>CEVA01080557.1_pt1 | contig 11930 bp, 4 predicted proteins | sample 361521 | NCBI WGS metagenome assembly CEVA01 (sample SAMEA2622823, study PRJEB7988) | marine metagenome | isolation source: saline water (ENVO:00002010), including | reverse complement strand
AAACGAACTTCTCGTTCGCCATGGTGTTCAAAAAGAGTGGGTTGATCAGGTCGTTTATGGTCAGGTAGTCCAAATGCCTGAAGCACCAAACATTGCGCGTGAAATAGTACTTGGCACGGGAATGAACGTTCACACTGACGCATACAGCGTGTCACGCGCCTGTGCTACAAGTTTCCAATCGACAGTCAATATTGCTGAAAGCATGATGGCTGGTACGGTTCAAGTGGGTATTGCTGGTGGTGCAGATTCAACGTCCGTGTCGCCAATTGGAGTGTCAAAAAATCTAGCGCGCGCGCTAGTAGACTTACAGAAAACCAAAACCCTTGGTCAGAAGCTGAATATCTTCAAGCGCTTAAGCTTAAGAGACCTCGCGCCCGTTCCACCTGCGGTAGCGGAGTACTCTACCGGTTTGTCGATGGGCCAAACGGCCGAACAAATGGCAAAAACACACCAGATTTCTCGTGAAGAGCAAGATAAGCTAGCGCACCGTTCGCACAGCCTTGCGGCTGAAAGCTGGGAAGCGGGTAAATTGTCAAGCGAAGTAATGACAGCGTATGCAGAACCTTATAAAGGTGCCCTTGAGCGCGATAACAACGTACGCTTTGACTCAAAGCTTGAAGGGTACGCAAAGCTTCGCCCTGTGTTTGACAAAAAATACGGTTCTGTCACCGCCGCTAACGCTACACCACTGACCGATGGTGCTTCTGCAGTGCTAATGATGACAGAAAGCCGTGCAAAAGAGCTAGGTTATACCCCACTGGGTTACATCAAAAGCTATGCATTCGCTGCAATAGACGTGTGGGAAGACATGTTGATGGGCCCGTCATATGCTACGCCTATCGCTCTTGACCGTGCGGGCATGACCCTTAACGACCTAACACTAATTGAAATGCACGAAGCGTTTGCAGCGCAAACGTTGGCTAACGTTAAAATGTTTGCAAGCGACAAATTCGCCAAAGAGAAATTAGGTCGCGACAAAGCAACCGGCGAAATTGATATGGATAAGTTTAACGTAATGGGTAGCTCTATTGCTTATGGTCACCCATTTGCCGCAACCGGTACTCGAATGATTACGCAAATGCTAAATGAGTTAAATCGTCGTGGCGGTGGTTCAGGTCTTTTAACTGCGTGTGCTGCCGGTGGTCTAGGTGCTGCTATGATTGTGGAGACAGAATAAGATGAGTCAGGAACAAGAAATGACAAATGAAGTTCAGCCAACATCTGGCGCATTCACGTTAACAAAGCAGGATAATGGCGTTGCTATTCTTAGCATGGACGTGCCTGGCGAAAGTATGAATACGCTTAAAGCGGAATTCGGCGATGAAATCTCTGCCATGCTCGATGATATTGAGCGTGATAGCAGCATTAAAGGTGTAGTCCTTACCAGCGGTAAGCCTACCTCGTTTGTGGCAGGTGCAGATATCAGTATGCTTGCTGAGTGTAAAACTGCTGAAGACGCCACCACCATTGCTGCTGGTGGCCAAGCCATTTTCGATAGAATTGAAAACATGAAGGCGACGTTTGTTGCCGCTATTCACGGCCCTGCATTAGGCGGTGGTTTAGAGCTAGCATTGGCGTGTCACTATCGTGTATGTACCGATTCACCGAGTACTCAGGTAGGTTTACCTGAGGTTCAGCTAGGCTTGCTGCCGGGCAGTGGTGGTACACAGCGTCTTCCTCGTCTAATTGGCGTTCAGCAAGCAATGAAGATGATGCTTACGGGCTCTCCTGCGCGAGCCAAACAAGCCAAAAAATACGGCATTGTAGACGATGTAGTGCCGCATAGCGTGCTGTTAAAAGTGGCAGAGCAGTTTGCTCTTAAGCGCAAGCCTGAACGTGAAGCACCGCAAAAAAGCGTGATGGACAAAATGTTAGAAAAGACCGGCCCAGGCCGTAACATGATGTTCAAAAAAGCGCGCGAAGCGACCTTTGCAAAAACGAAAGGCAACTACCCTGCACCTGGCCATATCATCGATGTTATCGAAACTGGTATCAACGAAGGTATGAAAGCGGGCCTTAAAGCCGAAGCAGAAGCGTTCGGTAAGCTTGTCATGACCCCTGAGTCATTCCAACTTCGCCAAATTTTCTTCGCGACAACGGAAATGAAGAAAGAGAACGGTGTTGAAGGTGTTAAACCTGAAAAGATGAAAAAGGTCGGCGTGCTTGGCGGTGGTTTAATGGGTGGTGGTATTGCCTATGTAACTTCAACGAAAGCGGGCGTACCTGTGCGTATTAAAGATGTCCGCGCTGAAGGCATCGCTAACGCAATGAAATACAGTTACGACATTTTAAACAAGAAGGTGAAGAAGCGTTTCATGCGTAACAGCGAAATGCAGAAGCAACTTGCGCTATTAACCGGAACGTTAGATTACAGCGGTTATCAAGATGTAGATATTGTTGTAGAAGCTGTTTTTGAAGACTTAGATCTTAAGCAAAAAATGGTGGCGGATATTGAAGAAAACTGCAAAGAAAGCACCATCTTTGCGTCTAACACTTCGTCGATCCCTATTACGCAGATCGCGGCAGAAGCAGCACGTCCAGAAAACGTGATTGGCCTACATTACTTCTCGCCAGTAGACAAAATGCCGCTAGCTGAAGTTATTGCGCATGAGAAAACGTCAGACCAAGTAATTTCTTCAACGGTTGAGTTTGCTAAAAAGCAAGGTAAGACGCCGGTTGTAGTTAAAGACGGCGCGGGCTTCTACGTAAACCGCATTTTAGCCCCGTACATGAACGAAGCGGCGAACCTTATCCTTGACGGTGAGCCTATTGAGCATATTGATAAGTCTCTGGTTAAATTTGGCTTCCCTGTAGGGCCTGTTAAGCTTCTTGATGAAGTGGGCATTGATGTAGGTACCAAGATCATCCCATTCCTTGTAGAGGCGTTTGGTGAGCGTTTCACTGCGCCTAGTGCCTTCGACAAAGTATTGGCCGATGGCAGAAAAGGTAAGAAGAATCAGAAAGGGTTCTATTCTTACGAGGGTAAAAAACCTGGTAAAGAAGTGGATGAGTCTATCTACGAGCTTCTTGGGCTATCACCTTCTGCTAAGCTAAGCGAAAAAGAAGTGGCTGAACGTTGTGTACTAATGATGCTAAACGAAGCAGCGCGTTGCTTGGATGAAGGCGTTATTCGTAACGCTCGTGATGGTGATATTGGCGCTATCTTCGGTATTGGCTTCCCTCCATTTTTAGGCGGACCATTTCGCTATATGGATATGCTTGGCATTAAACATGTGGTTGCGCGCCTTAATCACTATGCAACAGCGGTAGGCGATAAATTCGCACCGGCCGATGTGTTGGTGAACATGGCGGAAAATGATCAAACATTTTATAGTTAAGTTTATAAAATGTTAAAAAGCCGGGCTTAGCCCGGTTTTTTTGTGCCTGACGTCTATTTCTGCTGGTTTATTGTTCTATTTTGGGTAAAATCTACGCGGTTAAAAATTAAACGTGTCAAATTGTTGGCGTCAATTATCAGCGGCTTAACGTGAATAACTGATAGAGACAAATAATTCTGCAAATTAAGGTTAAACAGGTTGGAGGCAGTGTGATTTCACTCGTAGTATTAAGCGTTATATTTTCTCTATATTTTTATGTAGAAGCGTTTAAATGGGGAATGAACGCAAAGAAGTGGGCGATTGCCGGCCTTATTCTAGGCCCTGTTCTACTGCCTATGTTCTCTATCTCTCGACATTTACACTGGCGTAATGCGGTTGGGTTTAATAACCTTTATATTGGGGCGTAGCTGTAGCGTTTTAGTAAACTAATAGCAGTCTTTCTTATCCCCCAGATATAAAAAAAGAGAGCAGAGGCTCTCTTTTTTTGAAAATCGTTTTAACTTCAAATTAGAAGCCCACGCCACCATCACTGCCACCTGTTTTAGGTTTTATGTACTTTGGCTGAGTAATGGTTTCTTTTTGCGATTCAGGGGCTTGTTTAGCGCCTTCTTGCTTATCGGCAGCAACTGGGGTAGCGGTAGAAAGTACTAGTGCAACGGCGTACTCTTTTAACATGTTAATTTCCTCTGATTATTTTTTGAACGAACAAACAAAGCCGATTGTTTTATATTTCTTATCGACACTAATGGTATAGCGAGTACCGTGCCAATATGGAAAAAATAATTAATATTCATTTAAATCAGTAGGTTATGATTTTTTTCTTTGTGTGAACTGGAGGGAGATTTCCTAGCGCCATAAAGTTGGCACTAAAGTCTAATATACGAAGGGTTAAAAGGACGTGTTTTGCCTTATGCTGCAAAAAGCGGAAGTTAGTAAGGAAATTTGACGCCCCTTAAGCAAGGCGCGCCATTCTAGAATTGCGTATTACCTAAAAGGGTATGAAGCTTTTGGTTTTCTGTTAGCAGTTTCTCAAAGCGCTCTGCGTTAAGCGGGCGGCTATATAAAAAGCCCTGCAGCATTTCACAGTCATAACGTCGCAGAATGTCGAGTTGAGACTCTTCTTCAACGCCTTCCGCCACCACTTTTAGCCCCAAGTTGTGGGCAATGTTTATGATGGCGGCGGCCATATGACGGTCTACGTTACTCTTTGCAATGTCGTCAATAAAGGCTTTATCGATTTTTAAGGTATTTAAAGGGAAGCGTTTTAAATACGCTAACGACGAGTAGCCTGTACCAAAATCATCTAGTGCAAGGTGAATACCGCGCTCGCGAAGGCGAGTCATCATTTGAAGGCCGTTTTCTGGGCTTTCCATTAGCGTACCTTCGGTAATTTCACACTCCAAATGCAGCGGTGACAGACCCACATCGCTTAATATTTTATTTATTCTGTCGTCCAAATCGGGCAACTCGAATTGCTTTGCTGAAATGTTTACGGCAACACGGCCGCTAAATAACCCTTGATTTACCCAGCGTTTCGTATCGGCACAGGCTTTACGTAGTACCTGCTCACCAATTTCAATAATTTGACCAGTTTGTTCTGCCAACGGAATAAATTGCCCGGGGCTCACTATGCCTTTTTGCGGGTGCTCAAAACGTACCAGTGCTTCCATACTTACCAATTTACCAGAAGCGATATCCACTTTGGGCTGGTAATACACAGTGAACAGATCGTCTTTAATGCCTTGGCGAATAAGATTTTCAATTTGCAGCTGCCTAACCGCGTTTTGGTTCATTTCACCACTAAAGAATTGATAGCTATTGCCACCATTGTTTTTGGCAAAGTACATGGCTGTGTCGGCATTTTTCAGCATTTCCTGGGGGGATTCACCGTCGTCTGGGAAAAATGCAATACCAATACTGGCACCAAGGACGAACTCCTGCTTATTGATAATAAACGGGCGCGATAGAGTATCTAGTAAGTTTTGGGCATAGTGGGTTACCGTGTGGATATCCGCATTGTCTTCCATCAATATACTGAACTCATCGCCACCTAAGCGATAACAGGTGGCGTTTTTACCCGTAATTCGCTGTAGCCGTTTGGCGATTTGTTTGATCAAGATATCGCCGGTTTGGTGGCCTAGGGAATCGTTAATCTTTTTGAAGTTATCCATGTCTAGGCAGAGCAGGCTATGCTGTGCTGCTTTTCGCACTAAGTTTTGGTGACTCGCCTGGAAAAACGAGCGATTGGGAAGCTCTGTGAGCGGGTCGACATTAGCGAGTTTCAATAGCTCTTTTTCAGTACTCTTACGCGAGGTTATATCGCTAAATACCCCTACGAAGTGACTAATTTTTCCGTCTTCATCGTGAACCGCATCAATATTAAGCTCCATTTCATAACGTTCGCCATTTACGCGCACGCTCTCTACTTCTCCTGACCAGTTGCTTTTAGCTTTAAGGGTTTTCTTAATTTCTTCGGTAAACGCGTCGGGGTACAAATGGAAGTGCATATAGCTGGCAAGGGCCTGATCGCGGGTTTCTCCCGTATAGCGGCAGTAAGCGTTATTGACACTAATAAACTTAAATTGCGTATTCGTAATGAACACCCCTTCCGAGATGTTTTCAATAGAGCGCTTAAATAGATTAAGCTGCTCTTCTGCCTCTTTAAGGTGGTGGATATTCTTAAGCGTCCCCGTCATTCGCACAGGCTGCTCGTTGTGATCGCGCTCTACTACTTTCCCGCGGTCTAATATCCAAATCCACTGATTTTTGAAGGTTTTAGCACGATAGGCAAGCTCGTAAAAATCGCTATTCCCCTCTAAATGTTCTCGTAACGCAGTCTTTACCCGATTGATATCGTTAGGATGAATGTTGGCATCATACGCGCCGGTGGTACGAATATCGTCCTGCGGAAAATCTAAGGTTCCCCAAGTATTAGCGCGGTAGACTTGCCCTCGGTAAACATCCCAGTCCCACAGTTCGTCGCCAGAGCTCCAAAGCGTAAGTTTTAAGCGCTCTTCAGACTCTTTAATAGCCAATTGATTTGCTTTTCTGATTTGGTATTGACGCACGATAAAGGCGAGTATGGCTAATGCGACAATGCAATAAAAAAACAGCGCTACCGTGTGAAGCCAAGGGGGGCGGTCTATCGAAATTCGTAAGTTTCGACTATCAGACCACGCTTTACCTGGTTCTTTGGCTTGAACTTCAAAAGTATAGTTGCCAAAAGATATGTTGTTAAATTGGGCTGTACGCTCCTTATCAACATAAATCCATTCATTCTCAAAACCAATAAGCTTGTATCTATAACTCACTTGCTCAGGGTATACCGGGTTAACCAGACCAAACGAAATACTAAAGCGGGTTTCATCGTGCTTGAGCGCTAATTGCTTCTCATAGGTAATATTTTCTTTTAATGAAAGGTAGTTCGAGGCCTCGTCGTCTTCATCTTGTTTCTGTCTGGCTTTTGCCAACGAACCAAAAACACTAATTTGATACAGTTGCGGTGGAAACGTTTGTTCAATGTGGTCACTCTCACTTATCGCCTGCTTTGAGATTTTAACAAAGCCTTTATTGCCCCCGAAATAAATCGTTTTGTCAGCAGTAGTAATTACTGAGCTCTCTCCAAGAGAGTTAAACTCCAACTGTGCGTTGGGAATGCTGTCAGCTTCTCTTAGTGTCGGTAAGTGAACTTTATGAACCCCTTTGGCATCGGAATACCAGATGCTATTTCCCACCGCCGTTGTTGAGGTGATAAAACCACTCTGATTTGCTCTTTCTTGTTTTTTGAGAAGGTCGAAGCTTTTCTTATCTAGCTGGATAACGCCATCGGAGCGTGTGGTTAACCACAAGCCAGATGAGGTTTCATGCACACCATAGACCATGGAGTTTATACCGTTTGATGAATCTAGAACTTGAATGACCCTGCCCTTGTCAACAGAGTAGACGACTAGCTTTTTACCGGCCCTAAAATAAACATTACCACTTGCATCCTCGTATATGGCTAACATATCGCCGGCTATTTCAGCTAGAGCTGATTTTAACACTTCTACTTTTTGGGCCTTGCCTGATATCGAGTTAGTGTTTATGAAATAGATTTGACCAACTGATTCCTGCAACCAAATAGCTGAGTCGCTTTTGAATATATGATCGATAAATGTCCCTTTAAAATATTCGCGTACTAACGTTAAGCCGTTATCAGTATCTTTAAGCTCAAGTAGCCCAGTGGATGAAGCAATCCAAATATGATCTTTTTCATCTATTTCGATATCCCAGTAGTGTATGGCGGGGTCCATATCTTCGAAAAAGTCGAAAAACGAGACATTTCCCGTTTCACGGGATATTTTCCCTAGCCCTTTTTGCTGAGAAACCAGATAAAGCGTATTGTCGCTGCTTTCTGCAAAGCCCCACACGGTAGAGAAGTTATCGTCGCTATGGCGGTCGGAATTATAAACAGGTTGAAAATGTACGCTGGCATATTCAGGGTGATACTTGAAAGCGCCGCGATGAAAGGTTGCGGCCCACACCACGCCTGTGCGATCTTCAATAACCCTCATTACAATGGCGGATGGAATACCAGTTGCGCTATAAGTGTCTGAATTTAAATGTAAAAAGTTAGGGTGGTAATCAGGTGATATGATGCTTTCAGCAGCGTCTGATAATAAAAACAGTCCAATATAAGTGCCGACCCAAATATCGTTACCCACTACAGAGATTGAAAGCGAGTTTACTTCTTCGCTGACCCCTAAATCATCGCTTTGAATTCGCTTTAAAATGCGACCGTTAGAGGCCAAAACAATAAGGCCCTCATTTGTTGCCAACCAATAATTACCGTTAATCACGGCTATGTCGTGTAGCGCACGTATATCTAAAGCGACGCCCCAGGGGTTGACTTTGCTTGCGTCGTAAACTTCCAGCGTTTCGGTATCTATTAGGGCGGCACCAAACTTGTTGGACCCAACCCATATACGGCTGGCCTCTTCAAAAATCACTTTTACAAAGCTTTCTTCTTTAAAAACTTGAGTAAGAACGCTGATCTGTGAACTCTGTTTTGAATATCGGTACAAAAACTTTTTATCGGCGAATAAAATGTCGCCGCTTTTTGATTCTGAAATAGCAGTGATTAAATCTGTTTTTATTACCGAATTTTCTTTATTGAAGACTTTAAAACTGTCTGACTCTGGCTGATAGAGCGCCAAACCAGTATTGGTTCCAACCCACAATTTGCCGTCTGAATCAACAAATAATGTTTTAATGAAACCTGATGGTAAGGAGTTCGGGTCGACATCTGACGGATGATATTGCTTTACTTCATAACCTGAATAGCGATTGAGGCCATTTGACGTTGCCAGCCAAATAAAGCCCATGTGGTCTTCCACAATATCAAGTACTGCGGTGTCTGAAAGGCCGTGTTGCTTATTTAATTCTGTAAAATGAAGATCAGAAACCTCTATCGCCTTTGCGGAGGAAAAAAGTACTCCCGACAAAGCCAACAAAAGAAGCAGCATTGAATATATTAGGGTTGAGCGCACCTAAACACCTTTGGCTTACGCCATTTATTATTTTTTTATTTATTTACTGGCAGCATCCCTAACGACCAGAACAATAAATATGCCGAATTAAAAGTGTCTCTACAAGGACTTTTTGGAAATAACAATATTGGTGGGTTACTTAATAGCCAACTCGCTTTTGTAAATCGATTAAGATGTACGTTTCAATAGAGTTGGCAAAAGGTGAAGGTATTAACTTATCAGTAATAAGGTATTTCCTGCTTAAACTGAGAAATACTGTTAATAGTGCGCTTTTCGTTAGTCGGTATAGTTTCAAATTTTCCTTTGGAAAACAGTACGAGCTCTCCACACCGTTCGCGCTTGGCTAACTGGTGTGCGAAGTCTTGTATCTCTTCAAAGCTAAGGCTCTTCACGCGCTCTGCAAGCTTTGTGTTGCGGTTAAAACCCAAATCTTGGGTTCCCAAACTAACCCATAACCGCTGTGACTTCATAGAGAGGGTTAGGTCCCTTTCTTCTAGTTGTTTAATAAGGTTTTGTTGAATAGTAGGCCAGTAAAAGCGATAGAACTCAATTTCGTTTAGTTGCTGGAATAAAAAACCTGTCATGGCATCTAACAACTGTTTAGGGCTGCACTGAGGGCTTTGAATGTAAAAGGCCATTCCCGGATGCTGGTTGTGGGGAACATAGCCCGTACCAACAATGTAGCCTAGCTGCTGCTCTGTCCTTAGTGAATTAAAAAATGGCGCCGCCAGCATTTGCTCCAATACCATGCAAAGGGCTGTGTCTGTTAAACTGGGCGACGGGGCTTGCAGATAAAGCACCACTGCCGAGTCATCATGGTTGCACACCACTTCATGGTACAAAGTGCCGCCTACTGGTAACTTCGATACGGCCCGTGATAGCGGTGCACCACCCGCGCTATCGCATTGACCTTTAAGAGAGGCTGAAAACGATTTTGCTTCATCACTGGTCCAATTCCCATGCATAAAGGCTTCGACAAAGTATCGCTCAAAGGCCTTACTTCGGCTGGTAAGCATTTGGTCATAAGAGATGTTGTCGATCACGTCTAACAGTTCAACTGGCGCTTGCGTGTTTCTTTGAATCAGTACGCTTAATCGGGAAAATAAACGGTTAGTAGGCTTGTTCAAAAGCGAATTATGTAAGCTTTGAATTTGAAGGGCTTTATGGTGTTCAAATGCCCGCTCGTCCGGGGTGAAACTCAACACAGCGTCAAGAAGCTGGCCGGCTAACAATGTCTGTTGATTAGTAAAGCCTCGAGTATGCAGAGTAAACCCCGCCTGATGCCCATAAATTCTATAATGTAATCCAGCAATCTCGGCGCGATAGTATTTAGCTTGTAAGTAGTCATTTAGCGCGCCTAACCAAATTCGCTTTGCCGCGACCGAGGTTAAAGAATTTGAAAAAGAGGTCGCATCAAAGGAGATATAAATATCGCCTTTTGGGCTATGAAACTGCTGGTCTTGAGCAAACCAAAAGCGATAGTGGCCGTTGTCGACAAGTTTATTGGGAATATTGAACCCTGTTTCGGGCAAAACAAGAGAATATTCTTTTGCCAAGTAAGGGTTAGGTGGAGGAAGGTTTAGTGCCGCTATTTTTTTAGGCGAAGCGAGCGAACGTAATACGCTATCGTCAATAGGCTCAACGCTATATTCCGCCTCATAAAACGCGCAAACCTGCGTGGTGTCTACATCTTTTGAAATTACCTTTAAACGGATATTGTCTGGTGTAAAGTAAGATAAAGCGTGTTCTATAACAGTTCGGTCAAAACTACCAATTGTCGAACGCAATTGGTTTAACTCGCTAGCGTCAAAGATAAACTGATGCTCGGCATACTCAGTCACAAGGCCGAGTGGCTTTACATTTTCTTCGTATTCAAGGGCTAGGGCGTTAAGCTGCGACTTCTCGTGAAAGCGCCACTCTTCTACAGAGGCGTTTCGAATTAACGCTATGTAGCTAAAGAGGGCTTCTAATACCTGCGATTTGTTTTCAAGGCCTTTCTGAGTGAGCTGAAAACTCACATTAAAGTCTTTAAACTTGTCTCCCTCAATGCCTGAGCCTGCAATCAGGTTGAGCGCCCAGTCCTTTTCTTTTAAATAAGCAAGCAAGCTGCCTTCGCCCTCATCACCAATTAAGTGGCTGATGTAGTTTAACGGCTTTGTTTTGTAATCGTTTTGCAAAGCAGGGAGGGCGAAAGTCACAATCATTCGTTTAGCTGATTGTAACGGGTGTATATTTATCTGTATGCCCAACTCGTTTTCAGTATACAGAGGGGGCCAGTTGTCGGGCGCGAGTTCGCCACTTGGCAGCGTGCCAAAGCACTGGTGTATAAGAGCTTCAAGCTGAGGAGTTGGCATAGGGCTGGCAATGCACAATCGCATATTCAAAGCGCAGTAGTAAGTTTGATGTAAAGATTTTAGCCGGTGCTTTAGTTCAGCGCATTCATGCTGTGAAAAGGTGTCGCTGTTGCCTACGGAAAATTTCGCAAAGGGGTGGTGAGGATTACAGGTTTCTTTGTGAATTTGGTACAGACGACGGAGGTCATCTTTTTTCTTAAATTCGAACTCAGCATGAATGTTTTTTATTTCGTTAGTTAATGCGTCTTCTTCGAACAAGGGCTGTCTAAGCATATCAGCAAACGCGGGCAAGGTTTGCGCTAACGCACCGCCGCTACAGCTAAAGTGGTAGTTGGCGTATTCAGTCCCTGTCCAGGCGTTTATTGTTCCACCGTGTTGCTCAATAAACCCATTAATTGCGTTCGGCTTGGGCAGATGGCGACTTCCCATAAAAAGCATGTGTTCAAGTAGGTGGGCCAACCCCTGACAATCGTTAGGGTCGTAAAAATGACCCGCTCTAACCGCCATAGATACGAAAGACTCGCTGGCTTCAGGTGTATGGCATAACATGGCACACAATCCATTGGGTAGAGTAACGTGATGCGCATTTTCTAAGTTTATGGTGTTATTCACATTGTCTCGTTTTCGGTCAGGAGCACCTTACTGCTGGAGCATCTATTTAGAAGAACTTCACAAAACGTTAAATAATGTACGAAAATTCTCACTATTCG
>CEVA01056755.1_pt1 | contig 11943 bp, 12 predicted proteins | sample 361521 | NCBI WGS metagenome assembly CEVA01 (sample SAMEA2622823, study PRJEB7988) | marine metagenome | isolation source: saline water (ENVO:00002010), including | reverse complement strand
GCACCGTCGCAAGCTGTTCGCCCGCCCCAATCAGACCAAACAGGCGCTTCCCCTGCCTCACGTCGAAAAGGCGCCCCGCGAGATCCCACAGCAGAACGGCTAGCATCGCTTGCAGGAGGGGATAGCAGGCACGCAGCAGAAGCCGCGGCCAGATGCCGTCCGCCGTATCAAGGCTGACGCGCAAGCCGACGATCATAATCAGCATCGCGACCGAAGTTCCGACCAGGATGGCGGCCGGACTGTGTCTCTTGAGGAAACGGGCGTAGGCAAGGCCGAAGAGCGTCGATACGACGGCGGCCGTGATGTACATATGCGGAAGCCGATCCGACCCGTAGGCGCTCAGGAAAAGGGCGCTGCTTGCTGCATAGAACGACACCAGCGCGATGCCCATCACGAAGGACTGCGTCCACAACAACGCGAGACGCCCCCCCTCACCGGGCTCGACGTTCAGCGCGAGGGCGAGACGATTGGGTTCGTTTTCAGGCAAGATTCAAATTTTCCGTGAGACGTGAGACAATGACCGAACAACGGAGTACCTGGACCCGGCGCACCGTCGATCGCAGGTCAAAAGGACAGCGTAACACTATGATTTTCAATCATAAGTGGGAATTCAGGGACCGTCAATAACCCCCACCTCATCCTTAGATTTCGCTTGACGGAAACGCTGCGCAATGCAAACTTGGCGCTCTGAATTTTTCCGCTACCGAAGATGCCCGGGACACACTCAGGGGGACCCGAAATGCCACTCAGACTGGGAGATGAAATCCCGAACTTGACCGTCGAATCGACCGAAGGGACGGTCAACCTGCATGACTACGTTGGCGATGGCTGGTGCATTCTTTTCTCACATCCTGCGGATTATACACCCGTCTGTACGACTGAGCTCGGGACTGTCGCCAAGCTGAAAGCCGATTTCGAGAAAAGGAACGTCAAGGTCATCGGCGTCAGCGTCGATCCACTCGACTCTCACGAGGGGTGGATCAAGGACATCAACGAGACCCAGAACACGACGATGAGTTACCCGCTCATCGCCGACCCAGACAGACAGGTTGCCGAAGCTTTCGACATGATTCATCCCAACGTCGACGACAAGGCCACCGTTCGATCGGTCTTCGTGATCGGACCCGACAAGAAGGTCAAGCTGACGCTCACCTATCCTGCTTCGACGGGTAGAAACTTCGACGAGATCCTCAGGATCATCGACTCGCTGCAGTTGACGGCCGAACGCAAGCTTGCCACTCCGGCGAACTGGAAACCCGGTGATGACTGCATCATCGTCCCCGCCGTGTCCGACGAAGAGGCCGATAAGATGTTCCCCGGCTACAATGCCGTGAAACCCTACCTGCGCTATACGGCCGATCCGACGAAGTAGCTCGGTATCCCGTTACACAGAGCAGCCTGCGAGTTCGACTCGCAGGCTGCTCTGTGTTTACCAGACTTGGAGACCCAGTGATGTCAGCGAAAATCGTGATTCTATGGCCGAGCACGGAAATGACCGGTCAGATGACGGAGCAGGACCCGCGCGTACCCGGGTTGCGTCACGATACGGTGAACCAGCTCCGCGAACTCGGAGTCGACGTTCGCCTCGCAGAAGATGAAGAGGAGGTCGTCTCCACGATCCCGAACGCCGACGTATACTACAGCCGCATCATTACTCCTGAGGCGTTAGCTGAAGCCAGGGCCTTGAGGTGGTTTCAATCCAGCGTGGCGGGCATGGACGGCTTCTGGTTTCCCGAGCTGCGGGCAAGCGACCTTAACATCACCAACACGCGCGGGATCTACAGCGACGTCATTTCGGACCATCTATATGGAATGATCCTGTGTTTTGCACGGGGCCTTCACGTCTTCGCACGGCTTCGCAGATGGGAAAAGACGGCAACGCCCTTTATCCACCTTGGCCACAGCACCCTCGGCGTCGTCGGCCTGGGGGGCATCGGTCTCGCCGTCGCTGAACGGGGCCACACGTCCGGAATGCGCGTGGTAGGAGTCGATCCCGCACCGAAAGGCAAACCAGACTATATCGAGAAAATTTACCCTCCCGAAGAACTCCACGCGATGCTGGCCGAGTCCGATTTCATCGCCATCTGCGTCCCTCACACGTCAGAGACGGAGCACCTCATCGACGCGGCCGCCATCGATGCCATGAAAGACACCGCAATCATCCTAAACGTGGGACGTGGCAAAGTCATCTCCCTCGGCGCGCTCACCTCTACCCTTCAGGCCGGGAAACTCGGGGGTGCGGGGCTCGATGTCTTCGAACAGGAACCGTTGCCCGACGACCATCCGCTTTGGCAGATGGACAACGTCATCCTTACACCTCACGTGGCCGGACGTTCGGCTTTCCCCTATCAGGAAGCTCGTCGTATGGAATTGCTCGTCGAGAATATGAAGCGATATCTGGCGGGTGAAGACCTGGTCAACGTCGTGGATAAAGAGAGAGGCTACGTCGTCTAGCGTTACGATTCTAGCGATGCCACCCCGTCTATCTTCACGCCGGGTGGCAGCAACGGCGGCTTGGGTTGGATGATTTTCCGCCGCTCGGGCGTGAGGCGTTCAATCAGGGCCTCCGAAGGTCCGTACCCGTATCGATTGTTCGCCCAGCCAGGTCCATACCGATAGAGCAAAATTCGCCGTTCCCCTTCGTTCGTTCGAATCCCCGCCCCGTGTGCGGTACAGTCGACAAACAGTGCGGCGTCTCCGGCTCTCAGGTAGATCTCGATTGCCCCTTCCACCGACTCCAAAGATTCCGGCCGATCGGCGAACGCCGGGTGAATCACGTTGGACTTGTGCGAACCCGGAATCAGCATCGTCGGCCCGTCTCCCGATCCGATGTCCGTCAGCGCGAGCAGAATGTTGATCTGACCACATCTGAACTCCCCATCGTGATAGCGATACTGGGTCCGAATGCGCCTCTTGTGCGCGCCGGAATGAAGAGAAAGCCCCGCTTTCAATTGCCGAACGTTCACGAACGCCTCGTCGATGAACATCTGATCCGTGCTCCCCACGAATCTTCTCGTATGGTCGATCCACGACGGATGGTCGATCATTCTCTCGAAGACCTCGCCCGCCTCGAAAATGTTTTCGATGACCAGATTGTCTGAGGAACCGTCCCCCTCAGCACCCAGTGTGTGTAGAGGGCCCCGCCATTCACCTGGGCCCATCGGAAGAATGGCATCCACGGCCTTATTCATCTCGCGAACGTCATCCTCGCACACAGCCCTTTCCAGGATGATGTAGCCGCGCAGGTCGAACAGATACTCTTCCATTTCCGTCGGCATCGTCAGCGCTCAGTTCTGTCGATCGTAGTCGAAGGTCTCAGCTACGCCATAGATCGAAGGCTGTTCCGGTGGCATCTTGGGCGGCAGCGGTTGAACGATCTTCCGTCGCTCGGGTGTCAGTCTTGCGATCAGTTCGGGCGAGGGCTGATACCCGTACCGATCCCATCCCCAGTGCGGGCCGTAGCGAATGATCACGATCCGTCGCTCACCGTCCGTCACTCGCTCGGCGGATCCGTGCGCGCAACAGTCGACGAAGAAGAGAGCGTCCCCCGCCTTGTAGTGGACTTCGACAGCGCCCTCTACATCTTCCAGAGACTTGTTGCCCTCTTCACCCTCGAACGCCGGATGGATCAGGTTGGACTTGTGACTGTTCGGAAGAATCATCGTCCCCCCGTCCCCCGGCCCCACATCCGTCAACGCCAGCAGAATGTTAATCTGACCACAGCGAAATTGATCGTTGTGGTAGCGGTATTGAGTTCGAATTCGCCGTTTGTGAGCACCCGAGTGAAGCCGGGTGGCCGCCCCCTTCTCTCGCGCATCTACGAACGACTCGTCGATGAACAGACCGTCGTCGCCTCCGACGAATCGGTTCATATGATCGATCCAGGCCGGATTGTCGATGAGTCGTTCGAACGCCTCCCCCATTTCGAACACCTGATGGAGATGCTTAGCCGTCTTCACCGTCGGAGACCGCCTTACCCAACCTCGCCACTCACCCAGTTCCATATCCGTGTAGGTATCGACGATGGCGTTCAACTCGGCCAGGTGATCTTTATCGACGGCTCCCTCGAGCAACAGGTAGCCCCGAAGGTCGAACAGATACTCTTCCATTTCAGTTGGCACAATTCACCTCACGAAAAACCTGGAACCACAGATGAACACGGATAGACACGGAGTCCTGCAAACGGAGTAGGGGTGACCCCAACCTCCAGATTCATCGTCTCAGGATTGGTGGAGCGCCTACATCACGCGACGCCGGATCCCCAGCCTTGGCTGGCCAAAGTTGAGTATAAGCCCCACCTTGAGGCCCGAAGCTCGCAGGTAATTCATCAACTGGGCCTCGTGAATGTTTGAGATCTCGGGTGCGACTTTGAGTTCTATCACGACTGCGGAGTTTACAACAATGTCGGCCAGATAATCTCCCACAACAACGTTATCATATGCTACTGCCATAGACTTCTGCTGCTCAACGGTAAGTCCTGACTTCCTGAGTTCGTGAACAAGAGCGTTCTCATAGACTTTCTCGAGGGACCCGATTCCCAGCCCATTACTCACCTTGATCGCACACCCACCAAGGCTGTCCCTTTCCCGGCAAGCCGGTACTTTCCACCCACAAAGCTTCACGAATCCGTGTTCATCTGTGTCTATCTGTGGTTCCGCCTATAATCGCTTTGAGTTCAGCGAGTGACTCGATGACGAAGTCGGGATCAGGAACCCCATCCTTCTTCTCCGCGCCGTCACGATTGAGCCAGGCGACCGGAAGGCCTACGCGCTTCGCCCCTACGATATCATCCTCCTGTGAATCTCCGACGTAGAGAACGCATTCGGGGGGCAGACCCAGGGCATCCAGGGCAGGGTCGAAGATGCTCGGGTTGGGCTTGTAGCATTCTGCAGATTCCGAGCTCACGACGAGCTCGAAGGAGAGGCAATTGCTGGAGAGCGCCGCCTGAAGATGATCGGTATCTGCGTTCGAAACGACACCGTGTGGAACCTCGAGGCGCCCCAATGTGGGTTTCACATCCCCATACAGAGAAACTCGACCGAGCGCATCGAAGAACCGATCGATGTACCCCTCGGTCGGACTGTCGATCTGCAGTTGCTCGAAGACTTTGCCCAGGCTGACGTTGTTGATCTCCCGGAAATTCGAGAAAACCTTCCCCTCACGAACCATCGGGAAAAAGTAGCCGTCCCAGATCTCCAGCAGCGCCCTTCCGTCCTGATCGAGTCCCTGATCGTTCGCGATGTCCCCACAGACCTCGTAGAGACATTCCATCCCCCCCGCGAACAACGTCCCGTACCCATCGAACAGAACCGCCTCGATCTTCACTCGTATCTCTCCCTCCGATGCTGCTATGAGACTTCTGCCCCGCCTTCTGCGGTTTTCTTGGTGTCTTAGAGTCTTGGTGGTTCAGTTTTTCCTGATCTCGCAATAGCTGTGATCGCTCGTTATGGGTACAGGCTCCCCACCCAGAAACGCCCACTTCCCGACATCACAGGTCTCCGCTCGCACGAACCCATTGATGTAGGACCGTCGCGGCCTGTCTGTCGTATTCGGTTTCGATCCGTGTACGGAATACGATGTGAACATTACCACATCGCCAGGTGCCCCCTCCATCGGCACCGCGCTGGACACATCTACGTGGTCTTCGATCTGGCCTGCGGCGTATCGTTTCACTTTCAAGTTGCCCAGCTTGTGACTCTCCGGCACGATGTGGAGACACCCATTCCCCACGGTCGCTTCGTCGACGACGATGATCGTCTGCACGTAGTTGTTCACCTGATCGCGAAACGCAGGCGTTGGACGGATATCCTGATGCCACGGAAACGCGATCTCGCCACCTGGCATCTTGAAATTGATCTGGTTGATGAACTGCTTGAGCGACTTCCCGATCAACGGCTCGAGCAGGCAGGGGAACTTCGGGCTGTTTCGAATCTCCTCGAACGCAGGATGCAGCAACGCGGGCCACTGAACTTTCCGCAAGTAGGGCAAGGCATCGGGTCCGACCAACGGCTCTGGCGTCTGGAGGTGGATATGGACCTCGCCTCCCTTGCCACGAAGAACGTTCTCCGGAAGATCCGCTCTTGCGGCCAACTCGAGAATGTAGTCATAGCCGTCGCGCAACCGCTCGATCTCTCCATCGTCGAACACCCCGCGCGCCACGTGATATCCCAGTTCGCGGAAAGAGCGCACGTCCCTGTCAGCTACCGTCACCATTTCTACTCAGTAACTCCACCTAGTCTCGTGAGCGCGATGAAGCGCGTCGCCCGGTCCATGACCGTACCCCCCTCGATCCTACGTTCAGGAAACGGCTCTTCGACCGAACTTGTTGCAGCACGAAGGAAGATGGGCAGAAGCATACTGGAATCGGAATACTGAATCAATCGCTTTGAGACCGAAACCACCGATCCCATATTAATGAATGACGACCGTGAACCGCACGATCGGAGCAATGAAGCCGACCGAAATGGAAGACTATCTATTCGACCTGCAGGGCTACATCGTCCTCAGAAATGCCGTCACGCAGGATCACGTAGCCGAAATCAACGAGGCAGCGGAGGCCCTTCTTCCGCTCGAGGCAGACACGTGGTCCGGCCACGTGCATTGTCGCGGGAACCCGCCCGATCAGGTAGGGCTGTCCCAGATCATCGAAGCCGGTGAGCCGTTCGAACGGTTGATCGATCACCCCTCGTGGATCGACCACATCAACCGGTATGTCGGGAGAGACGACGGACTTTTCATCGACCAGAACTGGTGGAATAAACGGGGCCCGAGCGGCGGCCTGACTCTCCATTCAGGAGGCCACAAGCGCCGGATCCGCACCCAGTTCCGATATCACGACGGGCAGTTTCGTTGCGGTCAGGTCAACATCCTGCTTGCCCTGAATAACATCGGGCCCGAAGACGGACCGACGATGGTGGTGCCGGGCAGCCACAAATCGAACGTGCTACACCCCGCGTTCACCAGAGAAGACGTGTCGATGGAAGCCGTCGAGGACGCGATCAAGGTCCCTTTGAATTGTGGGGACGCGATCCTGTTCGTCGATTGTCTCGCACACGGTTCCGCGAAACGAACGTCCCCGGGGCATCGCCTGTCGTTACTCTATCGCTACGGCCCACACTGGGGCCACGACCGCTTCGGCTTTGAGCCCTCCGATGCCCTGCTCGAGCGATTGACTCCGGAACGTCGAAAAATCATCCAACCGATCCCGCCCAAGCGCCCCCCGGTCCTAGCGTAAATGGCTTCCTCCCCCAACATCATCTTCATCCTCACCGACGACCAGGGCCCCTGGGCGACCGGCTGCTGCGGCAATCACGAAATCCGGACGCCCAACATCGATCGGCTCGCAACCACCGGAATGCGCTTCGAGAGGTTCTTCTGCGCCTCCCCCGTCTGTTCGCCCAGCCGTGCCTCTTTCCTCGCCGGAACCGTGCCGTCACGTCACGGTGTCCACGACTGGATCCGCGAGGGCAACTACGGGGACGACGCCGCAACGTATCTGGAAGGCCAGACCGGCTACACGTCGATTCTTGCCGATCACGGGTGGACCTGCGGCATCAGTGGAAAGTGGCATCTCGGCAACAGTGTCCTGCCGCAGCAGGGCTTCAGCCACTGGTTCGTTCACGAAAAGGGTGGTGGGCCCTACAACGACGCCCCGATGATCCGCGACGGCGAACTGTTCAACGCCCCTGGATACGTCACCAACGTCATCACCGACGATGCGATCGACTTCATCGACACCCACGCCAGCGATGAGGACCCGTTCTACCTGAGCGTACACTATACCGCCCCTCACAGTCCTTGGACCGGGCATCCCCAGGACATCGTGGACAGTTATGACGACTGCCCCTTCGAAACGTGTCCTCAGGAGCCGATTCATCCTTGGGCCGGAGGGCTGACCCACAGTTCACACGAAAACAGGGAAATGCTGAAGGGCTACTTCGCGGCCGTGACGGCAATGGATCTCGACGTGGGAAGGATTCTGGACAGGCTGGAAGCTACAGGGATCCGCGACAACACGCTCGTCGTGTTTACGAGCGACAATGGATTCAGCTGCGGGCATAACGGGTTCTGGGGCAAGGGCAACGGGACCTATCCACTCAACATGTACGACAATTCGGTCCTCGTCCCTTTTGTCGCCAGCCATCCTGGACGGATTCCGGAAGGCGTGACGACGAACGCGATGATCAGCGCCATCGACTTTATGCCCACCCTGCTCGATTACGCAGGGATCCCTTTACCTGGGAATCTGAATCTTCCGGGACAGTCGTTCCGTGCGAATCTCGAAGGGGGGAAGGACGGGCTCCGTGACGCAGTCGTGATCTACGACGAATACGGGCCCACCCGAATGGCGCGGACAAGGGAGTGGAAGTACGTCCACCGCTACGGCGAAGGACCGAACGAGCTCTACGATCTCGAGAACGACCCTGACGAGCGGGAAAACCGTGTCGACGACGTGTCGCTCTGCGGTCGGATTGATGAACTTCGGGGCCTACTCGAGGACTGGTACACCACCGTGACTACCGCAGAGCACGACGGCAGGAATCTGCCCGTTACGGGCGGTGGACAGCTCCGACCTGTCGGAAGATCCCGGGACGATGGTTCGGAAGCGTTCGTTCAGCGATAGAGGACCGGGCAGTTCGGGTCAGGTCGACAGGTTCTCGAGATCGGCATCGACCATCAGCTTGATGAGGTCTTCGAAATACGTTCGCGGCTTCCAACCCAGCTCCGTTCGGGCCTTCGAAAAGTCCCCTCGCGACTCCGCGATCTCGGTCGGTCTCCGGAAGGCGTCGTCCGACACGACGTGATCGTTCCAATTCAGACCGGCGTGGGAAAAGGCTACTTCACACAGTTCCCGGATGCTGTGAGAGGTATTCGTTGCGATCACATAATTCTGGGGCGCGTCCTGCTGGAGCATCATCCACATCGCTTCGACGTATTCCTTTGCGTAGCCCCAATCCCTGACCGAATCCAGGTCCCCCAGTCTCAATTTCCCGTCTGACACCAGCGGCTCCCCAATCTCGTTCAGGGGAGGGTTCTGAATTCCCAGTTTGATGCAGACCACGGCCATTGTCACCTTGCGTGTGATGAAGTGCAGGCTTCGACGGGGGCTCTCGTGATTGAACAGGATGCCGCCACAGGCAAACAGCCCGTAAGACTGCCGATACGTGTCGACCATCAGGTGCGCATACAGTTTGGCCACCCCATACGGATTGTTGGCGCGTAACGGCGACGATTCATCGAGCACAGGTTCCTCGAGCCCGCCAAAAATCTCCCGACTCGTCGCCTGATAAAATCGCGAATCGGGCACGTGGCGTCGGACAGCCTCCATCATCCTCACTGGGGCGATTGCCGTAATCTCCGCCGTAACGATCGGTTGCTGCCAGCTGTCGGCCGGTACGGACTGCGCGGCCAGGTGATAGATCTCGTCTGGTCGATGCTTCGCCATCACCGAATCGATGAAGTCCGGATCGATCAGATCGCCGTATTCGAGCGTGACGCGCCCTGTCAGGTGATCGATGTTCGGATGCCCGTAGTGCGTGGATCGTCGTACCAGCCCCACGACCTGATAGCCCTTTTCCAGCAAAAACTCCGCCAGATAAGACCCATCCTGTCCCGTAATCCCCGTGATCAGCGCAACACCTTTGCTCATACGCTCTCCGTAAGATCAGATTTCGAAAGCTGACTGTGTTACAGCGGGCCGTCGTCTCTCACTTTCCCCGCAGTCACCACCTGGCTGCGTTCCAACCTCATCGCGACCAGGGCGCCGATTAAGTAAAGTCCGGAGCCCAAGTAAAGAATCAGATCCGAAGAAACCACGACCTGCTGCGTCGACCAACCGAGGACCGGCCCGACGGCCGACCCGAAATCGGACGCCGTCGAATAGGAGGCCACCGCACGTGATCCGCGTGACCCGGCTTCCGCCGTAAGGGCTACCGTGGCTCCCACCCCGCAGACAAACAGTACGAGTACCGATCCGATCAGCGAAACGGGATCGCCCTGCCAGCCCCCTGCTGCCATCGCGCAGCCCCCGATCGAAAAGAAGATACAAATACTCGTCCGCCGTCCGATACGGTCGCTCAGGTGACCCATCGCGGGGGCGCCGAGGAGTTCACCCATCCACCGACCTGCCAGCAGAAGCCCGGTTAGCGAAGCCACACCGACAGTGATCCCCACGACGTGGATCTCGCGACCGATTTCTGACGCCAGTAGAAGTCCGAGCGTCGACATCATCAGACCCGGCCCCACGCTCCCGGCCACGAACCCTGACATGAGTAGAGCCCAGGAAGCATCGTCCGAGTCCGTTCTACGTTCCACACCCTGGTTCCGCTGAACCACCGAACGACGTGACGCGATCCCCAACGGCACGGCCAGAAGAGACGACAATCCGAAAATGACAAGCGTCACCGTAAACCCGAGCAGGTCGTGCCCAACCGCACCCCCGAGGTTTCCCACGACCGATCCGGTCCGCGACAACCCGCTGTAGAGGCCCATCATTCTTCCGAGCCGGCCTTCTTCCGCGCTGTCGACAACCGTCATCACCCCGATCTGTCGTATGAACGACCACGACAGACCCCACAGCATACGCGCCAGAAGAAGCAGGCTGAATGCCCGCAAGAACGCATACGCGAACGCCAGCAGGGATCCCAGCGTGAACGCAAGGGTGATCAGAAGCATCAGCGGCAACCGTCTGCACAACCGCTCCGCCAGTCGATTCGTGACCAGACGAATCCACCGGTTGATGGACAGAATGATCCCTACCTGGATCGGCTCCAGCCCGAGCTCTGTGTAGTAGGAAGGAAGGACCGAGTAGAGCAGTTGATCTCCCAACAGGGAGAACGCCGTCGCCGCACCTATCAGGTAGACGGACTTCGGTGATCTAGAGGGTTCGACCACCACGACCCCAAAACGATGGGCGACCCGTGGGTCGCCCATCGCCACGTGCCGTTGAATGCGAGTTCCTACGAAAAATGGCTCACCCCTTCATCCTGACGGTTGCCATCGATCATCCCCTGCGTGTAGTCCGCTACCTGGCGGATCGCCTCATCCACCAGTGCCTTCCCTGCTTCGGCCGTCGCTTCCAGGGGCGCCTTGTCATCCTGATCCTGCATCGCATCGTGGCGGACGCTATCGGGGAACAGATACAGCGCGGTCGCGGTCTCGAATTCCTGTGCGTGCCCGGGGTACTGCTTCGTCTTCAGATGGGACTCGGCGAAGTCCTTTGGAATCAGATCCCAGTAAGACACGAAGTGAAGATTGGTCTTCGGATCCCGCATCCGGAAGTAGAGCTGCCACTGACCGATGTTGTGCTGTACCGGCGCCACGTTTCCCCCGTGCCCATTCAGGATGAGCACGTTCTCGACCCCGTGCCGGACCACGCTTTCCACCGCGTCGAACAGCACCGCCAGCCAACTGCCTGGCTTCGCCGTCATCGACCCTTTGTGGCTCATATGGTGCTCTGAAATACCGATGTTCATCGGGACCGTCACGACGACGTTGGGATGCATCGTCTTCGCCGCTTCGCGAGCGATATGCACGGCGTGTCGGGTATCGTGCCCGGTCGTCAAATGTTCCAGATGCTGCTCGTTGCTGCCCGTCGAAATGAGTGCTGTTCGGAACTGCCCCGCCTCGATCCCTTCCCGGAACTCTCGCCGCGTCATCCGTGCAATCATCACTTCCTGATCTGCCATCTCGGCCTCCTATAAATATCCGTCGCTGGAGCGCCAATATGGGGTAACCGAGAACCTGGCTGCAAGCACGATCGCGTCGTGGCGCTGGAGAAAGGAGGAAGTAGGAGAAGGCAAAATGCAAAAGAGATGTCGCCAGTGTTCATTGTTCTATGCTACATCGTCAATGCTCTACGCGCCTTTGGACATGATCAGTCCTTCCTGCTCCAGCCACAGGCGGAGGATTCGGCCTGATTGTCGGAAGTATCGACGGTAGGTG
>CEVA01082530.1_pt1 | contig 11946 bp, 6 predicted proteins | sample 361521 | NCBI WGS metagenome assembly CEVA01 (sample SAMEA2622823, study PRJEB7988) | marine metagenome | isolation source: saline water (ENVO:00002010), including | reverse complement strand
GTTGTACCAATCCCTTTATTATTGAAAAAGATTTTCCTCCATTTGTACTACTTGCCATTCGTACACCTAAAGCAAATATTTCTTCGTCATCTAATGGATTAACATAAATATCTGCAAAGTACCAGCCAATATTATTACTCGGGAATATATAAAGGGTATCTCGATGAGACCGTTTCCAAGATTTTCCTCCATTTATCGACTTATAGACTTCAGCTGAGTTTCCCTCTGTTTTATTTCTATTATCTATGAGAGCATATACTTTTTGCTCATTTTGATGTGATACGGCTAATCCAATACGACCTATATTTGGTCCTTGAGGCAATCCTTTAGTTGCCTTTTTCCAATTTTTTCCACCATCATAACTTAGGTAAATACCACTTTTAGGTCCATAGACACTCTGTGAAATAATTGGATTTGAATTGTTTTCCCACATTGATGCATACATAATATTTGGATTGCTATGTGATATAACGATGTCATTGGCACGCGTGTTTTCATCCACATAAAGGACACGTTTCCAAGACTTTCCACCATTATCAGTTCGATAGATACCCATGGACGTGCTTTTGGACCAGAATTTCCCCATAGCAGCAACTAAAACTATATCAGGATTTTTAGGATGGACTGCGATCTCAGAAATATGCCATGTATTATCTAAGCCTAGGTGCTCCCAAGAATCGCCACCATCACTTGATCGATAAATACCCGTTCCTGGCATGGTAAAATTTCTATTCTTTCTTAAGTTTTCACCCGTACCAAGGTAAATAATATTAGGGTCTGAGGGAGCTAACGCAATATCTCCAATTCCTAGAGCCGGTTGATCCTCAAAAATAGGTTTCCAAGTCAAGCCATTATCAATGGTTTTCCATAGATTGCCAGAACCAAATGCAACATACATCGTTCCTGGTTTAGTGGGGTGACCTTGCACAGCTTCCACTCGAGCCGAATTCAATACAGGACCAGCTGAAATCCATTCAACATTAAACAAAGTTTCAAATTTTGCCTTTTGGTATTGATCAAATGATGAAAAAAGAGGGTTGGCGGGTTCTTGCGCAATAATTAATGCAGTATAAAAAATAATAAGACTACGCATGATATTAATTTTAGCTAATATCAATAACAGGGTCGCCAAGCACATCCATTTTTGGTTGGATTCCTAATCCAGGATTTGTAGAAGCATTCATCCTACCATTTTTGCGCTGAGGGGCACCTTTAGCAGTACTTACAGTGACATAGCTATTAAAATCTGTTGCTGTAAATAAAAATTCTTTAGGTGTACTATGCGCTAAATGAGCAATTGCTGCAGTTGTAATATCTCCACCCCAACTATCTTCTAATGTCATAGCAATTCCAAGTTTTACGCATAGATCACGGGCTAAGCTCGCCTTTGTAAGCCCTCCCAATTTGCTAATTTTTATATTTACGACATCCATTGCTCTTTCAGCGTGGCCACGAACCAGTATATCAATACCATCGATTACTTCATCTAAAACAAAAGGATGAGAGGTGCGTTCACGAATTGATAAACATTCTTCATATGTTTCGCAAGGTTGTTCAATGTAAACATCAATATCATCTACTGCTCTTACAACTCTGGCTGCCTCATGCATAAGCCAACCTGTATTGGCGTCAGCAATTAGTTTATCACCTTCTTCAAGTACATCTGATACCAACCGAATACGTTGAATATCTTCATCTGGATTACCTCCAACCTTCAACTGAAAACGTCGATATCCTTCATCCCGATATTGTTTTACATTTGCCGCCATTGCATCTGGTTCGATCTGAGAAATAGCACGATATAAGATAAAATCATTCCCATATCGACCTCCTAACATCTCGCATATTGGTACTCCAGTCGCTTTTCCTTTAATATCCCAACATGCAATATCAATAGGAGATTTTACATAGGCGTGCCCTTTAAGACATTGATCCATTAATTGATTAAGTTTACTTGTCTGAGTTGGATCTTCATCAATTAGATGAGGGGCCAATTCTTTAATTCCCGCGCGAACACCTTCTCCATACGCAGGTAGGTAGAATGGTCCAAGCGGGCAACATTCTCCGTAACCAATATAACCTTCATCCGTTTCTATGGCCACTATAGTGGAATCAAAAATATCTACAGACTTTCCTCCTGACCATTTATAGGTTCCTTCATGTAAAGGTAAATCGACTTGGTAAGCACTAATTCGCTTTATTTTCATAATTAAAAATATCCTGACTTTTTCATTTATTTTGAATAATTAAATTTTGAATTTTTCAAGAGCTTCATCATCTATATTTACACCAAAACCTGGCCCTTCTGGGATGCTAACGCAACCATCATTTATTTCTATTTGTTTATCCAGTATTGACCCTTCGAGTTGGGTTAATTCAGTGAACTCACTTGCTAAAGGATGAGCATCCATAGAAGCGGCAAGATGAATTTTAGCTATAGAAGATATGCCTGGTTCTAGTTCAGTTCCAACAATACAAGGAAGACCAATTGCTGTTGCTACATTTTCTACTTTTTTACCTCTGTGCAATCCACAAGTTTTTGCTATCTTCAGATTTAGGTAATCACATGATTCGTATTCATAAAGCTTGATTGCATCTTGAGGGGTCCATATACTTTCATCGGCCATTAATGGGATACTAATATTCTTTCGTATATGCGCCATACCCTTGTAATCCCAATCAGGAATTGGTTGTTCTAATAATTGTAGATTACAGTTTTCAAGTAATTCCATGGTTTTAATTGTACCGGCGGTATCCCAAGCGGCATTTGGATCAAGTCTTAATGAATTATTAGGTCCAATAGCTGAACGTACAGCTTTTATTCTGTTGACATCTTCATTCTGATTACTAGACCCTTTGATTTTAATTACATTAATTCCCATATCTAAAACTATCTCAGCACTTTTTGCCATTTTACTAGGTGAATCAATTCCAATTTCGCTGGCAATAGGGATCTGGTCACGAAATTTCCCACCAAGTAAATTAACGACAGAAACATTTAATATTTTTCCTAAGAGATCAAATAATGCTAAGTCAATACCCTCTTTTACACAAGTTACCCGAGCAAGGATTTGGTCCAATGTTTGCATAATTTTATTGATATTACGAGGATCCTCACCAATAATTTTTGGAGCGACATAATTCACAATAGAACTATGGATGGATTCAACTGTTTCTCCATAAAACTCCGGTTCCCATGCACAGGCCTCGCCAATACCTGTCAGCCCTTCATCAGTATGTATTTTGATCAATACAGCATTTGAGTGCGTAAAACCCGTATATGCGTCAGCAAAATTTTTTACAGGAATAGAGTATGGAATGCTTTCTATTTCATTTATTTTCATTGATAATTGAATTTAATGTTGAATAAAATAATATGCAGGGCATTAAATTAACTATTCTTTTTTACATAAAATAACATTGGAAGGAACGATGATTATGATTGATCGTAGAGAATTTATCAAAGGATCAAGTATTGCAACTATTGGCGCCTTAACCGTTGGCTGTAATAATAGCGCTGGTCAAAATACATTACCAACAGTATCTGGAAATTCAAAAAGTTTATTAGTAAATAACTCAGCACATCCTAAGCCCGCTATGATTGATCGGCTTCCTCTTGAGTGGCATAAGGATAGAGTTAGAGTGCTCCAACAAAAATTAGGTGAAAAAGGTCTTGATGGTATTTTAATCACTGATCGTTGGAACCTTATTTATTATACCGGATTATTTCACAGTTCGACAGAAAGACCATTTTCATGTTTTATTCCTACAGATAAAATGGCTGTTCATTGGTTTTATCCTGGATTAGACTTGGAATTAGTCAAAAGTTGGTGGATGACTGATGGTGAATACTATTATGACTATCCACATGTTGATGGCGCATATCCTGATCAGGGAAGGGTAAATATTGGCCCTCCGGTTGATTTAGTTAAATGGCAATTATCTGGAATAAAAAACCGGGGTTATGGAAGTAAGAATATTGGATTAAGTGCAACACCGTCATTTAAGACATTAAAACATATGCAAAATATTTTGCCAAAAGCTTCTTTTGAGGATGTGAGTGATGTATGTGTGAAGATGCGCAGGGTTAAGACTGACGAAGAATTAGCATTGACACAACGAGTTTATAATTATTTTAGTGATATACATGCATGGACAAGAGATTATATTCTACAATTTGGTACAGATCTTACTGATTTTAAGGTTCGAATGGCTGCAACTGAGTATGGAACTGACCTTATAATGAAGGATATAAAACGTGATGGACATCCACATTCTGCAGTTGGTATAAGTGTAGGGATGTATTGTAGGACTGGTAATGGCACTGCTTATCCTCACCCAAATCAATTTCACCATAATAAAATAAAAAAGGGTGACTCCATTCAAGTTGCAGGTGTGCTTAGAATTGGAGGACAGGGTGGCGAGCTGTACTGTCCCTATCAAATTGCTCCTTGGACTAGTGAAATGGAGAAAATGTGGGAAGTAATGGCAGAAGGATCACGTATGCAAATAAGGATGTCCAGTGTTGGTACTCGATGTCAAGATATTGCTAAGGCAGTTCATGAATATCAGTTAAAAAATGGCATGCAGAAGTTCCTTTATCAACGTGTTGCGCATGGAGAAGGAATGGAAGGACATCAAGAACCATATATTGCCCTAGGAGATGAAACTGTTTTAGAAAAAAATATGACTTTTTCAATGGAGCCAGGTTTATTCTATCCCAAAGGAGGGTATGGGTACAATCCTTCAGATATGGTTGTTGTATCAGAAAGAACTGGATATACTATGGGTAGAGTGCCCAATCTAACAAAAGAATGGGCTTTACTTAAGTTATAAAAATTAATTCATGTAATTAATAAGTTTGATTTAACGTAAAACAATAAGTCATTTAAAAAAAGATACCTCTCCTGGTAGGAGGTATCTTAAATCGGGATTTTGAGGGGAGAGTTTAATAACAAAAAGTTTGGAGTTTTAGTTATTGTAGGACCTATCCTATTTTCAAAAGACTAACCTCATTAAGCCGAGGAAAATTTTAATAAAATATCACTTATATATTACAATTATGTTATTTTGACTAATTATTATTTTATACATAATATCGCCGTTAAAAAATTAATGAAAAAAGTAAAATTCATGAAAATAAAGGATTAAAAGAACTGTGGAAAAAAATTTGGCAATGCAATACCTAATTAATCATTCAGAATTAAGGATCAGTGAAATTTGCGAAAAATTAAATGTAAGCCGTTTTATCGTTCATAAATGGTTAAGTGGAAAATCTAATCCACGGCGCGAAAACCTCAATAAACTCGCCAGAATAACTAATGTTGATTTGATTTGGGAAAATAAAAATCAAGTATCATTCTCTTCAAAGTTAAAGAAAGATGAAAAAGATTCTAATTATGATAATGAAAAAATAATTAATGATATTATCTCGAATCAATCTGAATTAATAAAAATTTTGCAAGATAAAAACAAGAGACTTAAAATAAACTTGAATAAATTTCGAATGTCAAAAACTATCATTAATGATAATGATTATTATTTTATTAATAATATTAATTCAAATGATATATTAGAAATCAATGTACCTAATGATGGTCTTTTAGGTTATTCACAAAGTGAATTTATTTCTTTATCGAAACTTTGGCCCCATTCTCCTCTTTTTTCAGAGGAAGATCAAAAACATCTCGACGAATTAGAAAAAACACGTTTCGAATTCGCAAAGAATCTAAATATTATACATTTTGATATCTCAGATCACATATTATATAATTCGCATAATGGAAATAAAAAATGGGGTTATTTCATAAAATACTATAATCTGGAAACAGATAGAATTAATACTTATATAAAGTTTTTATCTAATACCAGCTAGGCAAGAAAAACCTTATTTTTATAATCAATAATCTGTTTGGCAGCCATTGTAAAACTAATCGAATTTTTACTCCTAAACGATAGACTATAAAACAATTGTAATTTAGTATTGATTTAAATTATATTACATTATATTTTAATATTTGATTGCAAATTAAAATATTCACATTGTACCTTTACCATACTATACAGTCCTCAGGGAAGTGTTTAGTGTGAGTTAGAGAAAATATTCTGAATCAATGGAGAACATAATGAATAAACTTAGAATTATTTTAATAAGTCTGTTTGCCGTGGCCAGTACATTAAGTGCTCAAGGTGGCCAGTTAGTTGGATTAGTTACTTCTTCTGAATCTGGAGAAGGATTAGCAGGCGCGAATGTAATTTTAGAAGGAACTAGCTATGGTACAGCAGCTAATATTGAAGGTGAATATTCTATCGGGAATATTCCTGGAGGAACTTATGTTGTAACTGTTACCTATGTTGGTTATGCGAATGAAAGCCAAGAAATAGAAATAACCGCAGGTCAGGAGTCGAGAGCTGATTTTGCTTTAAAGACATCCGCAATTAACTTGGATCAAGTAGTTGTAACTGGAACAGGCGCTCCGGCAAAACGTAAAGCATTGGGACAGACAATTAATTCCATTTCTTCAGAGGATTTAAACTCTGGTTCTGTTCAAACAGTAACAGATGCACTTCAAGGACGTATTCCTGGACTGGTTGGTGCAAATATGGGTGGAGAAGGTGGAGCAGCTAGGATCCGTCTTAGAGGGACAGTCAGTTTGACGCAAAGGAACCAACCACTAATATATATTGACGGAGTGAGAATTGATAATAGCATGACTGATAATGCGTCCATTTCTACTTCACGTTTAAATGATATTGATCCGAATAACATTGACCGAATTGAAGTAATTAAGGGAGCTGCAGCTGCAACATTATTTGGTACTGAAGCTTCCAGTGGTGTTATTCAAATCTTTACTAAGCGAGGTACAGTTAGTGCGCCTTCCTATACTTTTAGAACAAGTCAAAAGATATCAAAAATTGATGCTAAAAATCGTGTTGATGACAATTACGGTTATGATGCAGATACAAGGACAATAATGACAAATAATCCAGCAGTAGATTATATGAGAGCTGCTCATCAGCAGGATTATTCATTTTCAGTAAGAGGTGGAACGCCTGGAACAAAGTATTATGCTTCTGCATCTTGGAACGATTATCCAGGTTCTCAGCCTAAAAATAGTGTTGATAAATGGAGCCTTCGGACGGCCCTTGATTTTCAAAATAGTGATAAACTTACGACTAGTATTGATATTAGTTTGAATGAAAATACAATGATGGCTCCAATGCCTTGGTGGGGATTTTGGGCTGAACTTATGCTAGCCGATCCATCAAATACCTCCGAATTAAGACCATATGGCGGTCAAGATTATACGGTAGCTGGTGCCTTGACATGGAACTCCGAAGAAGTAACGGATAACCGATTAATAAGTGCTAAACTTGACTATAGATGGTCTGACGAAATCCGATCAAGTTTCCAAGTTGGTTTAAATGATGTAATGGTAAAAACGACTCGTTTTGTTCCTAAAGGAGGCGCTAATCCCGCTTCACCATCAAAAGGCGCAAGAGATAGGTGGCATAGAGAAAAAGATATTATTACAGTAGATTTCAAAACAAATATGAACTTTGAAATTTCTGATAGACTTCAATCTTCCACAGTTATTGGAGCTCAAAGTTTTAAAGATATTACAAATCAGCAACAAGTTTCTGTTAATAATTTTCCATCATCAGCCTTAAGTACATTAAGAGGTGGATCATCAGTCAGCAATGTTGATGAGTTTGAGGAAAGTGTGATCAATGCTGGTATTTTTGTACAAGAACAATTAGCATTAGAGGATCGTTTATTCTTAACACTTGGACTTAGAATGGATGGAAATTCAGCTTTTGGAGAAGATTTCGGTTTTGAACAATATCCTAAAGCAGGAATATCTTGGGTTGTTTCTGATGAGCCTTTTTGGAGTTTTAATGCAATTAATCAATTAAGATTACGTGCTGCATATGGAACTTCAGGCCTGCAGCCAGGCGCTTTTGATGCTATGCGTACGTGGCAACCGGCTTCAGGAATTGAAAATAATCAGGCCGTATTACCTTTGAATTTGGGTAATAAAGATTTAAAGCCTGAACGTTCTACTGAAACCGAATTCGGTTTAGAATTTACTGCATTAAACGATCGTTTAGGTGTTGAAGCAGTATACTACAGTCAAAAAACTACTGATGCACTCTTACCAGTATCACTTTCACCATCATTAGGGTTTTTACAGTCACAGCTAACTAATATTGGAGGAATGGAATCAAAAGGATTAGAGCTGTCTGGTAATTGGACTGTATTTCAGAAAGATGAAATTTCAGTAAAGCTAGAAGGTTCTTACAGCAGTATTGATCAAAAAGTAACAGACATGGGCGGTGTACCTGCTTTTCGGATTGAAGGACGTCGTCGTTGGAGTCAAATTGCAGAAGGGTATCAGCCTGGTGCAATTATTGCTCCTGTACATGATCCAGCTAATCCATGGTCCACTAGTGTTCCGATTGATCAAGTAACCCACCGTTCACAAATCTTTCCTAATTTTAAGAAAGATGCTAATGGGGATGATGCCTTAGAGTACATTGGAAATTCATCACCTACTTTTACTTACACTTTTGGCGGTACGGTAAAATTGTCAAATGCACTTTCTGTGCGAGCTCTATTTAGAGGTGAAGGTGATTTCTTGATTTCAAGAGAATCTGAGTTAATTAGGCAAAATCTGGGTTATAATAAAACAGCAGCTGATTTAGCTTATGCTTTGGATCCCGCAAATAATGTTTCCTTAGAAGAACGTAAAAAGCAAATTGCAGCGTATGGTAATAGACACCCCAACGTTTTTAGTGACTGGATGGAAGCAGGTGATTACCTAAAGTTCCAAGAACTTTCAGTGAACTACCAAGTACCAAAAAGGATAACAGATCGACTTGGTGTTAAAGCATCTACAGTTTCGTTTAATGCCCGCAATCTGCATATCTTTACCAACTTTGGTGGATATATTGATCCGGGTGGTGGTCGTGGATCAAGAAGTGAGTTTTTACAAAATATTGATTACATGTCAGGGCCAAGTCCAATTACCTATGGCATAACAATTAATACAACATTTTAAGTGGAGGTACAGTAATAATGAAAAATAAAAATATGTATAAAAAAATATCCACTGTATTATTAATCAGCAGCATTTCATTAGTTGCAATATCATGTGACTTTGATGTTGATAATCCAGGAAATATTGTAGATGATCAGCTTAGCGATGCTGGTCTAGCGACTGCACTTGGGAATACTCCTGAGGTAGCAGTAGCAGCCGCCCTTGATGATGCAGTTGTATGGTCTGCAGCCTGTTCAGATGAAGGGTTTCTATCTGGATCGGGAACATTCAGGATTATGATTGATGAAGGTTATATGGATGGTTATAATCAGCAATATGATAATCTATATAATGCTCTTGCTTCAGCTCGATGGATTGCTGATGATGCCACTAGACGTGTAAAGGAACTTGTTAGTTCACCAACTTCTGATGTAAGAGTAGCGAATGGTGAATTTTGGGGTGGAATGGCAAGGATGACACTAGCTGATCATTTTGAACAGATTGTTTATGATGGTAATGCACCCATTACTCCAGTTCAGGCCATGACAGATGCCATTGCAAAGTTTCAAGCAGCAGCAGCAGTTGCAAGTGCTGCAGGAAATAACTCACTTGCTGCCGCTTCTCATGGTGCTATTGCACGTGCTTACAGAGCAATATATTTTGATAATAAAAACGAAAACTCACAAGATGATATGACTACATTTAAAAGTGCAAGCGATGCAGCAAAGGCGGCATTAGCAATATCAGGTAGTTATGTTGAGTATGCAAATTATAATCCTCCTGGTGCCACAAATTTTGTTTATGCATCTGTTAATGCATCAAGGTACAATAGGATGGATCCTAAATATGCATTTATGGAAGACCCTGTTAGTGGACAAATAGATCCTAGAATTAAACATGGACCAAAAGTAAATAACTCCCCAAGAACAGGTGATCCAGTATATTTGATTACAAAATATCCAGATGAAGGTGCAGATATACCGGTAAGTCGTGCTGCTGAAGCTAGATTAATTGTTGCTGAATATGCAGCAATGACCGGTGATTTGAGCACTGCAGTTAGTTATATTAATGAAGTTCGTGCTGATGCAGGTTTACCAGATTTTTCTAGTACTGACAAAGCCGCCATATGGACACAAATTAAATATGAACGTTCGGTTGAATTATGGTATGAAGGACGTCGTTGGCAAGATATGCGTTATTATGAAATTATTCCTGATCGCTGGGCAGAAGTAAATAAAAGCAAGGGTATCCATAGGAGATGGCCAGTTTCTCAACGCGAAAAAGATAATATGGGGAGCTAATATATCTTACATTAAACTCATTTTAGTTTTATAAACGGTTAATAAATATAGGGTAGATACAATAAAAAATAATCTACCCTATTTTTTTCCCACAACTATTAATAAAAGAGATCAAGGATTAAATAATAATGAATCAAAAAATAAGAAATAATAAGATAAATAGATTCAATAGATATGGCAAATATCTAATCGCATGTGCAACCTTATTACCCCTTTCAGCACAAAATGAAGCTGTTAGCGATAAAAAGAAAAAAGAAATATTTAAGGTAGCAAAACTTACCTCTCAAGGACCTAATGCAGCGCCAAAAAGAAAAAAAGGTGAAGGTAAAGGTCCATACAAGAGATTAGTTATTCGAGGAGCAACTGTCATTGATGGAACTGGTGGAGCACCACGAGGACCTATGGATATTGTTATTGAAAATAATAAGATTGTTAAAGTACAAAGTGTAGGATATCCTGGTATCCCAATTGATGAATCAAAGCGCCCAAAGAAGGGTGATTATGAAATTGATGCCAGCGGAAAGTATGTTCTCCCTGGTTTCGTGGATTTACATATGCATAGTGGGAATCAGTTCAAAGCACCTGATGCTGAATATACCTATAAACTTTGGATGGCTCATGGTATAACTACTATAAGAGGAGTATCGCTTGGACCGACAGATTGGTCATTAAAAGAAAGAGAAAGAAGTGAAAAAAATGAAATTGTAGCTCCACGTATTTATGTTTATGAACGACCAGGACGTGGAGATGATTGGAAAGGTGGTCCTATTAATGATCCTGAAACAGCGAAGAGGTGGGTAAGATACGCTAAGAAAAAAGGAATAGATGGATTAAAACTTAACGCAGAAAGACCTCAAATAATGAAGGCTTTATTAGATGAGGCAAATGCTAATGGTATGGGATCTGTAGCGCATCTTGCTCAGACAGGTGTTGCAGAGATGAATCTAATTGATGCTGCGCGTTTAGGTTTAAAAAATCAAACTCACTTTTATGGATTGTTTGAAGCATTATATAAAGATTACGATGTACAGCCTTGGCCTTATAATATGAATTATAATAATGAGCAACACCGCTTTGGTCAGGTAGGTAGGCAATGGAATTTGATTCATGAAAGAGGCTCTCCAGAATGGAAAGCACTCATTAAGGAATTACTTGAATATGATTTCATTATTGATCCAACTATGACAGCATATATCGCTACACGAGACGTAATGCGTGCTCAAACTGCAGTATGGCATGAAAAGTATACACTACCTTCACTATGGGATTATTATATACCCAGTAGATATAATCACGGCGCTTACTATTTTGACTGGAATACCGCAGATGAAGTCGCTTGGAAAAACTTTTATCGTGTTTGGATGTCTTTCTTAAATGATTACAAGAATGCGGGCGGACGTGTAACTGTCAGTTCTGATGCCGGTTATACCTATAACTTATTTGGATTTTCTAGCGTTGAAGAAATGGAATTATTGCAAGAAGCAGGGTTTCATCCACTTGAGGTTTTTAGAGGTGCAACCAAACATGGTGCGGAAGCTATTTTTGAGCCTAAAGGTGAGGATATCAAATTTGGTGTTGTTCGTGCTGGATTACTTGCAGATCTA
>CEVA01234993.1_pt1 | contig 11953 bp, 15 predicted proteins | sample 361521 | NCBI WGS metagenome assembly CEVA01 (sample SAMEA2622823, study PRJEB7988) | marine metagenome | isolation source: saline water (ENVO:00002010), including | reverse complement strand
AATCCAATTGTATACCGTGAACGGGTCCTAGTGTAACGGGCAGGCCCGCAGGAAAGCCTGGCCCCACCAGGTATCACCCGCCGTTTCGTGCCCCTCAAGACTGTTGGAGCCAAAGGCCCCGGCGTTGTCTTGGGCCACGTTCTGACCGGCGGCAGTGGGCGAGACTCCGGCCAGGCCGAAGGCCAGTGAGCGTTTGTTTCCCACGTCAGCCGAGACTGCCCACGCGCCGAAGAAGATGATCAGCGCGATGACGCCGGCCAATACCAGGCCGAACACCATCGGAAACGGGAATCGGCGCGTTGCGGTCAGTCTCGTACCCCCGTGCTTGTCCGGCTAACCCCGGACTTCCACTTCGTATGGGAAGACCATGTTGTTACCGTAACCGCGCCCGTCCCAGGGGTTGGGGAACTCCATGGGTTGGGTTACGCCAAGGACGTTGGTCGCCCGGCACATGATGGTGTGCTTGCCGGCGGACTTGGGCTTCCAGGTGTGCTCCCAGCGGTACCAGGAGTAGCCCACCCGGTCGTGGAGCTTTTCCACGGGGTCCCAGGTCTCGCCGCCGTCGGTGCTGATCTCCACCTCCTCGATGTCCTCCTCACCGGACCAGGCCGCGCCGGCCAGGATGTACCCTTCCAGGGGTACGATCTCTCCGGGCACAGGGTTGGTGATGATGGACTTGACCTGCAGCTTGGTGTAGAAGCGGTACGGGACCGGATCGCCCGGCTCGTTCATGGTCATGTAGCGCTGGGTCATGTAGAACCCTTCGAACTTGTGGTCGAGGACGTGGATGCCCACCAGCCATTTGACCGAGTTCATGCCGTACCAGCCGGAGACCAGGAGACGCAGGGGGAAACCGTGGTCCTTGGGCAGGGGCTCTCCGTTCATCTCGTAGGCCAAGATGGTGTCTTCGTGGAGGGCCTTTTCCATGGGCAGGCTGCGCTCGTAGGTGACCTCGGCGGGGTCTCCAACCACTTCGTCGGGACCGTGGTCGGCGCCCTCGAACATCACCTCAACGGCGGTGTCTTTCACGCCGGCCAATTCCAGAACGTCTTTCAAGGAGACACCGGCCCATTCGGCGTTGCCCATAATGCCGTGGCCCTTGATCTGTTCCATGACCGAACTGATGCGCAGGGACTTGGTGTAGTACTCGGGCACCGGGCTGTTGCCGCAGCACTCGAAGGTGACCTGGAAGCGCTTTTGGGGCAGCTTCTTGATGTCTTCCAGAGACAGGGTGATGGTGCGTTCCACCTCACCGTCGATCTTCAACTCGAAGGTGTTGGGGTCGATGTCGGGACTGTCCTTCCAGTGGTTCCTGATGTAGAACAGGTCGTTGGGAACGATCTCGTTCTGCAGGGCTTGCGGGGGCGCCGCCCAGGTGCGCAGGCCTGCGTTGGTGGGGATGATCTGCGGTTCAGCTTGGGTGCCGATCTGTGGCAGGGCCATTTGGGGTCCTCCTCAAGGCTCTCAGTTAAGACTATTCCAGGTGGTCGGTCACCAGGTCCGCCGACGGATAGGTGATCAGCAGAAGGGCTGGTGTCCAGAGATGATGAATCATCTTGTGGGGCACGCCCGGCGGGGCCAAAAGCGTGGTGCCCGCCCTCACCGTCCGTACCTCGTCACCTAGGATCACCTGGATGGCGCCGGACAGCACCTGTATGGAAACGTCCACCGGGTGGGTGTGCATACGCCCTTCCCAGCCGGGGGAAATCTCCACTTCTTTTACGGTCAATGATACCGCACCTTTGTCTTTTGATACCAGATACCGCTCACGCACCCTTTCCGAGGCGTCGGCCAGCCTGATATCCGAATGGTCAATTATCGGCATGTGTTCCTCCGGGTATTTGGTCCAGCGCCTGCTATTTAACCGTGACGGGGTAGCCGACGATGGCGCTGAAATTCTTTCGCATGTTGTTGTAGCGGGGCTCCCGCGACTGGACCCGGCCAACCTCGTCGGTGGCGCGGGACATGATGTTGTAGTCGCCGGCCTTGTCGGCGTCCCATCGGTAGGACCAACGGACCCACATGAAACGGTCGCGGGGTTCTTCTATGTGGGCGGCGTGCCAGGTCTCCCCGCCGTCAACACTGACATCGACCTCGGAGATGGCCCCGGCGCCGCTCCAGGCATAGCCGCGCACCATGTGGACGCCCTTGGGCAGGGTATCTGTGTCGTCGTTGGGCTGGGTCACGATGGACTTTACGCCGATGGTGGTGATCAGTTCCTTGTTGGGGTCGTCCACCGAGTCGCCGTAGTAGTAGAACTCGTAGTGGTACCAGCAGTCGGGCATGTGGTCCATGATTTCCAGGTCTGTGAGCCACTTGACCGACCAGTTGCCCGACCAGCCGGGCACCAGCAGGCGGACGGGAGCGCCGTGTAGGTGCTCAAGAAGCTGCCCGTTCTGGGCATAGGCCAGGATGGTGTCGGGGTGGAGGGCTTTCTGGATGGGCAGGCCCTTGTCGTAGAAGAAGGGTTTGGTGCCTTTGGCGGCGGTGGCGGGAACTCCCTCGTCATTGCCCACGGCCCTGACGTAGAGGGACTTATCACTGAGGCCGGCGGCGTTCAGCACAGCGGCCAGCGGGACGCCGGTCCACTCGCTGGCACTGAGGATCATGCACTCCTGGGTGCGGGAGGGCCGAGGGCCCTCGTCCTTGAAGTACTCGAAGAATGTTGCGTCGCTGCCTGAGCACTCCATGACGGTGCGGACGCTGCGGCCGGGGAATCGGCGGAGCTGGTCGAAGTTTAAAGTCAGCTCGTTCTTGACCTGACCGTGGATCTTCAACTCCCACTGGTCCGTGGGGACCACCGGCGGGACGGCGAAGTGCTGCACGGTGTAGTGCAGGTCGGTGGGCGTGATCAGGCCTTCCAAATCCATCACCGGGGTGCGGATACGCACGGTCCGGCCCTCGTCATCCATGAGGGTGACGGGGTTCAGGTCCTTGGTGGGCCAGCCGTTCCAGTTGCCCGTCTTGTCGGCGTTGGCGGGGTCCGAGCCAATCGCCGCGTCCATTCTTAGAAAATCGGGGATCACATCATCTTGTCGCGTCGCCATCGAGTCTCTCCTTTGAATTTCGCCTGAACTCCGTCGGGTAATGTAATTTCAGAGTAGGGCCGGTCTAGTCAGCGGCGTATTTCTCACCCAGGGCGGTCTCCCACCTTAGGTAGTTCATCATCTCGGCGTAGCTGCGGTCTACGCCCAGGTAGTTGACGTCGGAGGGTGGGCGGACGATGCCGGTGAGGCCCTGTTCCACGGGCAGGTTGGCCGCTTTCCAAGCATTCATGCCGCCGTCCAGGGCGGAGACGTTGGTGTAGCCCAGGGAGTGGAGGGTGGCCGCGGCCAGTGTGGCGCCCTTGCCGCCGCCGCAGGTGGTGACGATGGAGGCGTCCTTGGACGGCGCCATACCTTCTATCTCAAGCTCCAGCCAGCTCCGGGACAGCCATTTGGCTCCCGGCGTGTGCCCCTGGGAGTAGTCCTGGCTGGTTTCCACGTAGATGACCAGGTCGGGCTGGCTGTTGTTCAGGTCCTGGGGAGAAATCTTCTTCACCGAACCGTCTGCTTCCGCCAGGTTGGCGACTGTGGAGGCGGGGAACCCGGTCTCAAGAGTCTGCCCGGCGGCTTGCCAGGCTGGTGCGCCCCCATCCACGGCAAAGACGTTTTCGTGGCCCATCTGCCGGTACATGGAGGCGGTGATTGTGGACCGTGCCTTGCCATCGCAGCAGAAGATGTAGGTGGCGTTTTTCACCACGGCCACGTCGTCGGTGCGCTGCACAGCCTGTCCACCGGGGAACCAGCGGAAGCCGGGGATGTGACCGGAGTTGTACTCGTCGTCGGTACGGACGTCGATCAGGTAGACCGGCTGGTTGCCCCGTTTGGCGAGCAGCTCTTGGAGGGCGGGTATGTCCAGATAGCGGACTCCGTCTTCCTCGGCCAGTCTGGCGGCGTATTCTTCGGCGGCGGCCCTGCTCTCGTCGGAGACATCGGGCAGGGGGACCAGGTCGGCCCCGTACTGGAGTTCGTAACCCGCCAGGAGCCAGCCGGAGGTGCCGTTCTTCAGGCCCACGGCATCCACGCCCATGCGCTGGAGGACGCGGGTTCCCATGATGGAGCGGGTGCGGCCGGCGCAGTTGATGACGACCTGGGTGTCGGGGTCCAGGTCTTTCTTGATGTCGTTGATGCGGAGGGCCAGCTCACCGCCCGGCAGGCTGCGGCCGCCGGGGATGCACATCCGCTGGAATTCCTCGGGGGTGCGGGAGTCCAGAATGACCAGCTTCTCGCCGTTTTCGATCTTGGCGTGCAGCTCGTCGGCGGTGATTTCGGGTACGTGGTGGACCACTTCCTGCATCTCACCGAAGTCCTTGCTGGGGACGTTCACGCCCCACTCGGTGGGCAGGTCGTTGGAGGCCCAGCGGTTGGTGCCGCCTTCCAGTACAGAGACATTGGTGAAGCCCAACTTGTCCAGAGTCTCGCCGGCCAGGGCGGCGCGGCGTCCGTCGTCGTCACAGACCACTACCTGGGTGCCCGTATGAGGTACCGACTCTTCGACGATGAACTCAAGAAGCCGGCGGGGAATCAGTGCCGCGCCGGGGATGTGGGTGGCGTTATATTCGCCGGTCTCCCTGACGTCGATCAACGCGTAGGGCGCGTTCCCGTCCATCAGTGTCTTGAGTTCCTGGGTGGAAATCTTACTCGCCATTTCACGGGCTCCTTTTGTTGCGTTGGCTGCCTTTTAAGAGAAAGCACCAGACGTCCAGTCTGGCGCTTTCCTCACATTCCCATCATCTACACGGAAGAGCAGTTGATATTTGGTTGCTGAAGTTGGGAGGTTAACAGTTGTCCCATTTTGAGGTACGGAAGTTGGTGATCTTGCCGGTCTCCAGGTTGAAACTGCTGCGCTCCAGGCCGCGGAGGTCGGTCCCGTAGACGTGAATCTCCACAGTTGGATTGTCGGTGTGGTTGTCCATCTGGTGTATCTCGTCTTCAATGGGAACCAGAAGGGTGATCTCGCCGGGCTTGAAGGTGGCGGCCCGGTCCTTTTCCAGCTTGGAGTAGCCCTCGACGTCGCGGTCGTCCACCCGGCGGTACCGGGTCTCGGTCAGGGCGTTGTCCAGAAGGCCGATCATGCCCCAGGTGCGGTGGTCGTGGGGGCCAAGGTGGTCGCCGGCGCCCCAGACTACGGCGGTTACCTGCAGACCGCTTTCGCCCTGGTAGAGCAGGCGGGAAGCGTGGTTGGGGCGGGGGCCCGTTCCCAGGGGCACCCGATATTCCATGGGGATGGAGTCGGGGTTGCTGATCAGTCGCTCAAGCCAGGCAGACCCCTTGTCGAAGATCTTCGCGTTGTCGGGCTGGCTCTCGAGCAGGGCCTCCATGTCTTGGGTGAAATCGTCCAGGGAATAGGTCACGGTGGCCATGGCGTTCACTCCTTTGGGGGCGGACTGTGTTCAGGGCCGAAACCCAGGCGGATTCTGTGCCTGAAATTCAGGCCATTATGGTGGGGGTAGGAATCAGTGTCAACAGGAATTTATAACCCCGTTCAGAGGCTGGGGAGCGCCATTAGGCCCCGCTGAAAAGCTAAACTACCCCTTTGAGAAAAACGGGTGCTAGAATGAACCGGAATCGGCGCTCCCCATGGACGCAGCAACCAGGGTGCTGAGCGAGGTTTTACGCGATGGAAGACCAGGTGTTTGTTAACCAGATCAAAGAGAAGATCGAGCGAATGAGCGGCCGGCCCGTTGAATTGCACATCGACGAAGGCGAGGCAGACCAGATCGAAGTGGAGCTCCAGGGCGATGTGCCCGTGGTGATTCTGGGCAACAATGTGCTGGAGTACTCCGGACTGGCGCGGATGGGCATAGAATATGCCGTCGCCTGTATCCGGGAAGAACGGGCCATCGAACAGGTGGAATTTCAGGTCCTGCTAGCCCGCAACTAGGTAACCGTGACCCCAGAAGAGGAGCCTCAAGAACCAACTTTCCCCAGGCCCTGGTATTACCGGCCGGAGTACATGATTCCCATGTTCATCTTCTGGCCCGTCTGGGGAATCCTGGTGCTGCGATCTCCCTGGAACAAGAACACCATCATGGGCGGGGTGGCCTGGGCCCACCTCATAGTCTTCGGGGTGATGGCCTTCAAGTGGATAGAGGCAGGCTCATATCAACCCATCATGACCTTCTACGTGCCGGGTGTGTTGCTCACCCTGGTGACCCAGGTTCAATGGGCGGTCCACAGGAGTAAGTATTCGGCGGCAGCACAGGAGGCCGAGGAGCAGTCGGACGTGTCAGGGCCGCCGCGGCCAACCGCCCGTAGACGCCGCAGAAATTCCCGTACTGGACGCTCTAAAGGCTGATCACAGTCCTGGCCCGGGCCACTGTCTCACCGCCGTCTTCGGTTTCCACCACCACCTGGCACTCCACCGTGTTCCGTCCTCCGTCCTCAGACTTTCCGCGGACCCGTCCTGACAGGCTGACGGTGTCACCCGGCAGGAACGGGGCCAAAATCTCAGGTTCGATCACCGTTCCGTCCCCCTCCACAGCTTCGGCGGGAAAGGCCTTCAGCAGCAATTCCCTCACATAGCCGGACAGTTTTTCCGTGTTGACCGGGTCCTCATGGGGGGGCTCCACGCCCTCCTGGGCCGGTGGACGGAATTCGAACTTCACCAGGATCGGCAGGTCATCGCCGACGTTGATGTTGCCGAAGGTAGCGGTCTGGGCCCAAAGGGTGGCCATGGTGCGCACTCCCGGAGGGTAATTTGGAACAGCCCTATGATACACTGCAACTTGAGCCTGAGTCAGGCGTAAAACCCCCTGGAAAGTCCTGCAATATTTGGGAGGAAATCGTCAATGGCAGACAGTGAGGAACCGTTCCGAAGAGGGATGGTTATCATGGCCCACCCGGACGATGCCGAATGGAGCTGTTCCGGCACGGTGGCCAAGTGGTGCGCTGAGGGCTGGGAGGTGGTCTACATCCTCTGCACCGACGGCAGTAAGGGCAGTTCGGACCCGGAGATGACCAGCGAAAAGCTGGTGAAGATACGAGAGCAAGAACAGAGGAACGCGGGAAAGATACTGGGTCTGAAGGACATAGTGTTCCTCGGTTACCCCGACGCCTACCTGGAGCCGACTCTGGAACTGCGGAAGGACATCGCCCGCGAGATACGCCGCTACAAGCCTGACGTGGTTATCTGCGGGACAGCTTCCCGCCAGCTTCACTCCAATTACCTGGGCCACCCCGACCATTTTGCGTCTGGGGAAGCGGCCATGGCAGCGGTGTTCCCCACGGCCAGGGATAGGTTGACCTTTCCGGAGCTGCTGGATGAGGGACTTGATCCCCATAACGTTCGAGAGGTTTGGGTGGCCGGTGGCGGCGACGGTTCGGACCAGTTTGTCGATGTGGCAGAGTACATGGACACAGCCGTGAAAGCCTTAAAGGCCCACGTTTCACAGGTGGACCAGGAGAACGCCGGTGAATGGTTCCGTCAGGGCCGAATTCGGACCGGAGAGAAAGTAGGCATGGCCTACGCCGAGGGTTTCAAGAGGATCAGGTTGGGTTAGAGGCCAATCCCCGAGCCGGACACGCCATGCGTAGGGGCAGGTTTCTAACCTGCCCCGTTTCATCACCAACACGGTTCTCGAAACCAGGCCATTGTTCCTGCGAGGCAGGGCGGGTTGGAAACCCGACCCTACGGAAATGAAAAAGAGGCATCGTCAACGGGATGCCTCTTTTGTTGTTGCCTGTGTGGGGAGGACTTAGGCGGGTTTGTGGGCGACCACCTTGTATCCGGCGGTGTTCGTCGGAGGCCGCTCGGGGTGGGCTTCCTTGTAGTCCACGGTTTCGCTGGTGAACTCGATGTCCACGAACCCGGCGCGCTCCAGCCGGCCGCGGTAGATGTCCACATGCTCGGCTCCGGCGGTGCAGGAGACCCAGTCCTCGGGAGACGACACGCTGGGGCCATCTTCGGTCAGCGCCATCACATCGGAGAGGTGGATGCGGCCGCCGGGCGCCAGCACTCGGAAGCTCTCGCTGAACACGGCGTCCTTGTCGGGGGAGAGGCACACCACGCAGTTGGATATGATCACGTCCATGCTGGTGTCGGGGATGGGCATCTTTTCCATCTCGCCTTTCACGAAGTCCACGTTCTCGATGCCCAGCTTCTCCTTGTTGGCCCGGGCCAGTTCCAGCATGGCCGGCGTCATGTCCAGGCCGGTCACATGACCGGTGTCGCCCACCTGCTGGGCGGCCAGGAAGCAGTCGATGCCGCCGCCGGAACCCAGGTCCAGAACACGTTCTCCGGCCTTCAGGTCTGCCAGGGCCGTGGGGTTGCCGCAGCCGGCTGAGGCGGCGATGGACTCCACCGGCAGACCGGCCAGCTGACCCTCGTTATAGAGGATCATGGCGTGGTCTGTGTCGTCGGCGCCGCAGCAGGCGCCGGTGGTATCGGCCTCGGCCGGGGTCAGGCTGATTACCCGTTCCGCCCGGGCGCCGTAGCGCTCCCTAACCAGTTCTTTGATTTTTTCTTGTTCGGTGGCCATGTTGTGTCCCTCTTCAAATCGATTTCGGAGTATCTATTCGTCTTCGGCGAGCGCCATTTCGACACAGTCCTCGCCCCAATAACTCGAGATTGAGGATTTACTTATCTTCGTAGAGCGCCAGCTCGACGTACCCTTGAACCGTGGGAAGCATCCGCTGCCAAACGCGGGCGGCTGCTTTGAAGGCCTCCTGGCCGCTTTCGGTCAGCCAGCAGACCCGGCGCTGGCGGCCCTGGTGCTCCTCCATGCGGCAGTCGACGTAGCCGCCGTCCTGCAGTTCCTTCATGGTGGAGTAGACCATGGCCTCGGTGGGTTCGCAGCAGCCCTGACAGGCTTCTTTGATGGCCTGGTTGATGCCGTAGCCGTGCAATGGTCCCTTGTCCAGTTGGGCCAGGAGCAGGAACCGGCACAGGCTTCGCTTGACCAGGTTCTCCCAGTAGGCCTCCTGCTGCATCGCCGTCGCCTTGGTTTCCAGTTTGATGGTGGTCATTGAATCAGTGTTTTTCCTCTCGAGAATGCCGGCGGCATCGATACTCATTCGGGGATACTAAACCCTATTGAGTACTATTGCTTGTTTAGTATGTTAGTCCCCAGTGTCCCGGGTGTCAACATCATGACGGGTAGTGGGGCAAATTTGAGGCTAGATTGTGATAGAATCAGGCCGCTCAACCAGCTAGAAGGTCCAGAAATATCATGAAGATTGCCAAGTCCCAGGTCCAGATGCTGCACGCCCCCGCCGACGAACAGTTGGTGGACGTCCAACCCCAGGCCGGAGGCATGCGGGCCTTTGTGACCGTGAAGATGATGACCGACGAGGGTGTCGAGGGCATCGGCGTGACCTTCGCCCCCGGACTGGGACTCAGCCCCATGGCCCCGGCCCTGAAATTGGCAGTGGAGGCCCTCTGCGAGATGGCCGAGGGTCAGGACCCCATGGAGAACGAGGCGGTGATGCACGGGCTGCGGGAGAAGACCGGCGGCTCGGGCCCCGGCGGACTGCTGACCCTGGCCATGGCGGCGGTGGACATGGCCCTGTGGGATATCAAGGGCAAGGCACTGGACCAGTCGGTCTGCTCCCTGTTGGGCGGCTTCCGCAAACGGGTGCCCACCTACGCCAGCGGCGCACTGATGCGTCCCATGAACCTGGAGCAGTTGGCGGAGATCGGCCCGGCGCTGGTGGAAAAGGGGTTCCGGCAGATGAAGTCCCAGATGGGCGCCGAGAACACCTCCGCCAAAGAGGTCATGCGCATGAAGACCCTCCGCGAGGCGGTGGGCGATGACATCGACATCATGTGTGACATCAACCAGCTTTGGGACGTGAACCAGGCCATCACCATCGGCAACAGGGTCGAGGAGTACAACCTGTTCTGGCTGGAGGACGTGGTGGCCCACGACGACTACCAGGGCCTGGCCCGGGTGGCCGACGCGTTGAACACCCCCATCGCCGCCGGAGAGTACGTCTACGGCATCAAGCCCTTCCGGCAGCTCATCGAGAACCGGTCAATCGACATCGTGATGATCGACCTGCTGCGGGTGGGCGGCATCACAGAGTGGCGGAAGGTGGCCGGTATGGCCGAGGCCTTCAACCTGCCGGTGGTCAGCCACCTGATACCCGAGATTCACATTCAGCTCATGGGCGCCATTCCCAACGGCCTGACCGTGGAGTACATGCCCTGGACGCTGAAGCTCTTCGAGGAGACGCCCAAGTTCGTGGACGGCTGTCTGGAAGTGCCCGACAAGCCTGGTCTGGGTTTGAGTTTCGATGAGGAAAAGATCAAGCAGTGGGCGGTGTAAAGTTAACAGCCAAAGGCTAACAGCTATCAGCCAAAAGCGGTCCGCCCTCTGTCATCCTGAGCTTGCCGAAGGATCTACCGGGGTACACGTGGGAACCGAAGCACGGAGTAGGAGTTTGGCTGCAACAGGGCAGTTGGCAGATTCTTCGGCTCACGCCTCAGAATGACATTTGTGAGAAGCCGCGGTTCTAACTGCCGGTCGAATTTGGAACCCCAAAATGCTGAAAGCCTACGGCTGACAGCTAATAGCTAACGACGAGGAGATAGAGATGTTCGCACAGATACGCACCTACACCATCAACAAAGGGATGATGGACTCCTGGCTGGAGTTGTTCGACAAGGAGATCCGGCCGGTCCATGAGAGCCTGGGTATTCCCATCGTTGCCACCTATGTCGCACCCGACCGGACCGACTTCGTCTGGGTGCGGACCTTCGAGACCGCCGAGGAGATTCCCGCCAAGGAAGAGGCCTATTTCGCTTCGCCGGGACGCAAAGCCCTGGGCAGTAAGCCCACCGACCACATCGCCAAGATGGACGTGAAGTTGGTGGAGGCAGTACTGGAGACCGCCAAGGTATAAAAGTTGTCAGCCATTGGCTTGCAGCATTCAGCCAACTGATTGGGAGAAAGAGATCATGGTAGACCAGATGCGCAGCTACACCATCAACAAGGGAATGATGGACTCATGGGTGAAGTTGTTTGAGACGGGGATCAAGCCGGCCCACGAGGCCCTGGGGATTCCCGTCGTGGCCTTTTGGGTCAACGCCGACCGCAACCAGTTCATCTGGGTCCGCCGGTTCGCCGACGGTGACGACGTTCCCGCCAAAGAGGCCGAGTTCCGCAACTCGCCGGGATTCCAGGCCCTGGGGAGCCAGCCCGGCGACCACATCGCCAGGATGGATGTTCAGAACCTGGAGAAAGGGAACCTGGCCGCGTAGTAGCCGTCAGCGGACAGCTTTCAGCTTTTCAACTGGCGGCTCCTCGCTCGCTCCTTGGACCAGAGGCTTTCCCCCAACCTGTCATTCTGAGGCGTCGGACGAAGAATCTGCCAACTGACCTGGGGCTGGCAACCCTGGCACAAGTGATGCGGTTGCCACCTGTGACACGCCAGATCCTTCGGCAAGCTCAGGATGACAACGGGCGTGGGACTAGGACGCCAGTGGGTCCGACGGCTGATAGCTGTCAGCTTTCAGCTTCTTTGCGCATGAGAATGTGGACGATGTCCGCCTCCAGGAACTCGTCCCCACGCTCGACGTAGCCGTGGGCGGCGTAGAAGTCCTTGACGTACACTTGGGCGTTAAGCACGTAGGTGTTCACGCCTTGGGATGAGGCCTCTTCTTCCAGGAATCTGAGTATCTGGCCGCCTACCCCGTGGCGGCGCCACTCGGCGTCCACCGCCATGCGTCCGATGCGGGCGGCGGCGTCTTCGTTGCCGTACATCACCCGGCCGGTGGCGATTACTGTCCCCTGGTGGACGGCGATGGCGTGGGTGGCGGTGGCGTCGAATTCGTCCAGTTCCTCTTCGGCCGGCACCAGCTGCTCGGCCACGAAGACACGGAAGCGTACGCCCAGCGCGCCCTCCATCTCCTCCTCCGTCTCCACCAGTTTTATGACCAGGTCTTCCACGTGTGTTCCTTGCCTAGCTGA
>CEVA01173710.1_pt1 | contig 11953 bp, 11 predicted proteins | sample 361521 | NCBI WGS metagenome assembly CEVA01 (sample SAMEA2622823, study PRJEB7988) | marine metagenome | isolation source: saline water (ENVO:00002010), including | reverse complement strand
CCTGCAGGGCGCCACAGACGACGACCAGGTCCGTGCCATCGCCAAGCCGCTGCGCAAGCTTGGCGAAAACCTCGACCTGCAACATCACTTCGGATTTCTCACCCAATGGCACATCGTTGGTCCCTTTGACAACACAAAGGGCAAGGGCTTCAACGTGGCCTACCCACCCGAGGAGAAAATCGATCTCAAGGCGACGATCAAGGGCAAACTCGGTCCGGCCAGTTGGAAGCCATACAAGACGACCAACGATTTCGGCATCCTCGACATCGCCAAGCAGATCAGCCCCTACAAGGGGGCGGTGATGTACTGCACGACGGAGTTTGAGGCCAAGGCCGCAAAATCGATCCAGTTCCGGCTCGGCACACCCAACGCCTGGAAGCTCTGGGTCAACGGCCGCCTGGTCTTCGCCAACGAAGAGTACCACCGTGGAATGAAACTGGATCAGTACTCGGTGCCCGTCACCCTGCGGGCCGGGTCGAACACGATCCTGCTGAAGATCTGCCAGAACGAACAGGAACAGGACTGGGCCCAGCGGTACCAGTTCCAACTCCGGACCTGCAACGTGTCTGGAATCGCCGTTCATCCTGCCGACAGTGCAGCCAGCCTGTCCCAGACAAAGGAGTCGCGACCGTGACCCGATCCGCCTTCCAAATTGTCCCCCAACCCGTCACGGCGATCGTTGTGGCCACGGTACTGGTCACCGGCTTGACCGGTGCCGATTGGCGACAATTCCGCGGCAACGACAGTTCATCGGTTGCACCGGGAGAAAAGCCGCCGGTGACATGGGGTGAAACCGAGAACATCGCCTGGAAGATCCCCCTGAGCGGCCGCGGACTCTCCGGACCGATCATTGTCGGTGACCGCGTTTACCTGACCTCCTCGGACGGGTTCAACCAGGACCGGCTGCTGGTCGAGTGTTTTGACGTCAAGACCGGTGTCCGGCGCTGGCGACGGTCTTTTCAGGCCACCGGTCGGACCCAGTGCCACCCCAAGATGGCCAACGCCACGCCGACACCAGCCAGTGACGGCAAGCGGATCTTCGCGTTTTTCTCGAGCAATGACCTGGTCTGCCTCGATCTCGACGGCAACCTGCTGTGGTACCGCGGCCTGACCCACGACTACCCAAATGCCAGCAACAGCCTCGGCATGGCCTCCTCGCCGGTGGTCATCGGCGACACGGTGATCGTGCAGGTCGAGAGCCAGTCGGAGAGCTTTGCAACTGGGCTGGATGTCACCACCGGCACCACCCGCTGGCACCGCAAACAACACCGGTTCGACAATTGGTCGTCACCCATCGGGTTGATCAACACCAATCCCGCCCGCAACCTCGTGTTGCTGCAGAACATGGTGGGGCTTACGGCCCTCGACGCCCGGACCGGCAAGGAAGCTTGGCACTATGACCAGCCGGCCTCCCGGACGCCCTCGTCTGTCGTCGCCAACGGAACCGTCTATATCCCTTCCAACGGCCTGACCGTCGTTCGTCCAGCAACGGATGCCAACAAGCCGCCCGAGATCGCCTGGAAAAACAACCGCTTCAGTTCCGGAACACCCAGTCCGGTGGTGTACCGTGGCAAGGTGTTCACGATGAACGGCCCGATCGTCAAGTGTGGTGATGCCAGCAACGGCAAACTGCTCTGGCAACTCAGACTCAAAGGAGCATTCACCTCCTCACCAGTCGCTGCCGACGGGCACCTGTACTACTGCAGTGAAAACGGGATCACCTACGTGATCGACATCTCCGGGGCGAAAGGAAAAATCGTTTCCGAGAATCAACTCGGGGCGACGATCCTGTGTACCCCGGCCATTGCCGACAACTCGGTGTTTGTCCGCAGCGACGGACACCTGTGGAAAATCAGCCGCTAGAATTGCCGGGAACCGTCCGCGATGCAGAACCTGCTGGCTGTCGGACTGGGCGGTTTCGTGGGCGCTATCGCCCGCTACACGCTGGGTGGATTTGTCGATTCCCGGCTCAACGCCAGGTTCCCGTGGGGGACCTTGACGGTCAACGTTCTCGGTTGCCTGCTGATCGGAGCGATCCTGGGATGGATGAGCACACGAGAAGCCAGTTCCCGCACCGCGGAACTTTTCCTGGTCACCGGAATTCTCGGTTCGTTGACCACGTTTTCGACCTTTGGTCACGATACTGTCGAACTTCTCCGACAGGACGCCCTGGGCCCTGCGGCAGGAAATATCGCCCTGAATGTCATCGTTGGGCTGACAGCCGTCGCCCTGGGACTGGCAAGCACCCGGGGATGGAACTGACACGCCATCATCCCAACCGTGCCGGTGACTTTCTCTAGCAGCCGAAGCTGACTTACAATGCCTCCTTCCCTGTCATCCCCTCAGCCGCCGCGGAACGAGAGTGTCATCGATGCATGCCGATGAACCCACCACTGCACCGGCCGACACAGGTCGGTACCGCGGCGACGCGCAACCGGTCGATCACGACGAGGTCTTGATTCTCGACTTCGGATCGCAAACCGCACAACTGATTGCCCGACGCGTCCGGGAACAGAATGTGTTCTGCCGCATGGTCCGCCACGATCTCTCGGTCGACCGAATCCGTGAGATCAATCCGCGTGGCCTGATCCTCTCGGGAGGTCCCGCCAGCGTTTACGCCGAAGGGGCCCCCTTGCCCGATCCCGAGTTGTTCGAACTGGGCATCCCCGTGCTGGGCATCTGCTACGGAATGCAGGTGATCTGCCGGTCGCTGGGTGCCAATGTCAACTCGGCCGACACCCGGGAATTCGGCCGATCACCCTGTCGGATTGTCGATCCCGGCGGCCTGTTCGCCGGGCTCCCCGACGAGTTGATCGTTTGGATGAGCCACGGAGATCAGGTGGAAGATCCTGACGTCATGTTCGTGTCACTGGCAACCACCGACACCTGCCCACTGGCCGCTGTCCGGCACGCCGAACGACCCATCTACGGTCTGCAGTTTCACCCCGAGGTGACTCACACCGACTTCGGTGGCCAACTGCTGAAAAATTTCGTGCAGGACATTTGCGGGTGTGATGGCACCTGGGACATCAGTTCGCTCATAGACGAACAAGTCGAAAAGATCCGGACCCGGGTTGGTTCCAAGCGAGTCATCTGTGGTCTCTCCGGTGGGGTGGATTCCTCCGTCGTTGCCGCGTTGCTCTCTCGCGCCATCGGTGACCAGCTCTCGTGCATCTTCGTCAACAATGGCCTGTTGCGATCCGGAGAGGCGAGTGAGGTCGAGGAACGGTTCACCGAACATTTTCGGACCGACCTGCATGTCTCCAACGCTCAACGCGAGTTCCTGGATGAACTGGCCGGCGTGTCGGACCCACAACAAAAACGAAAAATCATCGGGCGGGTGTTCATCGAGGTGTTTCGCAAGGAAGCCGAGTCGATTCCTGATGCGGAGTTCCTGGCCCAGGGAACGCTGTACCCCGACGTGATCGAATCGGGGGCCAACCCCGATGGACCGGCCGCCACGATCAAGGCACACCACAACGTCGGTGGATTGCCGGAAGAACTGGGATTCGAACTGATCGAACCCCTGCGAGATCTCTTCAAGGATGAGGTGCGGCGGATGGGCGAGGCGTTGGGCTTGCCCGAGCACCTGGTCTGGCGCCACCCATTTCCCGGCCCCGGCCTGGCGGTTCGCTGCCTGGGAGCCGTGAGCGAAGATCGGCTGATCACCTTGAGAGCCGCCGACGCGATCGTGATCGAGGAATTGCGAGAGGCGGGGCTGTACCGCGAGATCCAGCAGGCTTTCGCCGTGCTGTTGCCAGTCCAGAGTGTCGGGGTGATGGGCGACGACCGCACCTACCAGGACACGATCGTCGTCCGGGCCGTCTCGACCGATGACTTCATGACCGCCGACTGGTTCCGATTGCCCTACGAGGTGATGGAGCGCATCTCGACCCGGATCACCAATGGCGTCCCGGGCGTCAACCGGGTCGTGTACGACATCAGCTCGAAACCACCGAGCACAATCGAGTGGGAGTAGCTGGACCGGCGTGAATTTCGGCGGTCAGCCCGACACGTCTGAATTCTCACCAATTCGGCTACGGGCGACACAACCGCTCTAATCCGATCCCCGTCGACAACAGTCGGAGCGATTGTAGCACGCCAACACGCCCCGTCTCGGATTGGACCGACCAACACGGCGATCACGGTCAGCGCGGGAACGGTCGGACGACGATGAGATCACGAGGACCACTGCGCGCCGACCGCCTGAAAGACCGGGACTCTCGTGATGACCTCGATCCTGGGCATCTCCGCCTTTTACCACGACTCGGCCGCTGCGCTGATTGTCGACGGTCGGATCGTCGCCGCCGCCCAGGAAGAACGGTTCACTCGCAAAAAACACGACGCCAGCTTTCCCGAGAACGCCATCGCCTACTGTCTCTCCGAGGCCGGACTCGCGCCCGAGGACCTCGATTACGTGGGCTTCTATGACAAGCCACTGGTGAAATTTGAACGGCTGCTGGAAACCTACCTGGCGTTTTCTCCGGCGGGGCTCAAGAGTTGGCTGACGCTGCTGCCCAACTGGCTCAAGACCCGGTTGCATCTCCCCCGGGTCATCAAGAAGGGACTCGATGGAAAGTACCGACGGCGAATCGTCTTTCCCGAGCACCACGAATCGCATGCGGCCAGCGCATTCTTTCCCAGCCCGTTCGCTGAAGCGGCCATCCTGACCGTCGATGGCGTGGGCGAATGGGCCACCGCCAGTTACGGCACCGGGCGAGACAACCACATCGAGTTGACCCACGAGATGCATTACCCCCACTCGCTGGGACTGCTCTACACCGCCTTCACCTACTACTGCGGCTTCCGGATCAATTCGGGAGAATACAAGCTGATGGGCCTGGCCCCCTACGGCGAACCAAAATACGCCGACCGCATTCTTGAACACCTCGTCGACCTCCGCCCCGACGGCTCATTGGCAATGCACCTGGAACACTTCAACTACTGCCAGGGCTTGACGATGACCTCGTCGAAGTTCCACGCGCTCTTTGACGGACCGCCGCGAGCACCCGAGTCGCCCTTGACCGAGCGGCACATGGACATCGCCGCCAGTGTCCAGGCCGTCACCGAGGAAGCGATGCTGCGGATGGCCCGACACGTTCACGAAACCACCGGGATGCGGCACCTGTGCCTGGCCGGCGGCGTGGCGCTCAACTGTGTCGCCAACGGCCGTGTTCTCCGCGAGGGCCCATTCGACGAGGTCTGGATCCAACCGGCTGCCGGAGACGCCGGCGGGGCGCTGGGAGTCGCGTTGCTGATCTGGCACCAGTTGCTCGACAACCCACGAACCGACGATCAACTCGATTGCCAGGGCGGCAGCTACCTCGGACCGGAGTTCTCCAACAACCAGGTCCGGGAATTTCTCGACTCCGCCGGCGCCGTCTATCAACAATTCGATGACGCCGAAGAACTCTGTCACCACGTGGCCGAACTGATCGCCGATGAAAAGGTGATCGGCTGGATGCAGGGGAGGATGGAATTTGGACCACGCGCCCTGGGCGGCCGAAGCATTCTCGGCGATGCCCGCAGCACCAGGATGCAGTCGGTGATGAATCTCAAAATCAAGTTCCGCGAGTCGTTTCGACCGTTTGCTCCCAGTGTGCTCCAGGAACGAGTCGACGAGTTTTTCGAGATGCGACCGGGAGAGCAAAGCCCGTACATGCTCCTGGTGGCAGATGTCAAACCCGAGAAACGTCTCCCGCTGGCCGAGTCCGACCAGGCCACCCGCGGACTCGACAAACTGAAAGTGCAACGGTCACATGTTCCGGCCATCACCCACGTCGACAACTCGGCCCGTGTCCAGACCGTCGATCCGCAACGACACGGCCGGTACTACCGACTGCTCAAGGCCTTTGACGAGCAGACAGGATCACCGGTGCTGATCAACACCAGCTTCAATGTCCGGGGCGAGCCCATCGTCTGCACGCCCGAGGAGGCCTGGCGATGCTTCATGGCCACCAACATGGACGTGCTGGTGATCGAGGACTTCGTGATGCTCAAGGACCAACAGCCCGGGGCCACCGAACACGAAACCGATGAGTATCTCGCCCGTTTTGAACTCGACTGACACCCGTTGCCGAACCAGCGAAAGACATCCCGATGATCACCATCGACTGGAATCCCACACACCGGTTCCTGCGACAATTCGCCGCCCTGTTCGTGGTCTTCTTCGCGGCGATCGGGGCGTTCCGGTTCTTCTACAGGGATGATCTCGCCATGGCGTCTGTGCTGTGGACCATCGCACCGCTGGGACTGGTCGGCCTGATCTGGCCCCGTTTCATGCGGTACGTCTATGTGACCTGGATGGCACTGTTCTTTCCGCTGGGCTGGACAGTCTCGATGGTGATTCTCTCGACAATCTTCTACTTGGTGGTCAGCCCGATTGGCCTTATCATGCGTCTCTGCGGACACGATCCGTGCCAGCGGCGGCTCGACTCGGACACCACCAGTTACTGGAAAGCACGGCAGGCAACCACAAACGCCGCACGGTATTTCCGCCAGTTCTAGACGCCACCGGGACATGCGGACTCCCCGACCACCCCCCTCCTCGGAACGTCTCATGATCGACGACACCACGGCCCAAGACGACACTTCACCCCAGGACGACAGTCCAGCAGCCACGGAGACCACAGGGGCGAATTCGTCGAATGATTTCGCGACGGCCGCCGAGGCTCCCGAAATGGGGTTCTTCGCCGAGTTCTGGGATTTCCTGGTCCACAACAAGGCCTGGTGGCTGACACCGATCATCCTGGTGCTGGTGCTGGTCTTCGTGCTTGTCTGGTTCGCCGGGACACCGTTTGCACCGTTCATATACGGCGCGTGAACCGGGGACACGCAGCGGGACGTCAACGGGCCTCGGCCGCCGTGCAGGCAAACTGCAGGCGAACCGCCACCTGTCCGTCGACCGACACCTTGCCGGTCAAGAACCAGGCGGCCCCGAGCGTCTCATCCAGCCGGGCTTCGATGTCCAGCACCTCGCCGGGCCTCACCATCCGCCGGAACCGGGTTTCCTGCTGGCGAGTCACCACCGGAACCAGTCCGTCGGGAATATCACCTCCCGCAGCAATCAACACCGCCCCGGCCTGAAACGCCGCTTCACACAGCAGCACACCGGGCAACACCGGAAACTCGGGATAGTGACCGGAAAACACCGGCAGATCTTCGGGCACCCGCCTGCGAGCCCGAACCAGCGTGTCGGTCAATTCAATCACCTCGTCAAGCCACAGGAATGGCTCACGATGAGGGATCAATGACTCGATCGCCACACGGTCCAACACCACGGACTCGGGTCGCTGGCCACTCATCATGTACTCGCCGAGGCTGGAGGAGTCATCAGCTTGTCGACCTCATTGGCCACGATCACACCGTAATTGACCGCCCCCAACCAGCCAGACATGATGATGCCCACGCTGCCGGCATGGAACAAGCCCTGAACCTGCTCGGGCAATTTCTGGCTGACCTTCAAACCCTCAAACTTCGTTCCGAAACTCGCTCCCTGCAGGTGGCGCGTGTAATGCTGGAACGTCCGGGGCGTCGACGCCTCCACGTGTTCAACGATCTCCCGCAACTCGGGAACATACTGCTCCAGGCAGTCCAGGGTCGTTTCACACAGGTCCCTTTTGGATTCCTCGTAATCAGCTTCGGAGAGATCCGCCCAGTCGCTGAAGTTGGCATTGGTGGAACTGACGACCAGGTGACGATCGCTGCCGGGGCGGGTTCGAGGATAGTAGAAGCTGAAAGTGCGACTCGAAATCTCCCGACTGAGCATCGCGTCGATATCGAAACCGTGGTGCTCGGAGTGGAACAACAGGTCACCACACGGTTCAAAACTCGCCCCGGGCTTCATCGCGATGTAGACCTGGCAACTGCTGTTGTTCAGTCGCACCGCGCGGGCGTCCTCGACAAACTCCGGATCAAACGAATCCTCGCCCACAAGCTCAAACACCGTCTGCTTGATGTTGGCGTTTGAGACGACGGCGCCGCAGGTGATCCGGCGTCCGTTGACGACAACCGCGGCCACCTTGCGATCAGGGGTCACCTCGATCGACTCGACCAGGCACCGGATCCGCACGTCGACCCCGTTGGAAACCATCTCGTCCTTCATCGCTCCAACCAGCGCGTCGGTGCCGCCCTCAAACGTGAACACCCCCTTGCTCATGAAGTTGGAGAAGACGATGCCGTAAGTCAGGGCGGGGTCTTCCAGGGTCGAGCCGTTGGCGTAGGTGATCGGTTCCATCAACAGCCGCACCACGTCATCCCGTCCCGGAAAGAACCGCTCGAACAATTCTCCGGTCGTCATTTCCTGGTCGTCAAAAAAATTCATCCCGCGCGCGGTGTCGAAGAACTCCGAAACCACCTCAAGAGAAATCCCAAACTGCTCGACCAGGATGTTGGTGAAACTGTCCCTGTCGAAAGTCGTCTCCAGCGAGAACTGGGGATTCTCGAACCGGATGCCATCCAGTTGCACGATTCGCTCGGCAATTTCTGGAGTCCAGTACTTGCGGCAACTCTTTTTCATCCCGATCGGAAAACCGTGAAGCGAGATGTCGAAGATGTGGCCCCCCTTGCGCTTGAACCACGTGGCCATGCCACCGAGCTGGTAATGGTGTTCCAGCAGCAACACCGAGTACCCGGCCCGGGCCAGGACATTGGCGGAGGTGAGACCGGCAAGTCCTGATCCGATCACTACCACGTCGTAGTGATCCTGAGCGTCCTTGAGAAAATCCCGGGGCATCGTCAGTGGCTCTTCGACGGTCTCAACAGGTGCAAATTCGCGATCGTAATGCCCGAAAGCATGGACCCGATGATACCGAGAAAGCCCTGATCGGTCCCACAGAGGAAGAGGTTTCTAAGATGGGTGCAGCCGTCGCGAATCTTTCGGGGAGCCCCGTAGACGCAGCCATTTTCATGGCCGGTGAACTTGCGGATCGTTCGCGGAGTAAAAATGTCGGTGTCGACAATGTGGTCGCGAAAGTCCGGCACATGCCGCAACGTGCTGGTCAACACGCGCTCGGCCCACTCCTGTTTCTGTTGCGTGTACTCATCGGGCGGCAACCGCATCCAGTGTCCCGGATCGGCCAACGCCGTGATCCTCATCCGACCCTCTCCAGACGGTTCCCCGTAGTGGAAATTGTTCGGAGAACAAACAATCCCACTGGTGACATCCACGGGGACGTCGGGACGACGGTAACTGAAAGTGGCACTGTCGTTGAAAAAGACAATCGTCTGGTCATGCCCCAGGTCAGCCGGCTGCCGGTCGAGCGAGTAGATCGACTCGACAAAGGAAATCTCGCCCGGAGGCGACAGATCGACAGCCTGATCACACATCCGCATTGTCTCGAAATTTCCCGCTGAAGAGAGCACGTTTTTGGCCTCGATGAACTGGCCGTCGTCGAGCAACACGCCGGTGGCGTGGTCGCTGTCACTGACGATCTTCTGCACTCCCGACCTCAACCGCAGTTCACCGCCCAGCCCACGAAACTTGCGGACCAGTTTCTTGATGATCAATCGCACGCCCTCCAACGGACGCCCGAAACCCTCGTGGAAGATGCTGCGGAACATGATCACAAACTGGGGCCACTCCAGATCATCGGGTGTCGCACTCGAATAGAACATCGTCGGACACAACAGCATCTCGATCAGCAGCGGATCATTGAGTTCTTCGGCCAGCACCTCTCGAGTCGAAATCTCGGGTTGATCCAGTGCCATCGGATCGTACTCAGCGATCCGCTGCACCAGGCGGGCAAAGTTGTCTTTCTCGGCCGGAAACCGCTCAACCACCTGCTGTTCGAAGAACTCGAAGTCGTTCGTGAAACGCAGGGTGCAGCCGGGAAAAACAATCGACGACTGGGTTTGCGGCACCAGGGCGAAGTCCTCCCAACGGAGCCGGAGTTGCCGGAGCAGCTTCGAGAGGGGGCCGGTGAGTGTCCCGGGAGCGGCGTAATTGGTCACCGCATGGAGACCAACATCGTGGTTGCGGTCCCGGAGCCGATAAAACGAGTTCAGCCCGCCGACGGTCGTGTGCCGCTCCAGCACACAAACCGAGCGGTCAAAATAAGCCAAACGGATCCCGGCAGCCAAACCTGAGAGGCCAGCACCGATGATGACCGTGTCGTAGCGCATGCTCCGCTCCGGTCAGTGGACTCCCCGATCACGCGGGGCTCTGGACATCCTTCAACAACGGCTCGAGATAACTGACCGTCCCGGCCATCGATGCCAAGTGCTCATAATCATCTTCTGGAATCTGCACCCGGTACTGCTTTCTCAACTCCATCACGATATCGAGAAAGTCCATGCTGTCCAGTTCCAATTGATCACGGAACGGAACATCATCGACCAGGCCCGAAAGATCTTCATCAGGCTGGATTCGGGACAGGATATCCAGGATCACCCTTCGGATTTCATCCGCGACCATTCCGCTTCGCTCCCATCCGCTCGCGACGTTATTCGTCTGCGTCGAATCTCCGCACAATCACAACAGAGTTGATTCCGAGCATCCCAAACGAGTTATTCAAAATGTAATCAACTCGATCCAACGACCGGGGCGAGTTGGCGACAATCTGAGAAAGACCGCACTCGGGATCCAGTCGATCGAGGTTGATTGTAGCGTGTGCGATTTGGTCTTTGAAGGCAGGCAGGTTGCCAACCAACTCCAAAGCTCCAGCCGCCCCCATCGCATGACCAATGAAACTCTTGGCATTATTGACTGCCAGTGACTCACGATCACCAAAAACCTCGCGAATCGCACGACATTCTTCAATATCGCCCTGGTCGGTCGCGGTGGCGTGACTGCTGAGAATATCGATTTCTTCGGGAGAAATTTTCGCCCGATCCAGTGCCAGCCTGATGCACTCTGCCTGTCGAGTCGAGTCGGGCAAAACGAAATCGGTTGCGTCAGAATTCATCGCATGGCCGACGATTTCTCCGTAGATCGTCGCACCCCGAGCCAACGCGTCGGGGAGCCGTTCAAGCGTACAGATGGCTCCTCCCTCGGCCACCACGATCCCGTTGCGGTCAACATCAAACGGACGGCTCGCCTTGGTCGGGTCCGAGTGTGACGCCAAAGCCCCCTGGCTCTTGAAACTCGCAAAAATCCCAAACGTGTGAATACTCTCCGAGACACCCCCACACACGGCCAAATCGACCTCGTTCAAACGCAACATCTGCAAGCCCTGGATGAACCCGGCGTTTCCGGCCGCACAGGCAGCTCCCAGCGTCAGGTGGGGACCCGTGATGCCCAGGTTCAACGTCACCTCACCAGCCGGATTGTTCGCCACGGTCCTCGGGTTGTGATGGTGAGACCAAACACTGGTGTCGTAATCGTACTGGGAAATCTCGTGGATCTCGTTTTCAGTCTCGACGTTCCCGTGTTCGGTGATCCCCAGGTACACCCCGATACGAGACCGATCCCGTAGGGACAAATCCAGCCCGGCATCCGAAATCGCCTCGTGCGCGCAGTAGATCGCGATGGAACCACTGCGAGTGCCCCGCCGGACCTCTCGGCGGTCCTGGTAAGCCAACGCATCGAAATTGCAGACACCGGCCAACACCTCGCCCATGTGACGGGTCTCGTAGGGCACCACTCCGGAGCGTCCGCTCAGCAGGCTCTCTCGGAACTCCTCCAGGGAATTCCCATTGGGTGACGCCAACCCAATACCGGTAATTACGATTCGCTCGTCAACGTACGACGACATGCCAGGCAGATCCGGGACGAACAAAAGACGGAGAGAAATCTCGTCGGTGCCGGCGGAACTCCGGCGATGAGACAATCAGGCGAATTGGCCGGAGTATGAATCCGGGAGTCCCGCAGACTACTCGACGTGATCGAACAGAACAAGCGGCCCCGTGGGGCCGAAAAGCCGACTGACCGAGAAACCAACTGCAATGGACCAAATATGGCCTTGCGACAAATTCGGCCAGAAACTAACTTCCGCCGCCTCGACAGCCCCGACGG
>CEVA01514451.1_pt1 | contig 11954 bp, 13 predicted proteins | sample 361521 | NCBI WGS metagenome assembly CEVA01 (sample SAMEA2622823, study PRJEB7988) | marine metagenome | isolation source: saline water (ENVO:00002010), including | reverse complement strand
TGCTCTCGAAGAATACGATGACATCAATGAGCCTATAGATGTCAGACTTGGAAACACATCTTTGGATGAAATGTGTCTTGCGTTATTGGCGGTTGTCTGGAAAGGAGATTGATTACCTTCTCAACCTTGATACAAAAAACCAAATCAAACCTCCAATGATTCCTAGAATCAAAGTTAGATTTGTTACTTGCCCAAAAAATCTTTCCATAAAAGTTATATAATAGTATATTACGAAGGTTTGATTTATGAAAAGAGCAATTATTAAAGCATCAGGAACACAAATGTTAATTTCTTCTGGAGATGTTGTATTTGTAGACAAGATAGACGAAGAGAAAGGGAAAAAAGTTATTTTCAAAGAAGTCTTAATGACAATCAATAAAGACAAGGTCAAAATTGGGAAACCACTTGTGGAAAAAGCAAAAGTAACATGTCAAATCCTTTCTCATGTAAAAGACAAAAAAGTAAGGGTTCAAAAATACAAACCTAAAAAAAATTACAAACGAATAATTGGGCATAGACAAGAATACACTCAATTAAAGGTATTAAAAATCGAGGGTTGATATGGCACACAAAACAGGTCAAGGTAGTACTAAAAATTTAAGATCAACTGCAGGAAAACGTCTTGGGATCAAATGCTCAGATGGTCAAAAAGTTGCAGCTGGAAATGTTCTAGTTAGACAAAGAGGAAAAAGCATTCATCCTGGAAAAAATGTTGGTATTGGAAAAGATTTCACTTTATTTGCTTTAGATGATGGAGTAGTCAAATACATCAAAAAAAGAGGCAATAAAAAAGTGGCACAAATAGATTCTGAGTAAATTCATTAGTTCATTTGTAGATTCGGCTAAAGCTCATTTTATCGCTGGGGCTGGGGGCGATGGTAAGACTTCCTTCCTGAGGCAAAAATTCAGAGCAAGCATGGGTCCTGATGGAGGTAATGGTGGCAAAGGTGGAGATTTGAAGATCACTGCTGAATCCTCAATATTCGATCTCTACAAATTCAAAAAAATAAAACCCTTCAAGGCTGAAGATGGTCAACCCGGTGGAAAAAACAAAAAAAGTGGAAAGAATGGAAAAACACTAGTGTTGAAAGTTCCAATTGGAACAGTTCTTAAAGATATGGATGACAAGACAATAAAAAAATTAAACGGCCATGGTCAAGAATTCACCTTAAAAGGAGGCCGCGGAGGAAAAGGTAATAGATCTTTCGCGAGCTCTGTTAACAGATCTCCAAGAAAACACACACAAGGAGAAATGGGTGATGAAAAAAGTTTGAAAATGAACTACTTTATACCCTGCGATACTGCAATCATTTCAAATGATACCCTCTGTTTAGATGTTCATGAAAAACTTACAGGAAGAAGGTATGAAAATATGGTGCCAAACTATCCAATAATAGGCGTTAAGGTAAACAAGCTAAAAGAAAATGAAAAAATATTACTGATACCAAACTTCGATCAAGAAAAAAAATGGTTGCACCACATAAGAAACGCAAAGAATATTGTTTTTATCGGATCTTTTAAAAATCAAGAATTTAAAGAGATTCAAAAAAACATTCCAACAAAATCAAAGATATTCACTTATGGATTGTCAAAAATACCAATCCTTTCAGAAAACATTACCGAGATCGAAAAATGGCCAAATTGAAACCATTGATTTTTGGAGGAGCTTTTGATCCGTTTCACAACGGTCATCTACACTTAATCAAAATGGCGGAGGAAAAAAAATATAACCCTATATATGTAATTCCTACATTCAAATCACCGGTAGGCAAGAAAATTCATGCACCTTACAGTAAAAGATTGCAATTATGTAAATTAGGAACATTGGGGATCAAAAATGTAAAAGTGTCTGATTTTGAAGGCAAAACAAAAAAAACTTGCTATGCTATTGACCAGGTTAAATTTATAAAAAAAATACACAAAAATCAAAAAATATCATTACTGCTTGGTGATGATAATTTAAGAAAAATTGAAAAATGGAAAGATTACAAAGAATTAATTCAAATATGCACCATGGTGATAGCAGAAAGAACAAATTCAAAAAAAGAAAAAGAAGGCACTCTCCTTAGAAACAAAATTGTTAAAATATCATCATCGAAAATAAGAAATAAAATTAAACTTAAGGAATCAATTGATGAAATGGTGCCAAAAAAAATAAAACAACAAATAAAAACAAACGGTCTTTACAGTGATTAGAAGGTATTTAAACTTAACTTTTTCAAGTATGCTTTTTGCCATACTGACCTTTTTGACTCTTTCGTATTTTGAATTTCCAGAAAGCTTCAAAAAAAACAAACAAAAAAGATCTGAAACAATTTTAATTGTCGGGCTAGACCAATCAAAAGAAGATATAAACCCTGATACTATTCTTTTAACAGCGTTACCTAAAGAAGGGGGCTCCCCAAAAATACTTTCAATACCTAGAGACACTTTAGTTGAAACTGAAAATGGAACAAACAGGATCAACCATAGTTGGCATGAAAATGGCAACATAACAGGTTTAAGAGGGGCTTTAACCTCGTTAGCAAACATTCCAGTAGACAAATACCTAGTTATAAATTTTAAAAACCTGGAGCAGCTAATAGATGGTTTGGGTGGAATAAAAATACATATAGAAAAAGAAATGAAATATGAAGACAAATCTCAAAACCTATTGATTGACTTTTCACCTGGCATACATAACTTAAATGGTCGTCAATCTTTGCTTTATGCAAGGTTCAGAAGTGATGCATTGGGGGATATAGGACGAATACAAAGACAACAGAAATTAGCCCACGCTATTTTAAAAAAATTTCACAAAACAGCAACATTAAAAAAAATATTCATAATACAAAATTTCTTAAAAAACATTGAAACTAACTTAAAAATTGAAGAAGCCTTAATACTCGGGATAAGAACACTTGGTGAAGCTCCAACAACAGAAATACTCCCAGGTAAATTCATGGGTCCCTTCTGGTCTCCTGAAATGAGCGAATTGAATCAATGGGTTGCAAAAAATATAAACCAATAAACAATGACGAAGAACGCCAAACCAAAAGAAATAAGCCTTATGCTAGTTGAAGAACTTGCTGAAGAGGTGAAACTAATCAATGTTGAAAAAAAAATAACATGGACAAAAAATTTCATAATTGCCACAGCACAAAACAAAACGCATTTAAGAACATTGAGGGAAAATGCAAAAATATGGTTGAAAAAAAATGGCTTCAATGGAATTATCCCTGAAGGGTCTAAAGCTGAATCAGAATGGACTTTGTTAGATTTGGGTGACACGATAATTCATCTCATGACTCCAGCAGCAAGGGATTATTGGGATATAGATGGATTAGTGGAAGGATGCTTGATAGTTTACGAATCTTAAAAGGGGCTGTGGCGCAGTGGTAGCGCACTTGTATGGCATACAAGGGGTCGAGGGTTCGAATCCCTCCAGCTCCACCATGTGAAGAAATACTGGAGAATTTTCATAATTAAAAACTTTTCTTTTCTTTTCTTCCTTGTAAGCTTTTTGCTAAATCCATCATACGAAAGTGGCACAACCTACAAAACTCAAGAGTCAATAAAAAACATCGCCTCTTTTCCTATAGGCAATGTTGTTTCTTCTGAGAAGCTAAAATCAAACCCCCTGTTTGTTTCAACGCTCAAAAGAGACTTCAATAGCATGACAGCAGAAAATCAAATGAAAATGGCAAACATCTTTAAAGCTCCAGGCATTTATGACTTTAGTGATGGTGATGAGATTGTCAAATTTGCAAAAGAAAACAATTTTCGCGTCTTCGGTCATGCCTTAATTTGGCATAGCTCAATACCGAAATGGCTAAAAAATTACAAAGGAACCGATGAAGACTTTGAGAGTCTTATAAAAGACTATATACAAAATACAGTTTCCCACTTTGCAAAAGAAAAAGTAAGGATTGATGGAGAAGAAGTTTCAATTGTTGAAGGTTGGGATGTAGTCAATGAAGCTTTCACTACAGGAGCAGAAAATAGTATCTTTAGAAAAAAAATTGGTGAAGATTATGTGAGCAAGTGTTTTAAATGGGCAAGAGAAGCAGATCCGGACGTAAAACTCTTCTACAACGACTACAACCTTGAAAGTTATCCTTCAAAAATTAAAAAAGTGCAAAAAATGATTAAAAATTTTCAAGAAAAAAATATCCCAATTGATGGAATAGGTTTCCAAATGCATATAGATCATCTAAATCCAAAAAAAGAAACAATTAAGCAAAATCTAGAAAAAATTATTAAATCAGGATTATTGATTCATTTTTCAGAAATTGACATAACTGTTAACAGAGAAAAATCATTTAAAAGACTTAATTACGAAAAGGCATTGATTCAAGAGGAGAAATATAAAGAAATAGCCGAAATATACATGTCTATTCCAAAAAATCAACAATTTGGAATGACATTTTGGGGAATGAGAGACAATGATAGTTGGTTGTTAAAATTTCACAATAATAAATATGAATACCCCTCTTTATACAATTCAAATTACGAATTAAAAATTTCCCATAGAGGTTTAATAAAAGGACTCAAGGGAAATTAGCCTTTTAAAAAAATCATTCATGCGTTCAAAATGTAGTAAGATAGTCTGGTTATGAAAATAAAAGGCATTAGACTTTTTTTCTTGGTTCCTGCTGTACTTTTAGTTGCTTCTTCAATGTCAACAAAATCTGACTTTATTAAACTTTCCTATGATCCTCCTATACCGATGTATGCAACTCCACACAGGTATATCATCCAAGCTGGATCCAGTGGTCAAATATGGGCTCCAGGTGAATTTGAAAGCCTTGAAGGTTTCACAAGAGCAGTTCTTTCCGAGAGTCATGAGAGTGAAGAATTCAATTTAACATGGTCAAAAATAAGATTTGATGATTATTCCTACCAGAGACAAGAGTTTGAAATTTCAGGTGGTGCTGGTGGCGATGGCGGTGGCGACGATGGCGGTGGCGACGATGGTGGTGGCGACGATGGTGACGACGGCGGAAACGAAGGTCGAAGTGCAGATTTAAGAATGGGCATGGGAGTTGGTGGAGGAGGAGGTTCTGGAAGTTCTGAAGGCACTGCAATTGAAGATTCAGTAATTGATTTACTTCAAGAGGAACATACTTTAATAAGAAATAAAAATGGTGAGGTTTTAACTAGTCAAGGAATTCCATTAGAACTTGTTCAAAATGAGAGAGAAAGAGCCAATGTATCACTTCAACAAATAATGGAATACTTTCATATATTGAGATTCCCTGACAGATCAGTCCAATTAGGTGAAACTTGGGTTAGACCTGTCTACCTCACAATTCCTGGCTTAAGAACTCTTCAAAAAATAGATATTGAATATAGACTTCCAATTAGGGATGTGAGATTTGTTCAAGGTATTGTTTCTGGAGGAACAATGCTAAGTCTTCCAAACCTCAAAGCATACAGACTGGAACCTTCAATCGTTATCGACATGTTTGGTTTTGCAAGATTTGATGGTAATGAAGTAAGTGAAAAAAATGAATGGAGAATTGATAGGAATTTCATTGGAACGCTAGAGTTAAGTGGAAGAGCATACATTAATCCTGAAACCGACAAATTAATCGACGTTCTTGTCACTCTTGAAAACAATATGAAAGTTTACGAAAACCAAATTCCAACAGGAGAAACAAAAGCATATAGGCAAGCTCAGGAAAGAAGAGAAATAATCCAGCAAGGTCTTCAGATATTAATATGTGAAGAAACTGCTCAATTAGGCTTTGGGTCTTCAGCTGGATCAGTTGCAGCGGCAGGTCTGAGTTTCTCTGTTTGCCCTGTAGGACATCAACAGGCAGGTTTTTAGTTTTGGACAGCCCAGTTAGTTCTGGAAAATATAAGAAAAAATCCAATTTCATTTGGGATAAATATAACGGTGGAGTTGAGTACAGACAAAGAACCTGTCCAGAATGCAACGAGGAATACCTTGCACCTTACAAACATGGCAAATGCATGCAAAGGGTTCACCCAAACCTTAAAGAGATTCTTGAAAAAAGAAAACAGAATTTACCAGGAATAAAATAGCCCTCGTAGCTCAACTGGCAGAGCGACGGCCTTCTAAGCCGTAGGTTGGGAGTTCGAGTCTCTCCGAGGGTGGTTCCAATACTAAAATGGATACATTTTGAAAAAATACTTAGAATCTTACAAAGATGCCCCACATTGGTTTAACACCTTACTGATATCATGGGCAATATTTGGTCTTAATTTTGGGATTACCAGAGTCTCCTATAACCTTTATCTAAAAAGCCTTGGCTTTAATGAAAAATTAGCTGGCTATGCTGCTGCTGCTGCATCTATCGGCTCCATGCTTGTTGCATACAAAATAGGAAAATGGATGGATAAAAATGGAGTTGGAAAAATGATAAGCATTGGTTTGCCTTTACTTGGCATATTTGTTATAGCTAAAGGCTTTTCAACAACTCAAACAACAATAATTGCATCATCTTTTTTTGCAGGAATGATATTTCGCCCTTTGCTACATGCGTTTGAACCTCTCTTAGCTATCGGAAAGGAAAAATACGCAAACTACAGATACACTCTAGGGTTTGTTGTTGGGGGAATCTTTCAAACAGCTGGTTCTTACCTAGGCGGAGTGATACCTTTATTGATTAATGAAAAAGGAAACAAGGAAAGTTTTCAAATCATGTATTTAATATTAGGAATTATCAATATTCTTTCGTATTCAATACTAAAAAAATTAAAAAATGTTCATCATTCAAAAAAGAAAGAAAAATCAAATACAAAATTCAAAGAACTCTTACAAGTTAATAATGGGCTTATTGCTAAATATTGGATATATCATGCTCCTTTAGCATTAGGGGCAGGTATGTCAATTCCTTTTATGAATTTATATCTTTCAAACCAAATAGGACTTACTAACGATCAGATAGGAAATGCTTTTTCAATACAAGAATTTATGCTTGTTGTCGGTTACTTAATCGCTCCTGTATTAGCTAAAAAAACTCAATCGACAATAACAATTGCAATACTTAACTTTCTCTCAATTCCTTTCTTGGTAATTCTGGCTTTTACAACCAATCCCACAATTGCAATATTCTCTTTTGTCGCAAGAGCAACTCTTATCAATGCAACACACCCGCTTGGATCAAGACTCTTAATGGAGATAACACCTCAAGAGCATAGAAGCAAATCTTTAGCAGTAGTAGGGATAATATGGGCCCTGGGTTGGACTATAGGTCCCGCGATAAGCGGAGTATGGATAGACACTAACCAAAGCTACAAAGAACCTTTTCTCTTCACGTCATTCTTATACCTTGTATCCACAATAATTTATTATGTATTTTTTAAAAAAATAAAATTTTCAGAAGAAAAAGCTACTCAGTAGAGGCTTCTTTTTTTCCTTGTAAGGCTATCTCAATCGAAACCCAAGGAAGAGTGGCGCATTTAACTCTAACAGGGAATTTAGAAACACCTTCTAAAACAACAAGTTCACCTAAATCATCTTTTTCAGAAGGGTCTAAAGGTTCACCTTTTATTAACCTTTTAACCTTTTCGCATAATTCAAATATTTGCTGCTTTGATTTTTCTTTAACAGATTCTGTCATTATGGAAGAACTTGCACAACATATTGCACAACCCTCCCCATTCCATTTCACATCACCAACAGTGCCGTCTTTTGAAAAAGATATAAAAACCTCTAGCTGGTCTCCGCATGCAGGATTGTCACCAATTGCATGAAAGTCAGGATTTTCTATTGTTCCCTTATTTCTTGCAGATCTATAGTGATCCAATATAACACTTCTATATAGGTCTTCTAGACTCATAAAAGGAAAGAGAAAGCTCCTTTTAACGAATCTATAAAATCATCAATATCATCAATATCATTATAAGCATGCAGGCTTAGCCTGACACTTGCTTGAACATTAAGATATTGGTGCAAAGGTTTAGCACAATGATGACCTGCTCTTATTGCAATCCCATCCTGATCCAATATCGTTGCAAGGTCATGAGGATGCATAGATTCAACCCAAAAAGAAATTGCACCGCAAGGCTTTTCTTTTGCTAAAAACTTAACATTCTCAAAAACTTTAAGTTTTTCATAAGCATAATTAGATAAATTTAAAATATGATCCTCTAAACCTGATTCAAAAACTTCATCAAGAATATCAACAGCTTTAGACAAGGCAATAGCACCTACCACATTAGGAGTCCCTGCTTCAAACTTGTACGGTGACTGAGCAGCAGTCCAGCTGTCTCTTTTTACATCAGATATCATCTCACCTCCACCCTGCCAAGGAGGCATGGATTTCAAAACCTCATCTGAAGCTACAAACCCACCTATACCCATTGGTCCAAACATCTTATGTCCTGAAAATGCAAAAAAATCACATCCAGAATCTTTAATGCTAAATCTTGAATGGCCAGCAATTTGTGCTCCATCAACAATCGTGGTAACACCATATTTTTTAGCAAGCTCACAAATCTCTTTTACATTCTCCTTATTCCCTAAAACATTACTTTGTGCTGAAAAGGCTAAAATTTTTGCACCCATTGCAAGATTTTTTTCCAAAATAACTTTATCAATTCCAAGATTTTCCAATAAAGGCAAAGAAACGAATTCAGCACCTTTTTGCTCACATAACATCTGCCATGGAACATAATTACTGTGATGTTCTGACAATGGAGCTAAGACTCTATCGCCAGCTGATACATACTTATTACCCCATGATTTTGCTATCAAATTAATCGACTCAGTTGTGCCTCTTGTAAAAATTAAATTTTCTGATTCTGAACCAAACCATTCTGCAATCCTCTTTCTTGATGATTCATACTGAGATGTTGCTTCTTCGGCTAATTTATACAAACCTCTATGAACATTTGCATTTGTATTCATGTAATAATTCTCAATCTCGCGAATAACCTCTATAGGTTTTTGTGTTGTGGCAGCGCTATCTAGATAAACAAGTCTTTTTCCTCTGATCTTTCTCTTCAATATTGGAAATTTAGATCTTAAAGATTTTCCCAAAGACAACATTGCTTAAAAGGCCTCTAGAAGCCTTTCTTGGATTTCACTGTTGATGATATTTTTCATTTCATCTGGAAAATCATCAGAAATTTCATAGAAAAAACCTTCAGCAAGAAGCTGTGCTGCTTCTTTTTTATCAATACCCCTAGCAGCTAAATAAAAAAGAGAATAAGGGTCAATTTTGCTAACAGTCGCACCATGAGAGCACTTTACATCATTTGCTTCTATTTCTAAACCAGGAATTGTTTCTACTTTAGCATTACTTGAAAGAGATAAATTACGATTAGTCTGATAAGCGTTACTTTTTTGAGCATCAGGCCTAATGTTTATCATTCCTTGGAAAATACCTCTAGAGGCAGAACACACTGCTCCCTTCAGCAATAAATCACTAGTTGAATCGCCTTTCTGATGATCTTGTTGTGTTTGAAACTCATGCCTCTGACCTTTAAAGGGGATATAAATTCCTTTCAAACTTGAATTTGAACCCTTTCCTTTCATTTCAAGTCTACATTCATGTCGAACCTGCTTACCTCCAAAGGCAGCTAGATGCCATTCTGCATTCGCACCTTCTGAAGTTTTTACTTCCCAGTTGAATCTAGCTTTACTCTCTTTGGATATATTTTGAAAATGCATAAGTTTTAAATTGGATGAATTGTTTAGGTTGAAAGTAAAGCCACCAGAATGGAAACCATCACCAAAACCTTCCATAAGGTAACAAACTGAAAGCTCAACATTCTCCTCAATATTAAAAAAAATATAACTAGACGTGATATTGCCCTCAGAAGAAATCTTCTCTCTTACAATTAATGGCTGATCCGCTGTGAAGTTTTTGCTAATCGTAACCTCATAAACATTACCATTCAATATAGTCCAGTCATTCCAAGATTGCCCACCAGAAATAAAACCAGCTTTTTTTAAAAATGAACCTGGATCAACTTTATCAATCTTTATACCTTTTACGAACGAATCCTCTAAAAGAACTCCGTTGTCAAAAGAAATTACCGAATCAGAACTCAGCGTCGATTCCCATTTTTGATTAGAAGGAACAGCAGAATGGTTTAAATTTTCTGGTGGCCTAAGAAAAGCAGACCTTCTCCAGTATTCATTTTTTCTATCAGGCCAAATATGATTCATCCTACAGAACCTTCAAGTTCAAGTTCTACTAAGCGTTGAAACTCTACTGAATACTCTAAAGGTAATTTTTTAACCATTGGCTCAAGAAAACCATTGACAACCATTTTCATAGCATCAATCTCTGGTATTCCCCTGCTTTGTAAATAAAAAATCTGGTCTTCATTAACTTTTGACACACTTGCTTCATGTGCAATTTGGGTTTCATCTTCAGCTATATCCATAACAGGATAAGTGTCAGTTCTACTTTCTTCATTTATCAACAATGCATCACACTCAACCCTACAAGAAGAATTCTTTGCGCCTTTTAAAACTTTTATCAAACCTCTGTAAGATGATCTTCCCGTTCCTTTAGAGATGCTTTTACTTGTTACTACACTTGTTGTATTGGGAGCTCCGTGTATCATTTTTGCTCCAGAATCTTGAAGCTGTTCCTCATTAGCAAAAGCTATGGACTGAACCTCACCTCTAGCACCCTCTCCCATCATCATTACTGATGGATACTTAATAGTTATACGTGAACCAACATTTATATCTAACCAAGTTACAGTAGCATTCTTTTCTGCTTTTGCTCTTTTTGTGACTAGGTTGTAAATATTTTTATACCAATTTTGAATAGTCTGGTAGTCAATACGGGAATCCTCTAAAGCCACCAACTCTACAACAGCAGCATGAAGTGATGATTTTGCCCATTTTGGAGCAGAGCAACCTTCGTTATAAACAACCTTAGCGCCTTTATCGGCAATAATTAAAGTTCTTTCAAATTGACCAAACTCCTCTTCGTTTATCCTGAAATAAGTTTGTAATGGAGTGCTAACCTCAACTCCAGGAGGCACATAAATAAAAGATCCTCCTGACCAAACAGCAGTATTTAAAGCTGAAAATTTATTATCTGATGCTGGTATAACAGACCCAAAATATTTTTTCACCAAGTCTGGTTCGTCTTTTACAGCCTGATCCATTGTCAAGAACACAACACCTTCCCTGCCAAGCTCTTCGTTTAACTTGTGATAAACAGCTTCACTCTCATATTGAGCACTTGCGCCAGCTAAAAACTTCTTTTCTGCTTCAGGTATTCCCAGCTTATCAAAAGTTTCAAGAATTTCCTTTGGCATATCATCCCACTGATCACTCTCTTTTTCAGTAGATCTAATAAAGTAGGTAAAATCTTCAAATTTTATCTCCTTTAAATCTGGACCCCAAGAAGGCATGGGTTTTTTTTCAAAAACCTCATAAGCTTTTAAACGAATATCAGTCATCCATCCAGGTTCATTTTTTAATTCTGATATTTTTGTTACTACATCTCTTGATATACCCTTTCCTGTAGAAGCAATATGCTTTACCTTATCGTAATGACCAAACTGGTAACTATCAAATTCAGAAAAATCCTGACTAAATTTATCTTCTTTACTCATTAAAATTTAACATCCAAGGAAGATTTTTTAGGAACAAAATCTTTGTATCCAGTTTTTTCCAATTCTTTTGCAAGTTCCGGACCGGCTGTTTTCAATATTTTTCCACCACTTAAAACACTGACCCTGTCAGGATGAATGTAATCCAGTATTCTTTGGTAGTGTGTAATTATCAATATAGACATACCTTTTTCTTTTAGTCTGTTTACACCTTTTGCAACCACTTTGATTGCATCAATATCCAAACCTGAATCAGTCTCATCCATAACTGCTAATTTTGGCTGAAGAAGCAGCATCTGAAGAACCTCTGCTCTTTTTTTCTCACCACCAGAAAAACCATCATTGACATATCTGTCAGCAAAAGATTCATCAATCCCCAGATATCTCATCTCTTTTAAAACTTTCCTATGAAAATCAAA
>CEVA01060687.1_pt1 | contig 11962 bp, 8 predicted proteins | sample 361521 | NCBI WGS metagenome assembly CEVA01 (sample SAMEA2622823, study PRJEB7988) | marine metagenome | isolation source: saline water (ENVO:00002010), including | reverse complement strand
GCCTTTGCCTGCGCTGATGCCCACTCATTTAGAGCGTGAACAGATTGGAAATCTCGATCCCAAGCACTATTACCGAGGTTGGGAGGATGGCAACTCTGTAAAGGACTGGCGGCCTTTGCCCCCACCTCCCCCAAAAAAGAAAAAGGCAGCGAAGAAACAGGAAAACGATTCATGAGTGCGTCCCGACCACGGCTTGAGGATCTAAGCATCATTGTCTCGGGCCAGGGAGGCGATGGTTCGCTGACTGTTATCAATATACTGGCAGACGCCTTACGATCAGTTGGATTTCGTGCTTACGCAGAACGTGATGTGCTGTCGCGTATCAAGGGAGGTATCGTGACCGCGGCCTTACGAGTATCTAAGGATGAGCACCTATCGATCGGTAGCCAGATCGATCTGATTGTGGTGTTTGACCAATCGGCGATTAAAAAAAACGCCCACCGGCTCAATGATCGCAGCATCGTGATTCACGACAATTCTGCTGGTGATCTACCGCCCGACAGTGGTGTGCCTGAGGGAGCACGGGTGATCGGCATTCCATTCAGCCGGCATGCAATACGGTCTTTTCGCCAGGATATTTACAAGAACAGTGTGTCATCGGCAGTCATTGGTCGCTTGATTGGATTGAGTGATGACGATATGCACCAGTCGTTCGAGAAGCGCTTTACCCGTCGGGGTGCACAGGCGCTCAAATACAATCTTGATGCATTGAGGCTCGGCCACGAACTTTCCGACGATGCTGGCCTGACGGCCGACAATAGTCTTTATGACATTGTCAGCGCCGATCCACATCCTCAGATGCTGATTACCGGAAACGAAGCAGTGGCATTCGGTTTTATGGTTGCGGGGGGGCGATTTTTTGCCGGGTACCCCATAACGCCCTCGACGGACATCATGGAGTGGCTTGAAAAGTGGTTGCCTAAGTTCGGTGGAATCGTACGGCAGGTTGAAGACGAACTGTCAGTTGTGAATATGGCAATCGGTGCAGCGTTGACGGGTACGAGAACGATGGTTGCAACTTCAGGGCCCGGGCTGTCTCTGATGCAGGAAGGTATCAGCCAACTGGGGATGGCAGAGATTCCGCTGGTCATTGTTGATTCCCAGCGCAGTGGTCCCAGTACGGGCATGCCGACCAAACCTGAACAAAGTGATATCAATGTACTGGTATATGGGGGCCACGGAGATTTTCCTCGGATTGTGCTTGCCCCCAGCACACCAGAAGAATGCTTCGGCATCACTGTAACGGCCTGTAATCTGGCAGAGCAGTATCAGGTTCCAGTATTTATCGCGCTGGATCAGGGGCTGTCGCAAAATCTTGCAACCATTGAACCGATTGACCCGCAGCAGGTCGAAATCAATCGTGGTGACCGCCTGGATGCCGACGCACTTGCAGCCATGAAAACCTATAAGCGCTATGCATTTACCGATAGCGGGGTGTCGGCTTTTGCACCGGCAGGAACGCCAGGAGGCATGTCTCTGGTAACTGGAAACGAGCACGACGAGTTTGGACAGGTGTCCACAGATGCCAGAAACCGCATCCGCATGATGCATAAGCGTCAAACAAAATTACGTACCATGCAGCCGGATTTACCATCGGCGATCACCCATGGCAGTGATGCCGCTGATGTCGGCCTGATTGGTGTGGGTATGACTTACGGCGTGATTATAGAGGCGCTGGAGATTCTTGATGATAAGGGTATATCGGCTCAGTACCATCAGCCGCGGACGTTGTGGCCAATGCTAGATGAGACGCCGGAATTTACCCGGCGCACAGGTTGTACCATCGTTGTTGAATACAATGCAACGGGACAACTGGCTCGGCTTATTGCTGCCCATGGCGGTGACGAGTCAAACATTCACAGTATCTTGGGTTTTGACGGTGTGCCTCTGCGCGCCCACGAACTGGCCCAGAGAGTCATTGAGATTCTGGATTCAAGGAGGCACAAGGTCGCATGACAAAGACTTTTACACCTGCCCGACCGATCTGGTGCGCAGGCTGTGGTGATTTCGGCGTGCTGGAGGCATTAACACAAGGATTGAATGAGCTGGCAGTCCCCGAATATCGGCGGATGATCATTGCAGGTATAGGTTGTTCCGGGTCGCTGCAGAACTATCTATCTTGTTATGGCTACCATGCACCCCACGGTCGCGTTCTGCCGACGGCGACCGGGTGCAAGCTAGCCAATCCCGACCTGACGGTCGTTGCAGTCGGGGGTGATGGTGATGGTTACGCAATTGGCGGCGGACATCTGGTTCACGCGTTTAAGCGTAATCCTGGAATTACCTATATCGTGATGAATAATGGCACCTACGGTCTGACTAAAGGACAGGCATCACCAACCAGTCTGGCCGGCTTTCGGGGTAATATCGAAGAAGACCTGGACCCAGTTCTACTGGCCCTGAGTATTCCGGGTTCGACGTTCATTGCCCGTGGTTATAGCGGTCAGCCCGCACAATTGCTGAACTTGACCATCGCTGCTCTGAAACATACCGCTGAAGGATATGGGATGGCATACCTTGAAGTACTGTCTCCGTGCGTCACTTATAACGATACTTATCGTGAGTGGCGTACCAGTGTCTATAACATCGATGATGACGCCGACTACGACAGAAAAGATCGAGTTGCGGCATTTACCCGTATGACAGAATTGAGAGAGCAGGGGCGATTACCGCTCGGGTTGATTTACCAAGGTGAGCGACCAGCGCTGGAAAAGCTGGTGTGTGATCCTGCGTTTGATCCGCCCGCTCGGCAGGATATTCTTGATCCCAGTCTTGTTGACGGTTACCGTGAAGCATTGCAGTCATTCATAAAATAAATGGACGGGTCAAACGACCTTTTGCTGACTGCTCTACCGGGAATTCCGCTCGTTGATTCAGAGTGCGATATTGTTGATCTGGTGCTGGCAGCATTATCTGCACAGAATCTGACCTTAAAGACTGGGGATATCCTGGTCATTGCACAGAAGATTGTCTCGAAAGCGGAAGGGCGCATGGTCAATCTCGCCGAAGTTGAACCCGGTGATCAGGCGCAAGAACTCGCGCGCAAAACCTCTAAGGACCCCCGCCTGGTCGAGCTGATCTTGTCAGAATCATCGGAAGTGTTGCGGGCTATCGATGAGCTGATCATTGTTGCGCATCGACTGGGAATTGTTCTGGCAAATGCCGGAATCGATGCCTCCAACGTGGCGCCGTCCACTGCTGTCGAGCAGGTGCTACTGCTGCCAAAAGATCCCGATCGCAGTGCGCGAGAATATCGCAGGCGTATCAAACAGCAGACCGGTAGCAGTGTCGGTATTATTATTAACGATAGTGTGGGCCGGGCCTGGCGGCTGGGCACTACAAGCCTTGCCATTGGTGTGGCCGGTGTAACGGCGCTGGAGGATCATCGGGGAAAGCTCGATCTATTCGGTGTGCCACTGAAGGTCAGTGAGGAAGCGGTTGCCGATGAATTGGCGAGTGCAGCAACTTTATTACAGGGCCAGACGGCTGAAAAAAGCCCCGTGGTGTTGATCCGCGGATTCATACCAGGAACAGATCAGCAATCAGCCGCGTCGCTCATTCGCCCGCTTGAGCAGGATCTTTTTCGATGAACAGTGTTGATACAGATATTCCTGATTGCCGTTACGCAATTTTCTCGGGCGGCGTCGGTGGTGCCAAGCTTGCGCTTGGGTTGTATCTCGAGCGGTCCAGCGAAGAGTTACTGGTCATCGGCAACGTGGGTGATGATTTCAACCACTGGGGTCTGCATATTTCACCAGATCTCGATACCCTGATGTATACCTTGGCCGGTGTCGCAGATCCGGATCGAGGTTGGGGTCGAGCCCACGAGTCGTGGACTGTGCTGGATACTTTGTCCGATCTTGGTGGTATTGACTGGTTTCGTCTGGGTGACCGGGACCTCGCGGTACATCTTGAACGTTCTGTTCGGATGGGTGAAGGAGGAACCTTATCGACGGTCACACGGCACCTTTGCCGAGCGTTCGGCGTTACGGCAACACTCGTGCCACCGACCAATGATGAGGTTCGGACCATGGTAGATACTGCCGACCGGAGATTGTCTTTCCAGGAATATTTTGTCCGTGAGCGATGTGAGCCGCTGGTAACCGGTCTTCTTTATCAAGGTGCATCCCAAGCCACGCTGTTGCCGGAAATCGGTCGATCGCTTGCAGGGGATCGATTAGAGGCCGTGATACTGTCTCCATCAAACCCCTATCTGAGTTTGGATCCTATCCTTGAGATCGACGATTTGCGGCGCCGTCTGGCGGCATCACCTGCGCCGGTTGTTGCTGTATCGCCGTTGATTCAATCCCAAGCCTTTAAGGGTCCAACCGCAAAAATTATGATGGAATTAGGATTTGCGGTCTCAACCTTGACGGTGGCTCAACACTACGCTGATATTCTGGACGGTATTGTGATCGACCCAGCTGATCGGGAGTTATCAGGCGCGATCGCGGATTTAGGCATTAAGGTGTGGATTACCGATACCAACATGGCTAACGAACAGGATAAGCGACGTTTGGCTGCCGAAGTGATCTCGTTTTCTGAGACAATAGCCGGGTAGTGTCTATCTAATCCGTAGCGGGCAACGCAATGGCTGACTATTTTCCGTGGGCGATCCTGCCGTTGAAATCGGCTTCTGAGTCCAATACACGCCTGGGTCCTGTTTTGTCACCGCATCACCGCCGGGAGTTATATGAGGTTATGCTGGCTGATGTGCTGTCTGCGCTGACCAGTGTCCCAACGATAGGAGGCGTTCTGGCGATCACCAGTTGTCCCGTAGCAATGTCGCATCTCCGTCGCGCCGGCGCAGAGACGTTGCCAGACCCAGGTCATGGTGGGCTCAATGAAGCTATCACCTACGGGTTGGCTGAACTTGATCGACGAAAGATAGCTGGCGCATTTACGATTCCCGGCGATATACCGGTTGTGACAAGTGATGAGATTACTGGTGTGATCAGGTCTATACAGGACAATGGTTCGGTCACTATCGTGCCTTCACACGATGGTCAGGGAACTAACAGCCTCGCGATGACACCGCCAACATTATTATCCCCCCGATTTGGACACAGCAGCAAAGATGCCCACATAGCCGTTGCCGGACAAAAGGATCTTTATCTAGAGTTGATGCCATTGTTGGGATTCGGATTTGATATCGATACGCCGGCTGACCTCAATCGGATGGCTGCGTTAAAGGGTCCATCCCAAACTAAGCGCTTTCTGGATGAGATCGGATTCTTAAAGCGTAAAACACAATCACCGACTCCCGTACAGTCCGGGTTGGAACTTTCTGGATGACAGATCACTCCTTTAATCTGGATCGCTTTTGGTCTCGACGACCTGAGCCAGAAGAAGCCCTGGCACTGGCTGAATTGCCGGTAGGGAGTTCTTTGCTGGAACTTGCAGCAGCGCTTCGGGATCAGGGTTTTGGTTCGCTGGTCACTTATTCACCGAAGGTATTTGTGCCGCTCACCGAACTCTGCCGTGATGTCTGTCATTACTGTACGTTTGCCAAGCGTCCACGACAGCTGTCTAACGTGTATATGACAGAGCATCAGGTGCTAGACATTGCGGGCAGGGGAGCAAGAGCGGGTTGCCACGAAGTGTTGTTTACGTTGGGTGACAAACCCGAGTCACGATATCGTGCTGCACGTGAGGCGCTGCAAACACTGGATTGTGAGAGCACAGTTGATTATCTCCTGAAGATGGCAGGACGTGTCGTGGAGCAGACGGGATTGTTGCCCCATATCAACGCCGGCGTTCTATCCGCCGATCAGATGCTTGCGTTGAAGGAAGTTTCTGTTTCGCAGGGCATTATGCTGGAGTCTGCGTCGGCGCGTCTGGCAGCGCCTGGTGGCCCGCACCATGGCTCACCGGATAAAGATCCTGCTATTCGCTTGGCAAATATCGAGCTTGCAGGGCAACTCAAGGTGCCCTTTACCACCGGAATTCTAGTCGGCATTGGCGAAACTCGTCAGGAGCGAATTGAATCGTTGCTTGCCTTGCGGGAATTACACGACCGATACGGCCATATTCAGGAGGTCATCATCCAGCCTTTCCGTCCTAAGCCTGGTACGCTAATGGCCGACCATAGTGGCGCTGATGACGATGAGTTGAAATGGTCGATTGCGGTTGCACGAATTGTTTTTGGCCCGGAAATGAGTGTCCAGGCACCGCCAAATCTATCGCCAGACACAGAGATTGAACTGATTGCTGCTGGGATTAATGATTTTGGCGGTGTCTCTCCGGTAACTTGCGATCATGTGAATCCGGAAGCGCCCTGGCCACAGTTGGCGGTACTAAAAAAGAACACAGAACAGGCAAATAAACTTCTGGCAGCGCGTTTGCCGATCTATCCCGGGTACATCTCAGCAGATTCGACCTGGGTCTCGCCGCATATTGCCAACGCGCTGTTGCGGCATGTAGATGCATCAGGGCTGGCTCGGACAGACAACTGGGTACCTGGAGAACTTACCAAAGCACCTTTTAGTGTGGGCCAGTTTAAGAAGGCCCACAAAGGAAGTCATATCGGGCGTATTGAAAAGCGACTAGATCAGGGGCTGGAGTTGTCGGAGACCGATATCGTTCAATTGTTCAACGCCCGCGGTTCAGAGTTTGATGAAGTCTGTCAATTGGCGGACGAGCTCAGGCGCAGTGCGGTCGGTGACACCGTCACTTATGTGGTCAACCGCAACATTAACTATACGAATATCTGCTCTTATCGATGTGGATTCTGTGCGTTCTCAAAAAGTTCTACGCTAAAGGGCTTACGCGACAAGGCCTATGTTCTGGATATTGCTGAGATTGTCCGAAGAGCAGAGGAGGCCTGGGAACGAGGCGCAACGGAGGTCTGTCTTCAGGGCGGTATTCATCCTGATTTTACCGGCGAGACCTATCTAGAGATCTGCAGGGCAATTCGTTCTGCGCTGCCGGCTCTGCACATCCATGCGTTTTCACCGCTTGAAATTCAACAGGGGGCGGCTACGCTCAATATCTCTGTTCGTTCTTTTCTCGAGAAACTTAAGGAATCCGGGCTTTCTACGTTACCCGGCACCGCAGCAGAAATACTCGATGACGAGGTTCGCCGAATAATTTGCCCAGACAAGTTGACCACAAGTGAGTGGTTAGAAGTCGTGGAAACAGCGCACCAGCTGGAATTGCCAACCACAGCGACAATTATGTTTGGTCATGTCGATCAGCCATACCACTGGGCAAGACATCTTCGCCGGATACGTGATCTGCAGGCCAGAACAAACGGGTTTACTGAGTTTGTGCCCCTTCCCTTTATTCACCAGGAGGCGCCGTTGTACCGCCGCGATATCTGTCGACAGGGACCAACATTTCGAGAAAGCATCCTGATGCACGCGGTTTCTAGAATTGTTTTGCACGGCCACATTTCAAATATTCAGGCTTCCTGGACAAAAATGGGACGCAGCGGTATTACCCAGCTGCTTAACGCCGGTGTCAATGATCTTGGCGGCACGCTGATGAATGAATCGATTTCCCGTGCGGCGGGCACGCGCAACGGCCAGGAACTGCCGCCGCAGGAGATGGATCAGCTGATTGCCAGCGTTGGCCGAGAGCCGTTACAGAGGACTACGGCGTACGGGCGCCCGGTTGGTGATCGCGTTCAGCGTTCTTATCGGGCTGAACCGCTGAAGGAGCTCTATTTTGGGGCAGTATCGCGCAGTACTACTACGCCACAACCAACTGCTTGAACAATCTCGGGTCGGCTTAATGTTTCGATCGATTATTCCGGGATAGGCGTATGAGCCGATTGAACCGGTTGTTTGTTCTGACCCGTTTCATTGGATCACAATGTCAGATAAGATGAGGACCACAGGACCATTCGTTAATTGATTCAGGGGAGAGTACAACGTGACCAGCGCAGCTGAGAGGAGTTTGATCGATAGAGATATCGCCCACCTAGTTCACCCACTTCACAACCAGGCCGCACATGAGTCCGCCAAAGTCTGGGTCGGTGGCAAAGGAGCCTATATCATAGATTCCGAAGGTAACGAGTACATCGATTGCCTGTCGGGGTTGTGGAACAACACCGCCGGTAATGGTCGGCCTGAACTCGCCGATGCAGCAGCCGCCCAAATGCGTCAAATGGGATTTGTCTCGGGTTATGCGGGCAGTTCAAACCCTCGTGCAATTGAATTATCGGAACGACTGGCTCATCTGACCTATCCGAGTATCAATCATTTCTATCTGACTTCGGGTGGGGGTGAATCTACTGATAGTAATATCAAACTGGCCCGGTATTACTGGAAACTCAAAGGCAAGCCGGATAAGACTAAAGTTATATCCAGGATCTGGGGCTATCACGGTGTGACGCTGGCGGCGATGTGCGCAACGGGTATATCCACCTACTGGCCAATGTTCGAACCGAGAATCCCCGGGTTTTCACATATACCCTCTCCTTACCCGTATCTTTATGAAGCGCCAGAGGGCGTAAGCCAGGGTATTGCCGCCGCTGACGAACTTGAGAAGCAAATACTTGAAGAAGGAGCAGACACGGTAGCTATGTTTATCGCAGAACCGGTTCAGGGTGCCGGTGGTGTCATTGTGCCGCAGGAGGATTACTTCAAGCGGATTCGGGAGATCTGTGACCAGTATGAGGTGTTGCTGGTCGCCGATGAGGTGATCACCGGGTTCGGACGTACTGGGAAAATGTTTGGGCTCGAACACTGGGGAATTGAGCCCGACCTGATGCAGTTCGCAAAAGCGATCACCTCAGGCTATTTTCCGCTCGGGGGTATAGGGATCAGCGATGAAATTGCCAATGTGATGAATGACAGTGGCTCCCCGTGGATGCACGCGTATACCTACAGTTCACATCCCGTCGGCTGTGCGGTCGCCCTGGCGATGATGGATATCATCGAAAATGAAGATTTCGTCGGACAAGCTCAGACCAAAGGAAAACACCTGCTGGTTAAGTTAAAAGAGGCCCTGGCCGATCACCCGCATGTCGGTGAGGTACGTGGCCTGGGTATGATGTGTGGAGTTGAACTAGTGAAGGATAAAGCGACTAAGGAGATGTTTGACGCCAGCGATGGCATTGGTGCAAAGGTTCACGCTGAAACTGTCAAACGCGGCATGTTCAGTCGGGTCAGGGGCGATTGCTATTGTGTGGCGCCTCCGATAGTCACTTCAGAATCTACCATTGACGATATTGCGAGCATACTGGGTGATTCCGTGGAGGCCGTGCTCGGTTAGGCTCATTCAGCTGAGTCGGGATTGCCTGGAGGTCTCGGCGTAGCGGTTACGATAACCTTGGGTCATGTGGGAGCGGGAGTTAAAACCTGCCGCGGCGGCGATGTCTGACAGTGCCATGGTGGTATCCAGGATTAAAGAGTGTGCCCGTTTCATTGCTGCGCTATGATATGTCTGAAATATGGGTTTAATTGTCTGACTCATGATGATGCCGAATTCGATTTTCGCCTTTGATCACGAATTCAGTTACGACCGGTAGGGTGTGATTCTGGACAGGATAGCACCATGAGACGGGGTGCACGAACTTCCAAACGGGAAGCGCGTAAAGCTATCCGCAGTGCCGGGTCCGCACTGAAACAGTTAGAGCCTCAGGTTCTGGATAACCCGTACCCGCCGTTGTGTCCGCTGACATCCGATCAGGTCGAAGAAATTCATAACGCATCGATGACTGTGCTCGAATCATTGGGCATGGAGGTCACTAGTGATCGGGTAAGAGCCATGTTTCAGTCTCTCGGTGGGAGCGTTGATGATGCGACACAGATTGTCCGGATTGACGGTGAGACGATCATGGCGCTAATTGCCAAAGCGCCGCATCACTTTACACTGACGCCACGGAATGCTGCCAACCAGCTAGTGATCGGTGGTCGCCGAATCAACTGTGGTTTGGTTTCCGGTCCGCCAAATGTACACGACCGGATCAATGGAAGGCGACCGGGGAATCTTTTAGATTACCAAAGCCTGATTAAACTCGGCCAGACCTTTAATGTGATTAACTTTTTTGGGAACCAGAGCATTGCACCCACCGACCTGCCGGCGAATACCCGTCACCTAGACACCTACCGGGAAAACATTATGTTGTCCGATAAGGTGTTCTCAGCGGTACCCATCGGCAAGGGCAGGATTCGGGATGCAGTGAACATGGTTGCACTAGGCCGTGGGGTGAGTACGGGCGAGTTATCCGAGGACCCTTCATTATTTGGCAACATTAATATCAACTCACCGAGAAAGCTCGACGAGGCCATGTCGGATGCCGCCCTGGAACTTGCAAGCTATGGACAGGCGGTGATCGTGACCCCGTTCACGCTTTTAGGAGCGATGACGCCAGTGACGCTGGCGGCCGGGCTGGTACAGCAGAATGCAGAGGCGCTTTTCGGGTTGGCAATGATACAAGCGTTTTCCCCCGGTGCACCCGTTGTCTACGGTGGGTTTACATCTAACGTCGATATGCGTTCGGGTGCGCCAGCGTTCGGCACACCGGAGAACGCCAAGGCCAACCTGGCTGGTGGGCAGCTTGCACGGCGCTACGGGCTGCCGTATAGAACCAGTGGCTGCAATGCTTCCAACACGACAGATGCCCAGGCGGTGTATGAGACCCAGATGTCCATGTGGAGTGCTGTTCTGGGTCACGGCAATCTGCTGTATCATGCGGCTGGCTGGCTTGAAGGCGGGCTGGTGGCTTCATTTGAGAAACTGATCATTGATGTCGAGATGTTGCAGAATTTGATCAGCATGCTGTCTCCAATCCAAACCGGCAAAGAAGAACTGGGTATCGACGCCATCGAAGCAGTTGCCCCTGGGGGGCATTTTTTCGGTACGGAACACACCATGGCGCGTTATGAGGCTGCTTTTTATACTCCACTGGTGAGTGACTGGCAGAACAATGAGAACTGGCGGGCAGCTGGTGGAAAAGATGCAACGGAACGTGCCACATCACTTTGGCAACAGGCCATCGAGACATTTGAGGCACCAGTGATTGATAGTGCCCGGCGGGAGGCTATAGATGAATATGTGGATAAACGTAAAACACAAATCGGAGCCAGCGAGCTGTAGTCGAATTGAGTGTCCTGGCAGAAAACCCTAACAGATAAGTAAGGAACCGTCTCATCATGCAATCACACGCACAGGCTGTAGTTATAGGTGGTGGAGTGGTCGGATGTTCAGTGCTGTACCACTTGACGAAAGCTGGCTGGACCGACGTTGTTCTCCTGGAACGTTCAGAGCTGACCTCAGGTTCAACCTGGCACGCGGCAGGTGGTATGCATACCATCAACGGCGATCCCAATGTGGCCAAGCTGCAGCAATACACTATTGAGCTGTACGACGAGATTGAGGAACTGTCTGAGCAGTCGATCGGACTTCACCTGACCGGTGGTGTTTTCCTGGCGGCGACCAACGAGCGTTTCGACTGGCTTAAAAGCATGCATGCGAAGGGACTCTATCTTGGTATGGACACCGAGATCATCAGCCCTAAAGAGGCGGCTGATATTTTCCCGCTGCTGGACCCGGATAAGTTTGTGGGTGCGATGAGTGACCCCCTGGAAGGCCACCTGGATCCTTCGGGCACAACGTGGGCCTACGCCAAGGCCGCTCGCAAGAATGGTGCCGTCATCCACCAACAGACGCGGGTAACGGATCTTCAACAAAACCAGGATGGCAGTTGGCGAGTCATTACGGAACAAGGTGAGATTCATACCGAGCATGTTGTCAATGCCGGTGGACTGTGGGCTCGCGAAGTCGGTCGCATGGTAGGGCTCGAACTGCCTGTTCTCGCGATGGAGCATATGTATCTGCTAACTGAAGACATGCCTGAAGTTGTAGCCTTTAATGAGTCATCAGGGCTGGAAGTACCGCACTGTGTTGATTTTGATGGTGAGTTGTATTTAAGGCAGGAGCGTAAAGGGATGTTGATGGGGACCTATGAAAAAGCCTGTAAGCCCTGGTCGCCAAAAGAGACGCCGTGGGATTT
>CEVA01082789.1_pt1 | contig 11966 bp, 9 predicted proteins | sample 361521 | NCBI WGS metagenome assembly CEVA01 (sample SAMEA2622823, study PRJEB7988) | marine metagenome | isolation source: saline water (ENVO:00002010), including | reverse complement strand
CGCGGAACTCGACCTTTCTCCAGGGGGGAAAGACATGGTGGTCGTTCGCGAACCTCCTGGATCTCCCGGGGGATTACGCCTCGCCGATCAGACGACTGCTGGTTCACCCTGAAGTCGTCGTTCGTCTGAGGACGATGTGCGGCCCGGGTTTCCGGCTCGATCACGGTCCCCAGTTTCAGAACGCCCGAAAGGGCGCGGAAGGCCTGACCCTGCACGGCGCAGGAGCACCACATCGAGACTTCGTGGCCTATCACAACCAGGCTGGCGAGATGTATTGCGGCGGGGTGACGGTGACGTGGAACCTGACCGACTGCCCCGCAGGTGGAGGGGGTTTCGCGGCAGCCATCGGATCGCACAAGTTGGACTTTCCGATGCCCCTGGGTGTTCGCAACTGCGACGACGACGGGGGTGCGGTCGTTCAGCCCGAGGTCAAAGCGGGAGACGCGCTGTTCTTCATGGATGGCGCCCAGACCCACGGAACGCACCCCTGGCAAAACGATCACGAGCGTCGGTCGATCCTGCTCAAGTACGCATCACGTACTTCGGCCCGAAGCGGTGTCTCGAGACAGCTGTACCCTCCGAACATCTACTGGGATGCGAACATCGTCGAAGAAATGACGCCCGCCCAGCGAGCGGTCATAGCCGGACCTGGTTGGAATTTCAGATCGGACCCAACCCTCTCACTGACGGTTGAAGAGGATGGCCGGGTTGTGACGGATGCCGAGTCCGCTCACTAGAAGGCTCTCCACGTCCAAAGGGAAAACTGTGAGCGCGCGACCAAAAGTTCTGCTGGATACGTATACACGAAAGATCGATCACATCTTTCACTGGGATGATTACGCCCGGCTCGAAGCAACTGCAGAGCTTGTGTGGGCGAGAGACGAGGCGGCGCCCGCAGAGGTGATCGAGGAAGTGCGGGAAGATCTGTTCGCGATCATCACGGACGGATGGACATACGGAGATATTGAACGCTTCCCGAATCTGAAGGCGATATTGACGTCGAAGGGCCAGTTCCCATCGCATAGCGAGCTGGATTATGCCGCGTGCTTCGCACGGGGCATTCGCGTGTTGTGTTGCGCCCCGGCCTATGGGCCCATTGTGGCCGAAATGGCCCTAGGGATGGCTTTGTGCGTGGCGAGACGCATCGCCTGGAACGATGCGGACTTCCGTGACGGAAAGGGTCACTGGAGCCATCGGGAGTTCAGGGGTGAGTATTCGATCCTTGGTCTTCAAGCCGGACTGATAGGTTTCGGGTCTCTCGGTCGGGGCCTCAAGCCGCTTCTCGAACCGTTTGGCTGTCCGATCCAGGTCTACGACCCCTGGATGACGGACGCCTATCTCGAGGCTGAGGGCGTCACGCCGGTCGACATCGACACGCTCCTGTCTACCTCCCGTCTGATCTTCGTTCTGGCCACACCGAGCGCGTCCAATCGCGCCTTTCTGGACCGCGAGAGGCTGGAGAGAATCCAGCCAGGGTCGGCCTTCGTTCTGGTCAGTCGCTCGCACATGGTGGACTTCGATGCCCTGACGGAATTTGTCAGCGAAGGACGGTTCGCGGCCGGCATCGATGTGTTTCCCGAAGAGCCTGTGCCTGAGGATCACCCCATCCGCACGGCTCCGAATGTGGTCCTCACACCGCACCGGGCCGGAGGAAATACGGCAGAATACTGGTTCATCGGTCGGATGGTTGCCAACGATCTCGAGGCCCTTGTCCAGGGCCTGCCGCCGCGTGAGCTACAGCCCGTCGACCTGGCCTATCTCGCGCTGAAGGGCGAGCCCTGATCATGCCGCACAAGATTCTACTCGACCCGTACGCGAGAACGATCGAGCTGCTTTTCAAACCAGAGGACTACAGTCGTCTCCAGTCGGCGGCCGATCTCGTCTGGGCCCAGAACGAAGCCGCGCCGGATGAGGTGATCGAGTCGGTGCGGGAGGATCTCTTCGGGATCGTCACCGGGCGTTGGTCCTACGGTGACGTGGGTCGCTTTCCGAACCTGAAGGTGATCGCCGAGATGAGCGGCGGTTTTCCTCCTCCGGACAAGCTCGATTACGCCGCCTGCTTCGCTCGAGGCATCCGCGTTTTAAGCTGCGCGCCCGCCTTCGGGCCGACGGTGGCGGAGATGGGGATCGGCCTCGCCCTCGCGGTGGCCAGGCGGATCGTGTGGTATGATGCGTCCCTGAAGCGGGGTGAATGGCGCTTGCCGGATTTGGCGACACACGAGCCGGAGAAGCATCTGGAGCACTCCCTCTACGGGCTGCAGGCCGGATTCATCGGCTTAGGAAGCCTTGCGCGATGCCTGAAGCCGCTGCTGGAACCGTTTGGCTGTCCGATCCAGGCCTACGATCCGTGGATGACGGACGCGTATCTCGAGCTCCAGGGCGTGACGCCCGTCGACTTGGAGACCCTGGTCTCGACGTCGAAGCTCATCTTCGTCCTGGCGACGCCTTCGGGATCGAATCGCGAGCAGATGGGACGCGCGCTCCTCGAGAAGATCTCGTCCGATGCGATCTTCCTCCTTCTCAGTCGGTCGCACGTCGTGGACTTCGACGCGTTGACGGACCTGCTACTCGAAGGGCGGTTCCGTGCAGGCATCGACGTCTACCCGGAAGAACCCCTCCCGCTAGATCATCCCATACGCAATGCCCCGAACGTCGTCTTCTCCACCCACCGGGCCGGAGCAATTCAGGAAGCGTTCCATAACCTCGGCCGCATGGTGACGAACGACATCGTGGCCGTGGTGAACGGACTGCTTCCACGCGAGATGCAGGTTGCGGATCCGGCGTATATCGATCTACGGGGGACGCGGTAAAGGCCGTTGCCAAGTGTGTACTTCGCAGATTCGTGTGGGTTGTACTCGATCTCGAGCAGCAGAAACTGTGTGTCATCCGGGGCGAGCACCGCTCAAGCGCAGCCGTAGGGCGAGGCCCGGACCCAATTTGTGTTGCGAGATGAAAATGGGCCCCGGCCCCAAAGCACACCGGGGTGACAGTAGGTTCCGCTCGTGGGTTAACATTTAGGCCTCGTCGCTTCCTGGCCGAGCGCGAGCCATTGACAACTCGTCGTTCGCACCCGCACGAATCCGTAAAGATCCACGTCAAGCGAGTTGACGATAAGGGCCCAATCCTTTCTGGATCGGGATGTGACCGACGATAGATCGATAGGTACAAAAGCCCCAATGGCCCTTCCCGCTAACCAACCCGATCCTGTTACCCCTCAACCCCTCGTGACGTTTCGCGCCCTCGTGATTGGAACGACCATCGCGATCCTGGCGACAATCGGAGGGGCCTGGGGACGGTTCATCGTCGAGACGACGCGCTTGGACCAGAACCACATGTCCATGGCGGCGGTCTTTCCCCTCCTGCTGATCACCCTCTTTTTTGCCGGGCCCTTCCGATTCAGCCGAGGCGAGCTTGCTACGATTTTCTGCATGCCCCTCGTGACGACGACAATGCCGACGTACTTCGTCGGCAGGCTCATCGCCAACATTACCGTGCCGTACTACATGGCTTCACCGGAAAATCAGTGGGGGAGGTACTACGAGCCCCTGCCGAGCTATTCCGTCATACCAGGTGGACAAGCGCTCACCTGGTACTTCGAGGGGCTTCCTCAGGGTCTGTCGATTCCGTGGGATGTCTGGATTGTCCCGATGTTCTGGTGGTTCACGGCCGTCGCGGCGTTCTACGGGTGCTGTCTGTTTGCGATGGTGATGTTGCGGAAACAGTGGGTGTTGAACGAGCGGATCGACTACCCGCTCATGCAGTTGCCATTGGCCATCCTGGACGAGGAACAGTCGGACGGGTTCTTCAGGATGTCGATGATGAATCAGCCGATTTTCTGGCTCGGGTTCGGACTCCCGGCCGCGATCATCGCCTGGAACATCGTGTCCTACTTCGAACCCACCTTCCCAAAGATTCCCTACCGGGGTGTGGACGTGAGCTTCGGTCCACACTTCCAACCGATGCGGACGTATCTCTACCCGATCATTATTGGATTCGGCTATTTCATCCGCGTGGACATCCTGGTTGGCCTATGGCTGTTCAACGTGCTGACGAACATTGAGGTCGGACTGCTCAACACCTTTGGATTCAAGACGGAGTTCGTGGCGACCCATTCGACGGGTCCGCTTCCCATCGGATCCCAATCGATGGGGGCCTACGTGGCGATCGTGGCGGTCGGCCTGTGGATGGCGCGGTTCCATCTTCGGGATGTCTTCAGGAAGGCGGTCTTTCGCGATCCGTCGGTGGACGATTCGGAGGAAATCGTTTCCTATCGCGTAGCTGTCTATGGCTTCGCAATCTGCGGGCTCTACATGGCCGCGTGGCACTGGGCGACGGGGATGGAGTGGGACTTTCTACTCGTCTACCTCCTCGGGGTCTTCATTCTCTACATCGCGATGACGCGCGTGATCGCTGAAGCGGGGGTCATTTCACTTCGGACGCCGCTCAACCCTCAGCCCTTTGCCATGGTAATCAAGGGTACGGCGGGGCTCAGCCGGGAAACGCTTGTTTCGACCAGCCTGTCTTACTGTCTGCACAGCGACATCAAGACGACGATTATGCCGGCCTGCGCCCATTCCGTGATGCTTTTCGACACGCTCGAAGGCAACAGACGGGCCATGATCTGGCCGATCGTCATTGCCATGGGAGCGGGGCTGATCGCGACGATCGCCTATACGATCTACATGGGTTACACCTATGGAATGGCGAACATCCCGTTCATGTCCGTGGGGGGAGAGCACGTCTGGAACGATCTGGTCAAGAAATCGACAACACCGCGGAGCCCACCGTGGAAGGCCATTCTCTTCATGGGGATCGGAGCTGCGGTCACTCTCGCGCTGATGGCGACGCGCTACCGCTTTCCGGGTTGGCCCCTGCACCCGATCGGGTTCGCGGCCGGGCCAATCTACCCGGTTCGAGATTTGGCAGTCTCCTTCTTCGTGGCGTGGTTGGCGAAGGGAAGCATCCTGAAGCTGGGTGGGATCCAGGGTTTCAGGAGCGCCCGGCCGTTTTTCGTGGGGATGATCGTGGGCCACTTCGTTGGGGCTAGTATCTCGTTCATCATCGACGTGATCTGGTTCTATGGGGATGGACACAACGTTCCCTTCTCGGATTGGTAGATCTGGTGACCCGGTGGTCTGACGACTGCAACATCTGTTTCCCGCCACATTTCATCTTCCTTCCAGGCCCCACTTCTGTTTCCCACCTGGTAGCGGTTGCACCCGGATGCCTTCTTGCCATCCTCGTCGTTTGCAAATATCGTGTTCCGGGTCGTTTCAGATTCAATTCACGCCCGACCGAAGACAGTCCTAAAGGGAGAAGCCTATGGCAAGGGACGGCAAGCAGAACGTCATCCTCATTCTGGCTGACGATCTGGGATATGAGTGCCTGGGTTGCTACGACGGTAAATCATACAAGACACCCAACCTCGATGGTATGGCCGAACGTGGGGTGCGGTTCAATCACGCTTACTCGCTTCCGCTCTGCACGCCGACACGCGTCGCGCTGATGACCGGGAAGTACAACTTCCGGAACTGGAAAGCGTTCGGTGTGCTCGATCCCGATGAGAAGACATTCGGGCACTACATGCAGGACGCGGGGTATGCCACGTGCATCACGGGAAAATGGCAGCTGTGGAGCTATAACCCTCCTGACTTCGAGCCGGAATGGCGTGGGAAAGGGATGCTGCCTGAAGACTCCGGTTTCGACGAATACTTCCTCTGGCACGCGGGCCACACAGAGGACAAGGGTTCCCGATATGCAGATCCCGTCATCCTGGACAACGGCGAGGTTATGGAAGATACGGAGGGGCAGTATGGGCCTGATCTGTTCACAGGTTACCTCCTCGATTTCGCCTCGAGGCATAAGGGCGAGCCGTTTTTCATTTACTACCCGATGGCGTTGACGCACGGGCCGTTTAAACCGACGCCCGACAGTGAGGGGTGGGCGGGTGACCGCCATAAAAACGACGTGAACAACTTCGGCGACATGGTGGAATACACGGACAAACTGATCGGCTACATCCTCGAGGGCCTTGAGGAGCTGGGACTTCGCGAAGACACGCTCGTGATGTTCATCGGCGACAACGGTTCACCACGAGAAGTGACGTCGTTGCTGGGAGATCGGCCTTTCGTGGGGGGGAAGGGGGAAACGACAAACGCGGGGACACGCGTGCCGTTCGTATGCGAGTGGGGAGGACGTGCGACCGGGGTGGTGTCGGACGACCTGATCGACCTGACGGACTTTCTTCCCACGATGATGCAGGCGGCCAGAGTCAGTATGCCTGGCGATGCGATCTGTGATGGTCGATCGTTTCTCCCGCAACTGATGGGGGAGGAGGGGAATCCGCGGGATTGGATCTATCAGTGGCACAACCCGCTTCCTGGCCAGGGAAAGTCGCGCTATCGGCTCCAGGAATGGGCTCAGGATCAACGTTTCAAGCTCTACGACGACGGTCGGTTTTACGATTTGGTCGCGGACGATCTGGAGCAGACTCCTATCGGCAGACGTGAGGGAGATGAAGAAGCCGAAGACGCGAGGGAGAAGCTCGAAATCGTGGTCGATCATTACAAACAGCAGCAGGGATAAGGTCGCGAAATGGTCAACGCGGCAGTCGTGGGCTACGGCTACTCGGGGCGCGCCTACCAATCATATCTGATCGGGCTGGCTGAGGGACTTCGGCTGCACGCAATCAGTACGCGAGATGAAGGTCGTCAGGCCGAGGCGAAGGAGAACCACCCGGACGCGAAGATCTACCCTGATTTCGACGCGTTGTTGACCGATGACGACGTGGATCTGATCGTGCTGGCGACGCCCCACGACGTTCACTGCGATCAGGCAGTGAAGGCGATGGACGCCGGCAAGCACCTGGTGACCGACAAGATCATGTGTATGAATGCGTCGGAAGCCGAAGAGATGATCGCAGCCCGCGATCGCAACAACGTACTGTTGTCCGTGTTCCACAATCGCCGCTGGGATTGGGACTACCTTACGGTACGGAAGGCGATCGACGATGGACTGCTCGGGGAGCCCTATCTCTTCAAGGTGGGGATCATGCGTTATGGCAGTCCTAGAGGGTGGCGGGGCGATCTGGCGCAGAGCGGGGGTATCCTGTTCGACTGGCCCGCTCACTTCGTCGATCAGGCGCTGCTCCTGGCAGGTGCCCCGGTAGAGTCCGTCTACTGCGATGTCATCTTCCGCGACCACTGGCCGATCGACATCGGGAACTACGGGACGATGCTAATCCGCTTTGCGAACGGGATTCGCTACCAGATCGAAATCGGAAATCTCTCAGCCATCGCCATTCCTCGCTGGTTCGTGGCCGGCGACCTGGGTACGCTGTCGAAGTCGGGACTCGATCCACAGGAGCCGTTTCTTCGTCTCGGTCTGATCGAAGATGCGAAGGAGCCGCCGGAAGACCGCGCTCGGGTGGTGACCTATCGAAATGGCGACCCGGAAGAACGAATTATAGACAGTGTCAAAGGGTCGTGGAAGGATTACTACCAGAACATTTCGGACGTGCTGAACCAGGGAGCCGAACTGATCGTCACGCCCGAGCAGGTGCTGAAAACAATGCGAGTCTATGATGCGGCGATGGCGGCGGCGGAATCAGGTCAAACCGTGTCGTTGAACTGAGTGTCTTAGACACAGACAACCGTGGAACGTCTTTGAACCTGCCCCTGTCGAACATCGACGGGGGCTTTCTTCTCCACTCCGGTATGTTGGCACTCTCGGTTAAGCGGCAATCGCGAGTCATTCTGTTGCTCAGGGCGAAGCCCTGGGTCTGTTTACTACTCACCGGCCCGGATTGGGTCGGCACACCATCGAAGATTGTGGAAGGATAGCCGTGGACATTCCCGGAATCAGTTGGATCGACGGAACATGCAGCACGTATGTGATCGCCCGCGGCGGGCGCGGGTTGGTCGTCGACTGTGGTCAGCTTTCGGTGAGAGACGTCATGGACAGGGCGGGTGTCGAAGTGGACCGGCTGCTGCTGACACATTTTCATCGAGATCAATGTGGGAAGGCGCCTGGATGGGTAGCTGAAGGTGTGTCCGTAAATTATCCGTGGCCGGAGAGACGGTTCTATGAAGAGGGGGACGTGTCTCGGGCCGGCTACGACATCTACGACAACTACAAGTCGTACTACGAGACATCAGGACCGATCGGTGACATTCAGGGCGAGCCGCTTCGTGATTACGATACTCTTTCCTGGCAGGACCTGAAGGTCGAGATCGTGCCCCTGCCGGGTCACACGTTCGGGTCCGTGGGTTATCTGTTCGACCTCGAGGGGCTCAGATTGCTGGCCTGTGGCGACCTTCTCGCGTCATCCGGGAAACTTCACGAATACTACTCCTCCCAGTGGGCGTACATGACCTTCCAGGGTCACGTCAATCTGATCGAGAGTCTGGAGACCGTCCGGAACCTTGGTGTCGATTGGATTCTACCGGGCCACGGAGATCCTTTCCAACCCGATGACAACGATTTCGATACACTACGGTCTGATCTGGTGGATCTCTACGAGATGTTTTTCGCGCAAGACTACAAGGACTTCGCGCCGATCTTTCGTCAGATATCCGATCACGTCTTTGAGGTGAGCAACTCGGGTGCGTATACCTATATCGTTCGGGACGACGAAGGGCACGCGTTGTTCATCGACTCTGGATACGTGGGCAACGCGCCGATCACGGCTAATCCGCATCGCTACATCGATCATCTGACTCCGCACCTCGAACGGGAGATCGGCGTGACCGACGTCGAGTGGTTTCTGCCGTCGCACTACCACGACGATCATCTGGCTGGACTGTCGGCACTCCAGATCAAATACGGGACGAAGGTGGCGACATCGCCCGAGGTGGCTGACATTATTGAGCATCCGGAACGATACGAGATGCCGTGTCTGGTGCCGCATCCATCGAAAGTCGACCGGGTTGTGTCCCGAGATGAACCCTTCACCTGGCGAGGGATTAACTTCAGAATCGAACAGTTCCCGGGTCAGACGTGGTATCACAACCTGATCACGTTCGACGTGGACGGGAAACGGTATCTCTCGATCGGAGACAACATTTCGGGTTTGTGCTTTCGGGAGAACCGGGACTGGATTCATTCGTTCATACCGAAGAACCGGACGCCGGTGTCGACGTATCGGGATATGCCTCGCCAGATCGCGGAGCGAAGTCCCGACATTCTCTTGACGGGTCACGGGGGCGGTGTGCCCTGCACTACGGAGAAGGTGGAGAAGTGGCAGAAATGGATGGACCGATGGGCAGAGCACTTCGAGGACATCATCGATCAGCCGCATCCGAACCTGGGTATGGATCCCCATTGGGTGGAGTTTTATCCCTTCAAAGTACGGGTGAAACCAGGGGATGAGGTGTCGTTCGAGGTAAGAGTGAGAAACCACGAGGATGCGCCGAGGAGTGGGACCATCGACCTCCAGACCACTAAGGGGGTGACCGTCAATCCACAACGGCTGGACATCGATGTGGGTGTCGGGGAAACGCGATCCTACGACGTCCGTGCGACCCTACCGGCTGAGACGCACTTTCACAGCTGGACGATCGTTGCTGACGTGACGTGGAATGGAAAGCACCTTGGGGGAATCGCGGAGGCGGTGTGCACTTGGTAGGGATGGATGGGGGGGGCGGAAATCGTGCGGGTGGGTCAGACTGAGCGAAGTCGAACGTCGCCCCACCCGCCAATCACAGATCGACGAGGTCGCCCTTCGACTGCGCTCAGGGTGACCTGTCTAATGGAACCAACAGATGGCGAAGATCGTAATCATTGGTGCAGGCAGTGGCTTCGGTAGCCGGCTGTCGATCGACATCCTCTCGCGCGAATCGTTGAAGGATTCGACGATCGCGCTGTGTGACATCCACGAGGAACGGCTCGAACAGGTGACGGATTACGTCCAGCGTGCCATCGACGGGCACAACCTGCCGGGCAAGGTCGTGGCGAGTACGAACCGGGAGGAGTTGCTGCCGGATGCGGACTGTGTGGTAACGGCCGTGTCGATCGGTGGGGCGGCCTACTGGGGAGAACCCTACAAGTCGGAAGTTGAGATACCGCTCAAATACGGTGTGCATCAGACTGTGGCGGATACGATTGGGGTCGGCGGCATTTTTCGGTTTCTCCGGACGGCCGACGAGCACTTGAACTTCGCGAAGGATATGGAGCGGCTGTGTCCGGACGCGTTGATGCTCAACTACACCAATCCGATGTGTATGCTCACGTGGCTCCACTCAGTGGGCTCGTCGATTCAGAACGTCGGGTTGTGTCACAGCGTGCAGGGAACGACGAAAAAGCTGGCGAACGCAGTGGGCGCGGACTACGACGATGTGAGCTATCTGGTAGCAGGGATCAATCATCAAGCCTGGGTGCTTCGGCTCCGGAAGGGCAAGCAGGACCTGTATCCGCGGCTAGGTGATGTCGTTGACAACCATCCCGATTTCGCAGAGGACAAGGTTCGTGTCGAGATGATGCGGCAGTTCGGCTATTTCGTGACCGAGAGTACCCGCCACAACGCGGAGTACCTGCCTTATTTCCGTCGAACGAAGGAGCTTCGGGACTATTACGGAACACCCGATCGCGACCCGGTCTCGATGGAAAACACGCGCAAACGAAACTGGATGAAAGATTCGGGTGTAGAGGACGACGAGGATGCGGAGATCCCGCCGCTAACCTCTTCACACGAATACGCGTCGCTCATCATCGAAGCGAGGATGACCGGATCGCCGTTCGCGTTCAATGGGAATGTGATGAACCATGGTTCGATAACGAACCTCCCCGAACGATGTTGCGTGGAGGTTCCGTGTCTGGCCGACCGGGAAGGCATCCATCCGACGTTCGTTGGCGATCTGCCCTCACAATGCGCGGCGTTGAATATGTCGAACATCGCTGTGGAGGAGCTGGCTGTGGAGGCAGTCCTGAAAAAGGACAGGGAAGCGGCGTTCCACGCCTGCGCCCTCGATCCCCTGACGGCATCTGTCGTTCCACTGCCTCGGATTCGAGAGATGTTCGAGGAGCTCTGGGAAGCGGAGGGGGACCGATTGGCGTATTTCGATGAGTAGAGAGGCCGCTTGAAAGGACCACCGGACACGCGAGAGAATCCATACAAGAGATGATGATTTCGAGGTATGCAAGATGCCGTCACACTGAGCGCAGTCGAAGTGTCGGTCCTCGTGAACGCTCGAATCGTGGAATCGTAACCAGTCGCCGGTTAGTTATGGGAGGAGACAGGTGAAGGAACTATCTCGATGGATCGCGTGTATCACCCTTGGACTGTTCCTGGGAGCAACGGTCCAAGCGCAAGATTTTTACCCATCACTCGACTCCGTGCGCCCGGCGCTTGTGGGAACGAAGGCGCCGGATGGGACACTCAAGACCATCGACGGTTCGACGACGACGCTTTCGGGTACACTGGGGGATAGGCCGGGTGTGGTCGGTTTCTATCGCGGCAACTGGTGACCACACTGCCGTCGCCAGTTGGGCGGACTGCAGAAAATTCTCTCCACGCTTGAAGATCTTGGACTCGCGGTGCTGGCGATTAGCCCGGATAGCCCGGAGGATTCCGCGAAACTGAAGGATCGAATTGGGACGTCGATCACCTTGCTTTCAGATCCTGACCTGATCCTGATGCGGAAGTTCGGGATCGCGTTCAAGTCCGGACGCCGGGCCTTACCTGTACCCGCGGTCTATCTGGTCGACGCGAGCGGTTCGATCGCCTTTCACTTTGTCCATCCAGACTACTCGGTTCGGCTGGATCCGGATGTCCTGATCGCGGCCGCGAAATCTGTCGTGAAGGAATAAGCAACGGAGGCCCCATATGAGCACGGCGGATGTTCTGAACGACCCAGCCCCCGCAGATTCGTGGGAATTCGTCGATCCGGAAGAAGCGGGCTTCGACCCGGATGGCCTTCAGGAAGCTATCGCGTACACGCAGGATTCTGCTCGTGCCGGCGGCCCTCCCG
>CEVA01040779.1_pt1 | contig 11971 bp, 6 predicted proteins | sample 361521 | NCBI WGS metagenome assembly CEVA01 (sample SAMEA2622823, study PRJEB7988) | marine metagenome | isolation source: saline water (ENVO:00002010), including | reverse complement strand
TGGCGACAGGCGCTTCAATGTGCGGGATGCGATAAGCAAAGTGGGTACCCCCTAAATCTAAATCCAACCCACCCCGTCCGCCAGCAGGTAGGCGAGGCTTAACACGGATAACCCACTGCCCCAGAATATCATCCAGCGCTGGCGCAACCGCTTTGCCAGAAAGGTCAGCAAGATGCCGACCGCGAACCCATACAGCGCGCTCAGCAGCATCATGTCGTCGGTGACGGTCGGCGTTCCCGCCTCCTCGCCAATGCGATATCTGGTCAGGGACAAAGCACTCTACTCGTTTGCAGGCGCTCGGCAAGACCGGTGGGCCGCCGGGCGCTTCGTTCAATCGCAGCGCTCAGCACTTCCCGGCTGCCCCAGATCTGAAGCGAGTCTTGAGCGCGCGTAACGCCAGTGTAAACGAGTTCGCGAGAGAGAATCGGCGATGCCTTTTCAGGCAGGATCAGCGTCACTGCGCTCGACTGTGAACCCTGGGCCTTATGGACGGTAAACGCAAACGCCGGCTCATGCTCGGGTAACCGACCGAGGCTGATTGCGCGGACCTCGCCCTTAGCATCCTGAAAGACCGCCTGCAGACGGCCCGGCGTCTCGGGATCCCGGACCACGATACCGATGTCTCCGTTATAGAGTCCCAGCACCGGGTCGTTGCGCATCACGATCATTGGCATGCCGGGAAACGCCGACCCATCTGATGATGACCTTGGCGCGCTGCGCAGACTGGCTTGGATACGCGCATTGATATCACTTACCCCCCGCGGCCCGCGTCGGTGGGCGCAAAGCACCATCATCTCGTCGCGCTTGGCAAAAAGGGTCTCAGTGCTCGCGCCATCATGTGCCAGCCGCTCAAGGTCTGCAAAGTGGGGAATTATCCGGGCCGTGAGCAGCGTATCGATTCCGGACGTATCCGGCATGGTGATGAGTTCCAACTGCGCGGGGTCTACACTCTCAAGCAGTGCGGTCGCCTGAGAAAGGTTCCCATCTCTCACCGCGCCCGCAAAGGTGCCAAGAGCACTTGTTGATGAAAAACGCCAGTTGTGCCTAAGGGCGACGAGAGTATCGGGCAAGGCACCCTGGTCCGCCGCACGGCAGATGTCGCCAAGCACCGCGCCCGCCTCGACCGATGACAACTGATCCCGATCGCCCAAGAGTATCAGACGGGCCTCTTGGGGTACGGCATCAAACAGACTCGTCATCAACGACAGATCAACCATGGATGCCTCATCAAGAATTAAAAGATCGCAGGGCAGCGGGCGCGTTGCATCATATCGGGGGCGTTGTCCGGGCCTTACACCCAGCAGCCGATGTACCGTCACCGGTTGGGGTACCCGCTGTAGCGCTTCTGGACCCATCTCTACCGCGCTCGCGAGCATCTCGCGCAGTCGGGCTGCGGCCTTGCCGGTCGGCGCGCAGAGCAGAATCCGTTCGGGTCGTGCCAAAGTCAATTGGTGGAACAGGGCGAGAATCCTGACCACCGTCGCCGTTTTGCCCGTGCCGGGCCCACCGCTGATCACGAGCAGATGCTGATCTACGGCCTTTGCGGCGGCTGCACGCTGATCAGCCGAACCCGGGTCCTCAGGAAAAAGCGTGTCCAGCCCTTCAGCGAGTAAAGACGCATCAGCCGAATGGCTCGCCGGGCGGGCATAGCGACCCACTGATTGTGCCAGCCTGCACTCCAGCGCATGATAGCGATACAGATAAAGCCTCCCATCGTCTGTCAGCACCAGAGGGGACAAGTGTCCGCCATCACTGACCAGGGGGCAGTTCCAAAGCGCCTGCTGCCATTTGGCAAAATCCGGCGACACCAGATCGCCATCTGAGTCGCCTTCCAATACGATGCCGCCGGCGATACTTTCAAGGTCAACACAGACATCTCCCGAAAGAGCGCGCTCAGCCGCGAGCGCGCCGGCAAGCAGTACAGACCGATCCGCTTTGAGATCCAGTCTTGCCAGCAGCCCGGCGAAATGCACAGCAGTTTCTGAAAGCATGCCCGCGCGACATGCCTGTTGCAGCGCAGTCATGACCTCACTCATGCACGACCTCCCACCAGCGCATCAAGATCCTCGATCAGAAAATGTTCGGGGCGGTCAAAAAAGACACCGCTGGCGGGATGGGCAGGATGCATTCCACGCAGAAAAAAGTAATACACCCCGCCAAAGTGCTGCTCATACCGGTAGCCCGATAGCCGTGTGCCGAGCCACCTGTGCAAAGCGACGCTATAGATCAGGTACTGCAGGGTATAGGCCGAGTGGTGCATGGCGGTTTCAAGCGCCTTGCTGCCATAGTCAGAAAAATCCGGGCCGAGGTAATTAGACTTGTAGTCAGCCAGAAAAAATTTTCCATCATGAACAAACACCAGATCGATAAAACCACGCATGAATCCTGTCAAGGCATCAAAGCCGTCGCTATCCAGAGCCGCGGCAACCGCCGGATGCAGTCCTGTGGCATGGCGCGACAGGACATCGCGCCATTGAAGGCCATCGAGCTCATTGACGGGGTAACAAAAGGCCATTTCATCAACCCGGTCTTGCCAGGCCAGCGTCCCGAGTTGCAGGCCCCGGTCATCGAGGGGGACGCTGAGTACCTGTCGCAGCATGTGGGTGATCACGGGTCGCCAGTGATCATCGAAACCATACTCGCCCAATACCTGGCGAACGGTGTCATCGTGTCCGACGGCTGACTCATCCCGAAAATCGATGAGCTCAAAGATCCGGTGCAGGCAGGTGCCCGCCCGTGCACCACGGGGAAACGAGAAGAAATCCCGCTCGCCTTCCGATGGGCCCGGCTGAACCTGCCCATCATAGTCGGGCAACGTACTGTCGTGCCCCGTCGACAGTGAACTGAAACTGCCCATCTGCCAGCTCCGGTTGATCTGACGCGATGGCTGTCGGGCTTTGAGCCTTTCTGGTTTTGCCTGACCCGCCTTACGGGCAGCCCCAACGGACGCGGGCAAACGCTGAATATCAATTACCCCATCCGATGCCTTGGCGAGGACTTTGAGCGTGTCGTCAAGATCGTCATCCGACAGGGTTTTGAAGTGGCTCGCCAGACGACCTGCAAGACCCATCGCATCTGCCGTTTCTTTTTGCGCAGGTCGGTGCAGCAGCCAGGAGAGCGCGGACGTGGCGGCGCCATTCACCGCGCCATAAGCAAGATAGCAGCGGCTTTGTGCCCGGGTCAGCGCCACGTACAGCAGCCTCAGATTCTCGGCGAGCTCCTCTTCTTCAGCGCGGGCCTGATGGGTCTCAAATTCTTCCGAGCCAAAATCAACCCAGAGGCTGTCGTTGTCCGAAACGTCATGAAAAAGAACACTCGACGCCTGCTGGGCTTTCAGCGTGCCCTCCCAGGCAAAGGGGACGAACACCACCGGATATTGGAGGCCCTTGCTGGCATGCATCGTCACAATCCGCACACGGTTGTCGTCGCTTTCCAGACGCAACAGCGTCGACTCTTCCGCCCTCGAGGGGTCCTGGCGCATGGTGGAAAACCAATTCAGCACGGCCGGGATGTCCGTATGACGGGAAGCCCCGGCAGCAACACATTCGGCAAGATGCAAGAGGTTGGTCAGGCGGCGCTCGCTATCAGCGAGACCTGCCACACGCGACAGTACTTGGCACTCGGACATCAGCTCTCGAAACATCCGCATGAACCCATTTCGTCGCCAACGCTCATGCCAATGATGAAAGCGTGCAAGCCAGACATCCCATTCGCTCGAATTCGCCTCGAGGACCAGCAGTTGCGAGACATCCAGCCCCATCAGGTCGGTCACAAGTGCCGCGCGCAGCAAGGGCTCCCGGCGCGGCTGGGCAACAGCCTGAAGAATGCGCTCAAGCTCCATCGCTTCAAAGGTGTCGAAGACGCTTTCGTGGCCCTGGCGCACGCTGGGAATCCCGGATGCGCCAAGGGCGTGCTGCACGGTCATGCCCTCGACGTGATTGCGCACGAGCACCGCAATATCCTGCGGACGAAGTCGCTCATCGCCAAGCATCGCGCCCGCATCGTACAACCGCCTGATTTCGCTGGCGACGGCCGCACTGCCTTCGGCCCGGGCGACACCTTTGGTGACCGGCCGGTCTGAATCTCGCCGCTCTATCGTCCAGACCACCATCGATGCGGCGCGGTGCGGGTCGTTCAGGGCCGCCGCGCTGCCCGCCGACACGGCATCTGCAAATGGGATTGCGTCATAGACAAAACTGTTTTCCCGTCCGCACAAGGAAAAAAGGGTATTGACCGCGGTAACAAGATCGGCGGTGGCGCGATGATTGGTATCCAGGGTGTAACGTTCTGTCGCATTCTGACGCGCCGCGAGATAGGCATGAATATCCGCGCCCCGGAACGAATAAATCGCCTGCTTGGGATCTCCCACCATGAACACCGGCTGCTTGCCATCGCCATAGAGGGTGCTGAAGATCTGGTACTGCACGGGATCGGTATCCTGAAATTCATCAAGGAGCGCCGCCGGGTAGTCGGCACGCAACCGGTTGAGCAGCGCGCCGGCGGTATCAGAAGAAAGCGCCGCATTCAAATTGAGCAGCAGATCATCGTAGGCCTGCACGCCCCGCTGGGCCTTGAGTTCCCGCTGTCCGTCGTCTGCCCTTAACCGCATTTCATGAAGCCAGTTGATGAAACGCGACCGCGCAGCTTGGTCATAGGCATCCAAACGTGACACCAGCGTATCCAGGCAGTCGAAGAACGCATGCTGGGGCGCAGATGCGCCTTTTTTGACCGCGCCCGGTTCAGACAAGGTCGTACGTGTGAGTTTTCTCACACCGGGAGAATCCTCCAACCTGCCGATGTCGGCGAAGGGCTGGGAAAAAATGGCGTCAAACTCGCGAATCCAGGCCGGCATGCTCTTCAGTCGATACCGGTTACGGTGCAGCCCCGATTCCGGATCAGTCAGCAGGGCATTGACCTCATCCCGATGGGCGGCCCAGCACTCAGCCGCATCACAGAAAGCGGCCGTCAGGGCGTTTTCACGCCCTGCGAGATCTTCAGCGTCAGCAGGAGTCGCTATGCCGATAAAGGGCTTGCCGACAAGCGGGTGCAGGCGTTCGCGAAGATCATCGGCGCTGCACAACTTCTCCCGGCTTGAAAGCCAGTTCACCCAGCAGGCGCTGGCCGGGTAAATGGCTTTGCGCCACAGATCATCTGTGACCTCTGCCAGCAGCGCCTCGTCGTCCGGCACGAGTTCCGTATCCAGGGCCATGCCGCTCTGAAAGGCGCTGTCACTGAGCACGCGCTCACAGAAAGCATGAATGGTGAATACCGCCGCCTGATCAAAGTCAGCAACGGCGCGGCGGAGTTTGCGGGCCGCTGCCTGCCTGTCATAGCCTGCGTCAAGAAGCGGTGCAATCATCGGATCAGTACAGACAGTTGGACGTTCAAACGCCTCGAGGGCAGCCACCAGCGCATCGCGCAACCTCTGTCGCAACTCACCCGTTGCTGCCCGGGTATAGGTCACCACCAGGATGCGCGCGACTGGCAGATCCCGCTCCAGCAGCAGGCGCAGATAAAGCGCCGTAATGGTCCAGGTCTTTCCTGTGCCGGCGGCCGCCTCCACCAGATTGATACCCTGGAGCGCAACACCAAATGGATCGAGCGGTCGGGCACTCATCCGCGCGCCTCTTGCACCAGCTGAGCCGGGGTCCCGAATACCTGCGCCGCAAGCGATTCGAATTCACTGTCGAGTGCCGTCTCGAGTCGATCACGAAACGCCAGGGCAAAAAACGGGTCAGCGGACTCCCCCACGACAAAAGCATGGTCCGATGCCGCCCAGATTCTCCGGGCGTTGGCGAGCGGGGTCTTGGCCGCCGTCACATAAGCCCAGGCACTTCTTGGAAAAAACGGCACCGGCCGGCACAACCCATCACAATAGAGCTCAACCAGGCCGCCCAACTTTGCAGCGGCATCTTCCTGTGCAGGGAAACGAATCACCCCAACAGCATCAACAAGATGAGTCTGGTGCGAGGGGGCAGCAGGATCGGTATTCAGCAAAAGATGTGCGCACCACGCCCGCAGCATGACCCAGGGGCTCAGGGCATCGACCGACCATAGGACCTGTCCGTCGGGTCCCACATTTTCAAGCAGCCCATTCAGTCGCCAACCGTCGAGCGCCGTCTCTACCGCCAGGGTTTGGCCGGGCTCGTTGTTCAGTAACGGCGCAAGATGCGTTATCACCGGGGCGGCCTGGGTCCACGCCTGCTGGGCGGCGAGCACGCCCGGCGTTCCGGAGGGCAGTGCGCCGCCAAGACGGGACCGCTCAATAAAGCACGCACATTCCTCTCCCGACAATTGCGCAACAAGCGCATCGCGCTCAAGCGCCCGTCGGCCGCGGGGATCCAGTGCCATGGGCTCGCGGACCGACAGGAGAGCGGCCCCCGGCTCAAGCGCGATGTTAAGACGGCCTTTCAGGAGCGCCCTGGCCGGGTTCGCCAGAAAATCCTCTAATTGATCCAACGGCAGGTCCCCTGGCTCCGGCGCTTTCAGCGCCGCTTCAAACAGCGGCGGTACGCCCTCTTCCGAGACAGTTTTGGGAGGCACCATCTCCTCGGCATAACTGAAAAGCCCTGCCGACCCGTCAAAATACCGTTTGCTGAAAGGCTGTAGCGGATGGCGCACGGTCAATGTCGCAGACCGGTTAGGGTCTCGCGTCAGAGCATCAATCTCCTCCAACAGTTCGCTAACGACGATGGACGGCGGCTGTACGGTGTCGTCTCGGGCGCTTGCCCCGGTATAACTGACGTAGAGCGCCGATCGGGCACTGCTCAATACTTCGAGAAACGCCAGTCGATCCTCGTCGCGGCGGAGGCGATCCCCGACCCGGGGCGCAAGACTCATCTGATCGAGACCCCGGTGACTCTCCCGACCCGGGAAATGATCGCCATTCATCCCCAGCAGGCAGATGAGCCGCGCCGGGACGCACCGGCCGTGGGCCAACGTTGCAAAAGTAACGCCGCCGCTCATGAAACGCCCGCCGAGTCCGTCGCTGATACGATGCTCTACGGCATCACGCAATACCGGCAAAGACAATGGGCCAACAAACCCCGCAATCAGGCCGTCACCTGCGAGCCCGGCAAGGCGCTGACGGAGCCGCACCATGTTGTCCATCTCAGTCTCGTCCGGCGCAAAAAAGCGATCCAGAATCTGCTGGCAAATCGCTATCCAGTGTGACAATGAATAGGCCCCGGATAATGTCTGGCGGAGCGTAATCACTTGTTCGAGAAATCCGCGCCAGCGTCCAGCCGTTTCGGCAAGCGACGAATCTCCAGGCAGCACGGGAAGGTATCCCTGGTACACCGAATCCGTGTCACCCAGGGCAAAACCCATCAGTAGGCGATCTGTCCCACCGCGCCAGGTGTGCTCAGGATTGACCGAGACCGCCAGGGACTGAAGCTCTTGCGCGTCCACGCCCCAGTGGATGCCGAGCGTTTCTATCCAGTTCAGGATCTGCTCCACATCGGTTTGGGCCAGGGCAAATCGTCGTTGCAGCATGGGCAGGTCCAGCAGCGCACTGACCTCCCGGACATCGAGTCGACCCTGAGGTAACCGTAGCAGGGCAAGAAATCCCTGCACCAATGCACTCTGCTCGGTAAGCGCGTATTCGGCGAGCGCAAAGGGGATGTGCCGGGTTCCGGTCGCTGAGCCGAAGACGGACTCGATCAACGGCGCATAATCCGCCAGCCTCGGGATGAACACCCGAATATCTGCCGGCGTAAGACTGGGATCGCGCTCAAAGGCATCAAGAAGGCGGTCGTGCAACACCTCGACTTCACGCATCGGGCCATGACAGACATGCACCTCGATCGAACGGTCATCGACAGCGAGCTCCGGCGGTGGCGTCCCGCGGCTGTCAAGCAGCTCCACCATGTCCGACTGGATCACACCCAGCAGCGTGCTGCGCCCGGGTACCTGATAGGTCTCGGACTCAATGGCTTCCATGTCGATTAACTGCCCCAGCGTTTCACGGCCCAGCCGGCCCATCGAGGCCAGCAGGCGGTTACCCTGATCCAGATAGGCATCCGCTGCTTCACCCTTCACAGCCAGCAGCCGGACGCGCTCGCGGTCACTCACAATCTCGGCCCAATAACCCTCGCTGAAGTTGAGGTGGTACAGGTGGACCTCGGTATGCCGGGCCACTGTGGCGACAAGTTCGAGAAATGCCGGCGACAATCCCGTCAGGGCAAAGAGTGATAACCGCTCGGGGAGCACCCCTTTATCGATTGATCCGGCGTGCAGGCGCTCAAATAACGCATCGCGCCATCTCAGCCAATGACGCGTATCCCCTTCGCTGATGAGGCGTTGCCACAAGGCCCCCTGCCAGTGTGCGACGTCACCGCGCTCCCAGTCGAGAATCCAGTCGGGTCGGAACACCAGATACTGTTCATAAAGCCGACCCATCTGCCGCGCGAGTTGCCAGCGCTGCAGTTCACCGCTGTCCTGAAGGTAGCGCGACAACGCCGAATGGCGTGATACGAATGCATGATCTTCGAGTGCCGGCAGCACACGCCAGGCCAGGACATCGGCTGAAAAGGCGTTGGCATCAGGGACGTCGTCCAGGGTGTCCCGAAAGATCTGCCAAAGGAGTCTCGCCGGCAGCAGCCAGCGGATATTGGCGCTGATGCCGGTTGTTGCGGCGAGGCGAATCGTCAGCCACTCGCTGATCGCCGTGCCGGGGACCGCGATGACCTCCGGTTTAAGTACTTCGCTGAGGGGGTTTTCGAGATTGCGCCGAAGTTTCTCGGCAAGATCCTCCAGACGATTGGCGTGGTGCAGATGAAGCATCGGCTGCCGCTCAGTAGAGCAACGTAACGGGGGAAACCATTGTGATAATTATCACCTGTGGGCGTCTCATGAGGTGAGCCCGTCAGCGACGGTATCTGCCCCGCGGGGCAAAGTAAATGAAATCAGGTGCTTCCGCCCGGGATCGCCCGGTCGAGGATCCCCGAGAGATCACAGTCCCGCGGCAGGGTGCCAAAGGCTCCGCGATATTGCGACCCCAGGCGCGACCGGCAAAACGCCTGCGCCACTGCCGGCGGGGCCTGGCGTACGAGCAAAGACCCCTGCAGGGTCAGCGCCATCATCTCGGTAATCGTACGCAGCCCGGTTTCGATGTTCTCGGAATTTTTCAGTTCTCGCGCCAAATCATCGATCGCGTGGTCAAGATGGTCGTTATTGCCCTGCCCTTTCTCAAGTTCAGCCATTAGCGCGAACAGCGCCTCGGGCTCGCGTCCAATGGCACGCAGCACATCAAGCCCAATCACGTTGCCCGACCCTTCCCAGATCGAATTGACCGGAGCCTCGCGATAAAGCCGGGGCATGATGCTGTCCTCAATGTAGCCGGGGCCGCCATGGCACTCCATGGCCTCAAACACCAGATAGGGGCATCGACGGGTATTCCAGTATTTGGCCACCGCTGTGCCCAGACGGGCGATCGCGGCTTCATGGGGATCGCCCGGTTGATCCATGGCACTTGCGACCCGCAGCCCGAGCGCCAGCGCTGCTTCGGTTTCAAGCGCCATATCGGCAAGGACATTGCGCATCAGCGGCTGGTCAATGAGCCGCTCACCGAAGGCATGGCGGTGCCGGCAATGGTGCAGCGCCTGCACCAGTGCCTGACGCATCATGCCCGCCGAAGACATGGCGCAATAGAGCCGGTTGCCCGCCACCATATCAATGATGGTCCTGACGCCGCGGCCTTCTTCTCCCACCATTAATCCGTAGGTCTTCTCAAATTCGATCTCGGTCGATGCGTTGGAACGGTTGCCGAGTTTGTCCTTGAGCCGCTGGATCGCAACATTGTTCCGCTCGCCGTCAGGGCGCCAGCGCGGCACCAGAAAACACGACACCCCGTGATCGGCGGTCTTCGCCAACACCAAAAAAGCATCGCACATGGGCGCGGAACAAAAAAACTTGTGTCCTGTCAGCAGATATTCCGCGCCCGGGCCACTGCCTTCTCCAGCCGGCACGGCCTGTGTGGAATTGCTGCGGACATCAGAACCCCCCTGCTTTTCCGTCATGAACATCCCGATCAGGGCGCCCGCTTTTTCGGTCACCGGAATATCACGTCGATCGTAGGTATTGGAGAGCACCCGCGGCAGCCAGTCGGCTTCGATCAGCGGAGTACTGCGAAGGCTTGGGACGGCGGAATAGGTCATCGCCATGGGGCACATCACCCCGCCCTCAGGCTGGCTGAACAGGTAGGTCAACGCCGCCTGGCCGAGATGACCCGCGTTGCCTTCGTGGTGCCAGGCAAAGTTATGCAACTGGTGAGAGACCGCAAGATCCATCAGGTCGTGGTACGCCGGATGAAATTCGATGGCGTTAATGCGCATACCGTAGCGGTCAAAAGCCTGCAGCTGCGGCACATTCCGGTTGGCCTGACGGGCTTTTTCGAATGTGTCATCCAGACCGGCGACGCGTCCGACTTTGGCCATGTGGTCAGTGTGGTGCCCGGCGCCGCACAAGGTGAACCAGTCGCGCAATCCCTGGTCATCGGCCCAAAGATCCTGGTCACCCATATGCGGCGGCACATTGGTCACCTCATGGGTGGCGAGGCTCGACAGCGGTCGGTATGGCTTCATGGCACTTGTGCAGGCAATTCAGTGTCCAGTCTACCGCGTCTTGCTTTGCTGGCGGATCGAACGCACTTCCTGGTGAGCCATCCAGGTGGCTGAACCGACGATCACCGCGCCGCCCAGCCAGATCCAGACATCAGGATGCTCATCAAACAGGATGAGTCCCAAAACGGTCGCCCAAACGAGCTGCAGGAAAGTGAAGGGCTGCACCACGGAGACCTCTGCGGCCTTCAGCGCGCGGGTCATACAGTAATGCCCTGAGGTCGCCAGCAGCGCCGTCAGCCCCAGCAGCATCAGCTCCTCAAAGGTCGGCGTCCGCCAGACCCAGAACGCGGGTAAAGCGAGCGTCAGGGTACAGAATACCGATAACAGAACCACAATCATTGAACTCGATTCCCGACGGGTGGCGGACTTCGCCATCAGGTACGAACAGGCGAAAAGCGGTGCGGCCCCCAGTTGGGCCAACGCACCGATATCAATCACGCGCAGTCCCGGCCGCAGGATGAGCAGTGCGCCGACAAACCCAAGCACAAGCGCCGCAACACGATAGGGCTTCAGACGTTCACTTAACCATACGGCGGCGCCCAACGTGGCAAAGATCGGTGTCGTGAAACCCAGCGCCGTCACTTCCGCAATCGGAATTCGGCTCATCGCTAGAAACCACAGTATCACGCCGCCGCCGTGCACCAATCCGCGAAGGGCATGGAATCCCAAACGGCCGCGGTCCAGCGACATGAGCCCGGCCCGGGAAAGCAGGGGCAGTATCAGCACAATACCGAAGCAGTAGCGAATGAATGCCGCCTGAACCGGGTTCATGCTGGTACCGAGATAGCGCACCGCGACGGTCACACCGACAAACAGCATGCCGGTCAGCAGCATCCACGCGATACCCCGGAGATTGCCGGACAGGCCTGCTGCCGAAGATTCGCCTGGCTGCAAGCCTTCAGTCGCCGTATTGCGAGGCGGCGTCACCCAGTCTGCGCTGCACGGCCCGACGCAGGCTGTCGGGTGCCAGGACCTCAACGTCGGCACCGTGACGCATGATGTCCATCACCAGCTCTGTTTCATCCGCATAAGGAATGGTCAGCGTGTAACTGCCATCTTCACTGAATTCACCCTGCTGTCGCGAGTGCCATTTCTCGCGAGCCACCCAGCGGGCCGCCTCCGATGAGAACTTCAGCACCGCTTCTTTAGTGTGCTCTCCGGCGAAGATGCCATAACCGGTACCCAGCACCTTCTCAAGCTCTGCCTCGGTGACATGCTTGGCCTTGGGCTGCTCGACAATGTCCGCCGACTGAATCGCATCGACCGCAAAACTTCTCAGCCCTTTGCGCAAGTGGCACCAGCTATCGAGATACCAGTTATCCCGATAATGCGCGAGGCGCTGGGGTGAA
>CEVA01143418.1_pt1 | contig 11972 bp, 6 predicted proteins | sample 361521 | NCBI WGS metagenome assembly CEVA01 (sample SAMEA2622823, study PRJEB7988) | marine metagenome | isolation source: saline water (ENVO:00002010), including | reverse complement strand
CTCGAACGATTGGAAGACCATTCCAATTCTTGACCTAACGTCATTAATGTCTGCGGCTGGTGTGTTGATCCTCTCCCCCTTCAACATCACAATCCCATTAGTAGGCTCTATCAGGCGGTTGATGCACCGTAGTACGGTGGACTTTCCACTGCCAGATGATCCAATTATGGCCAATGACTCTCCTTCCAATACTTCGAACGAGATCCCCCTTACTGCATGGACGCCCCCGACGTAGGTTTTCTCCAAATCCTTGACGCTCAGTATGGTTTCCGCCATTCATGCCCCTCCCGAAATACCCAGCCCGGGAATTCTGGTCCTTTCTTCCAGATATCTGAGGAAAAGAGCCAAAGTCCAAGTGATTAGGAAGTAGGAAATCAATACCATCCCCCACGTCCAGAAGACTTGGAAAGTCGTCGCCACAATTAGCTTACCTTGTCTTGTAATCTCGGCATATCCAATGATCATAGCCAAAGAAGAGTTTAGAACTAGGTTGACCATTTCGTTGCCTAGGGGTGGGATGCAAATCCTTACTGCCTGAGGCATGATTACGAGCCTCATCGACTGCAAGTAATTCAGGCCAATACTCCTTCCTGCTTCCATCTGTCCTGAGGGGATTGCTGCGATGGCCCCTCTAATTGTCTCGCACTGATAGGCGCCCGAGTTCAGGCCGAGAGTGAAAATTGCGCTAATGTACGCCCTATCTTCAAGTATACCACCTATAGGCCTGCCATAAGCCAGGGAGTCTGGATTGGTTTCATAGACAACGATAATGTTAGTCAGGAAGTTTGCATTGTGCTCAAGGTTCTCGAAACTGAAGAGTAGGAATCCTGGATCTTGGACCCTCCTGCCAAGTTCGAATCCGAAGTGAATGAACATGAACTGGACTAGCAGTGGAGTATTACGGAAAATATCCGTGTAGACGGTTGCAATTGTGTTCAAGGGTCTGATGCCCCAGGGATTGAATTTCAGTTCCGATGAACCTATTCTCCAGTTTTTTATTGAGAAGTCCCCGTCGCAGGACAGGAATATCGCTCCTAGAATAGAAATTCCCACTCCAAGAAGAATTTTTGCAACTGAACCAGGAGCGCCTATTGGTGCGTATATGTGTTCCCAGCTATCTAGGTTCAGGGCAGATATATCGTCCAGGTTGTCGATGATCTGGAATAACCCCGCAACCACTAGCAATACTCCAGTCACCTTGATTGCCAAGGTATTCAATGGCTCCGTGGCCGCGACTTGAGAAGATTTGCTTCTCAAAGAACTAAGGGTGTTATCCATGGGGTTCCGGTAAGAACCAATGACAAATCTGGGAATTGACAATATTGCCCAAATTGGCAATATTGCTAATATCAAGAATTGGAATCTATTGGTCTGGACGACATTTTTCAAGGTGCTCGGAGATGTCTTCAGCATTGACAACACTATTCCAAGGCTAAAACCCAACATAATACCGAAGAGAACGATCTTTGCAGTAGCAACCAAGCCATCTAGTAACCTCTCCTTGGAGTAATCTACGAATTGTCCGAAGTCACTGAAGTCCATAACCTCGAAACCGACATACTCCTCAGAACCGGCGTCCTCTGTCCTGAGTATTACCCCGCCATCCCCGACAACTACCCCCCTGAAGCCGTCTTCCATGGCGAATGCGTTGAATACAGTTTCATTCGATACTGGAATCATTTGCTGTGAAACTATGTTTCCACCGTCTAGACTTAGAGCTAGATACCCCATAGGGCCGCTGAACAATATCTTGAATTGCCCTAGCAGTTCAATTGAGCTGACATCGAAATCTAACTCCTCCCCACCTGGTTCGAAATCACTTTGGTTGATTGCCCCGGGTAGGTATTCCCTCTCTATCTGAACCAGATCCCAAATATAGCCAACGGATGTACTCCCTGATCTGGAAGACTTCAGTATATGGCCTTCTTCCGAGATGCCGTAGGCTCTGATTGAACTGTAGAATTCTATGTCTGTTATTGAGATGGCCGATACTTCGCTTGGAACATCCCTATATTCCCAATTTTCACCTCTGTCTGAAGAGGCTAAAATTGTCCCAGCCTCCCCTGAAATTAGTCCATTTTCCGAGTCCAGAAAGGAGATACTTAGGAGTTCTCCCTCTGGATTATTTCCTCTTTCGTTCCAGTCTATTTCTCCGCCATCCATGATTAAACACGTCCAGATGGCGTTTCCCGAAATAACGACAAAACTCTTGTTTCCCGTCAAAGCGATATCAGTAATCTCCTCAAATAAATCGGGCCGACTCAGGTCAGCCCAGACACCTTCGTTCATCCAGAGTATTGCCCCTCCCTTTCCTCCAACTACCATAGCTCCAAAGTTTGAGTCCGAAGTTGTAAGGTCGTGGATGGTGGTTGATTCCGATTCAAACCACGTGATCCCACTGTCATTGCTTCTTATCATCGTGCCACCAGTTCCAAAAGCCCATATTTCTTCTTCGTGAACCTCTGCTGTAAGGAGGTCAGCCTGCGTCCCGCTATCGACGATCTCCCATCCACTTCGAACCTCTTGGGCATTCGTCCAACCAATTGATAGGATCAGCATTAGAAGCACTATTGTGACTATCCAACCAACCCCTCTGGAGGTTGTTCGATTGCTACCCGAATCCCCCTCAGATGTCATGAGTCCCCTTATCTCGCTGGGCATCGAGGATATAGTCTAGCCGACTTACCTGAAATAACTCACAGGTCTCCGCTTGGCAATATTGATGGGGGCTCCTCATCCGAAGCAAGTCATGAGTCAGTTACTATACAAGGGGAAAGTCAAGCAGGTATGGAGTACGGATGATCCTGACCAGATTGAATTCAGGTACACGGACCAGATCTCTGTATTTGACCAGATCATTCCAAGCCTGATTCCTAGGAAGGGGGAGTCGCTTAACCGGGCATCTTGCTATTGGTTTGGACTTGTTGAGAGTGAAGGGGTCTGCAAGACCCACGTCATTGAGATGAACGCGCCAGACCGAGTCATAGCTCGTAGATTCGATGTAATCAGAGAGCCAGGTGCAATTCCAAAGGATGCTGAGAACTTCTTCGTTCCACTGGAGGTGATTTGCAGACATTATTTGGCAGGCACTGCATGGAGAAGATACCAGAGAGGGGACGTTTCTCCTACAGACTTGGGATTTGACTCCAATGAGGAAATATTCGAGGGATCCAAGCTCCCAGAGCCATTCTTGGAGGTATCAACAAAGTTCGAGAAGTTTGATCGAAACCTAAGCAGGGACGAGGCACTTGAGATTTCAAACTTGGACCCAGAAGAGCTGGATTCTATCTTATCGATAGTTTTGGATGTAGACTCGATAATTGAAAGAGAGACTTCCAAGAGGGGGCTAATCCACGTAGATGGGAAAAAGGAGTTCGCTCTGGGCCCGGGTCGGGAGCCAATCCTAATCGACTCTTTCGGCACACTTGACGAGGACCGATGGTGGGACGCTCAAGAATACGAGAATGGGGCCATAGTCCAACTTTCGAAGGAGTCTGTAAGGCAGCACTATATCGACACAGGTCACCATGCCGAACTATACAATGCTCGCCAGTCTGGCTCTTCCGAGCCCCCAATTCCCGCCCTCCCAGCGGACATCATCTCCAGTACCGCTGAACTATACGCTAGTATGTTCCAGCGTCTGACCGGAGAGGCCCTCTGATGGGAACGCACGAGTATGAGGATGATCCAAGAAACGAGAATGTCCTTATCTCAGTAAACGGAGACCTGCTCCCACGAAACGACGCAAAGATCTCGGTTTTCGATGCAGGCTTCCTGTTGGGCGATGGGGTTTGGGAGTCGTTCCGTCTACACGACGGGACTTTGGTCTTCATAGACGACCATTTGGATAGGTTATTCCGTGGCGCTTCGGAGATTTCTCTGGATCCGGGCAGGTCCAGAGAATTGATTAGGAACGAGATCGACAGGGTTATTCTCGCAAACGATATGCATGACCATGTCCACTTGAGGCTCATACTTACCAGGGGGCTTAAACCAACTCCTTACCAAGCTCCATGGGTAATATCCTCCCTCCCTACCATGGTCATAATACCCGAGTACAAGAAGGCAAATCTAAGACGGGCGATAGATGGAATTAACCTAGTTTCGGTAAGTGTAAGGAGAGGGGGCCCTGAGGTGCAGAATCCTACTATTAACAGCCTCTCCAAACACAACTGCATTGCAGCATGCATCGAGGCTTCTGAGAGGGGTGGAGAAGAAGGATTGATGCTGGATCCCAATGGTTTTGTTTCTACCTGTAATTCCACTCACTTCTTCATGGTCAAAGATGACCAGGTCTGGACCTCCACAGGGGAGTTTTGCCTCGACGGGATAACCAGGAGGAAGGTCTTGGATATCTGCAAGACACACGGAATCCTTTCGCAAGAGCGCAACTTCACATTTGACGACGTCAGTTCGGCTGACGAGGCTTTCGTCACGGGAACATTCGCTGGACTCACCCCAGTCGTGTCTTTCGATGGAGAGGCAATCAGTGCAGGGAAGAGAGGGCCAATGTGTGAACGGCTCCAGGGACTTTACCTGGATCTTCTGAAGGAGGAGTGCAATGCCTGAGACGAGGATAGCGATGTGGTCTGGACCACGCAACATATCCACTGCAATGATGTACTCGTTCGACAATAGGGATGATTGCCATGCCACAGACGAACCACTCTACGCTAATTTCCTCCTTTCATCAGGTACTACACACCCAGACGCAGAGGAAGTAATAGAGAGGAATGAGACTAATTTGGATACCGTAATTTCTGACCTAACAGGCCCCATCCCCGATGGGAAGCCAATTTGGTTCCAGAAGCACATGTGTCATCACATCCCCGATGACTCTGATCTATCATGGATTGACGGGCTCACTAACTGCTTCCTAATCCGTGATCCCCGAGAGGTTCTTCTCTCCCTTTCCAAGATTACCGATGCCCTTGATCTTCGCGTCATAGGGCTAATCCAGCAGATCCGGATTCTTGATCACGTATGCAGCAAATCTGGAGAAAATCCACCCATCATAGATTCCAGAGATGTTCTAGAGAACCCACGCTCTGTTCTTTCATCCCTCTGTGACCGTATAGGGATCCCGTTCTCTGAAGATATGCTATCTTGGGAGCCTGGACCTAGGGATTGTGATGGAATATGGGCAAAGAACTGGTATAGTTCTGTATGGGAAAGCTCCGGATTCCTACCCTATCGCCGAAGGGAAGGGGAATTGCCCCCTTCCCTATCACGTGTATTGGAAAAAGCCACCCCGATATACGAAGAGCTTCGAAGTAGAAGGATACTTCCTTAGGAATGCCTTCTCATCAGCAGGCCACATTTGCCTCTGCATGCAGCCCTTAGGATAACTAGCAGGTGCCTGAATGCGTCTTGAACTCCTCCGTCTAGAGGCTCGTTGGACAATACCGACCATCCTCCCTTCTCAATCTCGTCTCTCAGATCGTTAACCTCGGAATCATCAAGCCATCCTAGAAGCTCCACCCCACCTGAACCCCTACTAAAACCAGACACCCCCAATGACTCCTCTGATAGTCCTCTGCCAAGTTTGGATAGAAGGTCATGAATGATATCGCCCCCTTCCCCTCCTGTGTACTCTAGTAGGTACTCTATTGCATTCCCGTCATTGGAGGGGAATCTGCCCAGTCTCTCCCTAGAATGCCCGCTGTCCAGTGGTCTTGGTGAACTTCCATCCTTCTCCCAATCCAAGACCGAGATGAATAACAGAGTTGCTTGATCTACGGGGGGTTCTATGCCTTCCTCCAGACTCAGCCCCCCAAGTCCTGAAACAGATTCCATGAGCTCCTCATGATTACCCAAAATCGAAGACGAAATCGCACCGAAAATCTTCTCAGGGCTCAGCCTGATTGGATCGAATGTGTGGAATGCTGGTGGCGGAACATAGTTTCCCATGGGTCATTCTATGGACTATCTGTCAAGAAGCCTTCTGAGCCTCTTCTCGAATTCGTCTTCATCGTCCTCTCTTTCCTCCGAAATCTCTTCCATCAGTCCTACCTCCTCCTTCACATCTTCTTCTGAGGTCATGGGACCTTGACTCTCCTCCTCTTCTGGTACATCATTCTCTTGCTTCTCGGCAATCTTCTGATCTATGGCTGCTTGGGTGATAGCCGCCATCCTCCCCCTCTCTCTGTTATTGCTGACAACCCAGGAAAGACCTACGTACATCCCGACCACTAGTATCGCAGCCAAGATTCCTGTCCCAAACTCGTCTATGCTGTCTTCAATGGTTGTCCCGTCGCTCAATACCAATCTGGCTTCGTTATCACTGGGGTCAGAGTCTATGTCCCATGGGAAGGAGCACCCTATGGTGACCACTAGTTCTGTACCGTCATCTACATCGGGCCTGTCAAATTTGGGGGCTGGAACGAAGGCCTGTGTCATATCAACCATATGCTCAGAATAGTAGTTACCCGCACTCAAGGTGATGATACAATCTGCTTCCCCAAGGAGATTCTCGTTCAGTCTCTTCGTTGGGACGTTTATTTGTTGCCCCTCTCCCATTCCGACTAGCTCAACTCCCCCAATCCCAACATTCCAATCGCTCCTCCGAATATCGAAGGTTCTCTCAGAGGACCCTATGAGTCTGCCCTTATCGTCCAGAGCCCTGATGCTGATACTCCGAACTCCTGGCTCTGGGCTCCATCCAGAAGCACTCAGATTAACGAATGTAACCGATGAGTTCTCCTGCACGAATCCGAATTCATAGTCCAGAACATTCCCTTGGTCGCCGATAAGCATTATCTGGAATGTGAAATCTGAGCTACCATTTCCTATCGAGCACGTAGGGCTCATTTCTTCCAGGCCCCCTCCAATGGAACAAATCACGGACCTAGTGGGCGATTCTGACGCCGACAAGTTGTATGTCAGAGTGGTTATACCGTCCACTGAGATCTCCCCTCCAGTACTCGTGGAGGAAGGTAGTAGCCACCCCATCCTACTCCACTCAAGCTGCTTACTCGATACAGAATCGACAACCATGGATCCGGAGTCAGCCCCATGGATCCTGATAATCGCATCATCCCCAATTTGGGAGAAGATATAGGGCGAGTTTCCCCATGAGTGTTCGGACTTGAGCGTGTTTAGGATAATCTCTTGCTGATTTCCTGCGGAGTCCTGTGCCTGGATTCTAATCGTCTTCTCATCGCCGGTCCAGTCACTGCCCGGTACCAACTCCATAGGGACTCCCTGTTGTTCCCCTACTCCCAGAACTATTTGCGAGTCTCCCTTAACCTCCCACCCCGTAGGAAGGCTGAGAACATCTAGGGTGACTGTCGTTGGTGCGTTTCCTGTGTTGACGACCTTAACTCGTGGGTGCCCGCCATCCATGGAAACGATCCATGGTCCAACCCCTTCCATCCTGAAGTCTTGAACTATTGAAACTCTGAGTGGCAGGGTAATCTCAACCAGGCCCGAAGAGTCACCCTCCCTTACCCTGACATGAAGCTCCACGCTCCTACCATGGATCGCGGAGTCAGATGGCGTGACGTTCAGAGACAGAGGTGCTGAATGGCCGGGCTGAACCACTCCCAGCTCAGCTAACTCCCCTATCGTCCACCCTGACTGGCCTGTCACATATACTGAAACGAAGGGGGTGGTCGGTGAGTTTCCTCTTTGGAAAATCTCGAGTTGTACTTCGGATCCTCCCGGGTCTATCTCCAAGTCGGCCATCGAGGACGAGACCTCCCAACCCGGGACATGGGTTACCTCGACATGGAATGCGAACGTCAAGACTGGAGTCCCTCTTGCTAGGGCTGTGACATAGACATCCATTTCGGACCCGTTCCAGGAATCATTCGGCGTGGAGGCTGAGATGGTGAGAGGCACAGTGCCATTGACGCTAACATTCTCCACGGAGCTACCTTTGGCCTGCCATTCCAGAGAGTTGTCCGAGTCCTCCAGCATCGTTTGGGTATTAACTTCCAAGACAATGTCATCCACCAGGTTCCCAGTGTTCGTCGCGTTAATTTCAAGCTCAATCGATCCACCCGGTGGTAGGAAAAATGTGGAGCCGTTAATCGCTGCTCCCCCGATCGATGCGTCTATTTCCCACCTGTGATCTTGCCTGACTTCGAAAACAACTTCTTCGAAGTCCGAAACGCTTCCGTTTCCATTAGATGTCATCGTGAATCTTACAGTCACAGGAACCCTTGCAGGGGTGTTTTCCGGCAGAGTAACGCTGAGTGGGATTGTACGAAGACTACCGGCTCCTAGTTCTACGGGATTCATTGAGAAAAATACATCCATGCCGGGATCCGATGAAAGATTCCCGTCGAGGATCAATTCGTAAGATAGGGAATATGAATCATCCCCATTCCCGGGGTTTTCTAGTCTCAAAACCACTAGGCTCTCCTCTTCAACGTCAACGACATATGGGGTGGTTGTCGGCGAGTTAACTTCCAAAGCAGCTCTATGAATTTGCATCACTTCTATGGAAAGTGTTAGTGGAGAAAAGGCCCCAATTTCTCCTTGATCTTCGAATAGATGGAAGGACGGACGGGCATCCATGGGCAGATCAAGAGTAAGGAAACCACTCACTCTTGATCCCTGAGAACCCGAAATAGACACTATTTCCCCGGATACGGATACTTGGCCGCTTCCTTCCCATGTCCAACCTTGCTTCAGCATTCCCGCATCAGTAAGAGACCAATTTAGACTGGTCGAACCCTCGGGAAGGTCTGCTAGAACTTCCCATGTGAGGCCTAGCGCGGGAACGGATCTTTGGTGACTTGGCTGAACTACTGCTCCCGATGCTATGAAGTAGAGAATCACCTCACTGCACTCTTGATCATCGCCAACTCCAACACACATGCTCATGGGAGTGGTGACGGTTTCCCCCAGATTCGTCCCAGTAGGGACAGCTAATCTAGCCGTGATTTCCTTCTCCTCCCCCGGGCCTAACGACAGTGCGCTTATCTCATTCCCATCTGAGTCGAAAATCCTTAGGTCCGACCCCCATTCTGTGCTATCCCACGAAATGGCAATCTGCTCCTCTGCCGCATTCCCAATATTCTCGATAAGTAGCCACGCCATGGCTTCTTCTGAAATAAGCCCGTAACCTGTACTGTGCGAGGTCCCATCAGGCCCTCTAACTGAAAGACCTCTGGTTCTGTTAGCCTCTATGGGGAGGTTTGCAGAAACCTCTGCGTCCCCTTCGTCATGAGATATGGTCAGACCTAGGTAACCAGAATCAGAACCCAATGCTCCTGGTGGTGCTATAATTCTAATCACGGGAGACCACAATCCACCAACAGCTATCTCCACTCCACTGATACCTCCTGGAGTTTCATCCTCCCAGGACCAACCATCGGGCAGGGCGGAACCATCTATGCCCAATGTCCAAGCTCCAGCTAGCCTTCCCGTGGACCTGATACCGAAGGAAGACAGTTCGCTATTGCCCGGATCGACCCTGACTGGATCTGTCGGAATTTCGAATGAGGCGTTGTAGGGCGGGACGATTGATAGCGTTCTAGTCTGATTGTCATTGTCATACCTAGTTTGGCTAAGATTTTGGTTAGGATCCAGAATCAGCTCAAAAACATGTTCGCCAAGCCCGCCGCTCCATTCTACGCTGAAAGAAGCGAATGATCCCGATCCGCTGGGTTCCACTGGGTCCAGTGAAGAAATCCCGGTCCCCCCTATCTTGTCACCGTTCGCATAGAGGGCTATGTCCAATACATCATTTATTGGAGATGTACCTGAGTTCTCCACGTAAGCCGTAATCGTCACTTCCTCGCCAGGGTCGGGAGCGCTTGGGTTGAACTCTATTCCTCGACCATCTGTCAGGGGCCTAACATCAGACGTAGCCATTGACACAACCATGCTGCCAAGTACCAGATCCAAGGTTGCATCACCATCTACGTCAGCTAATGAGGGTGAAGACCACGTTCTGTGATCCAACTCGAAATCGTTAGACCACTCAGAGTTTATTCCTGCTGGAGAGCCCGAGGACCCCTCGAAGGCCCACAAAGATCTCCCATAGGCTACCAGAAGCTCAGGTTCGTCCATTGAGTCAATGTCCATCCAAGTCGGCGAAGAGACTGCGATTTCGTCATTGGGATTTCCACTACTCTGTTCCAAATCTTGGGTCCATTCCTCATTGGGAACTGAGGACTCCACATCATGGCATCCTGCGGCTCCATGCCTGTCAGTGGTTGTCTGCCACCAAGTTACCCAGCATACCCTATCGTGATCTCCGTCACCGTCTGTGTCTATTGCCGTCGGAGGGGCATCGGCAAAACCATTCGTTGCCTCGAAATTCCATATTTCAGCCCCATCAGAGATCTCCAGACCCCTGAACTCAGCACCATCGACAGAACTTGATCCATCCGCATCGCTGGGGATTGTAACAATTATCTCTGGATCCTCGTCAGAATCCAGATTAGCGATTACTGGACCCGGGAGCCTGATATGCGGGACATTCGTATCACCGTCTAGATTGTTGAGAGATAGCCCTCCTTGCCACATCGAGCTTCCTGTCGAGGAATCGATCTTCCATATCCACATTGCTCCATTGTTTGCTTCTATAGTGGTGAGAATGATGTAACCAGTATCCTCGTCAATCTGGGCAAATGCGGGGTCTGAAGGATGGCTTCCCTTATTCAGAGAAACCTTCCAGATCTCATTAGGTGTGCCGTTTGTCTGAAGGGGCAATGCAAGGACAACTGGATCCTCGGAGACTTCGTCCAGTGCTGCAATTACCAGCTCTGCATCTCCGTCCAAGTCCAGATCCGCCAGAAGCGGTTGCGTGGTCGGCTTGTGCCCCCCGAAAATCCCACTAGTGTAAGGCCCCTCATCGCTGCTAATCTTCAAGCCCTCGTCATTCCACGACCATAGCATCTCGTCAGAGTGTCCAGAGTAAGACCATCCCGTGACCGAGCATGAGAGCCTAGGGGACCAGACTTCTACGTTCAGCGAGCCTCCTGCATCGTAAGCCACCACAACTTCTGGCTTCCCGTCTTCGTCAATGTCGACAATCACGGGTGCCGCCTTAACTACCTCAGTCGCGCCTAGGTCGACTTGCCAGGCGAGCTCCGAGTCTTCTCCCTCGATTAGCCTTAACATGCTATGGGGGGATCCAGACACATCCTGTCTTTGGACAAGAACTGAGAATAAGGAGCTGCTTCCGCACCTCTCTTCGGCTCCAAGACCCACATCAACCGACCCGCTCAAGTCAGCTACTGGTGTAGCCAACGAGTCTGTTCCAATTGAGTAAGAGCCGTAGACCCAGTTAAGCGAAGGCTCGACAATCGACATAAACGAACTTGCGTTTACTGGATCCCCGAAACCAGCACCGCCCTCCGGTCCGTTTGGGGGGACATCGGCAATCCTCGATGCTGTCCTGCCAAACTGTGGCCATGGCTGACCACCATCGCTCCAGACCTCTACAGAATCCCCTTGGGTGTCCATCTGGGGGCCCCCTAATCCCCCTAGTTCGTCCACTCCCTCGAAAGTTGTGACCAATCCTGCTAGTGGCATGGAAATAAACATTGCAATTGATAATACACAAATCGTCCTCCGGCGGAAGCCATCCATCAAAGCAGCCGCTACCATCAGAATCAGAGATGCGCTCCCGAGTCCACTTGAACATTCGCACCAAACTCTCATTCAGACCTACGGTCTGACCTACAATCCAAATCGCCGGGAGCCAATCTTATTCCGTTGCGCTTATACCGGAGCGGTCGGTCGCCGGGTCGAACGGACCTCTCCTCCAGAGGCATGGCCGATGAGGGACGGGAGGCGACTCCCCCCTCCGTCCGGCTTCGGGAAGGTCCGCATAGGAGGTAGTAGGTTGTACACCCTTGAGACAAGAGAGGACACTATCAGAATCCCAGCTGAGTATATCAGGCGGGGGCGCAGGCTAGAGGATCACATCGACGAGCTCGCCCATGACGCCTTCGAGTGCAGGTTCGACGAAAATGAAAACTTCACTCTGCTGACTTTCGATCACGAAGCTG
>CEVA01062847.1_pt1 | contig 11984 bp, 9 predicted proteins | sample 361521 | NCBI WGS metagenome assembly CEVA01 (sample SAMEA2622823, study PRJEB7988) | marine metagenome | isolation source: saline water (ENVO:00002010), including | reverse complement strand
TTGATTGGTGGACAGCAGCTTGAAATTCTCCGGATCAGTGCTGAACACGTAGGTTTTGCCCGCGAGATTGGTGGCGTAAATGCGGTCGCCCGCAAGGATAGGCGTGGCGAAAAAGGCGCCGCCGAGGCGTTCCTTCCAGCGTTCCTTGCCGGTGGCGGAATCCCAGCACACCGCAAAGCCGGCATCCATCGTGGCGTAGAGATGATTGTTCTTCACGAGCATCGAGGGCACATAAACGCGCGCGGTATTTTGCCAAGCCACTTCGCCGGAGCCGTCCGCCTCCACGGCCATCGTGTGATTCTTCGGCCAACCGCCACTAATGAACACGCGCTTGCCGTCGGTCACCGTGGTGGTCACGCACTCCTGCGTGCTGCCCTTAATCTCCCAGTGCTTCTTGCCCGTGAGCGGATCGAGGCTGGTAATCAACTCCGCGCCGGCAAACACCATCTGCAACTTACCGTGCGCCGTGACCATCACCGGCGTGGTGTAGTTCGGATACTTTGGCCTCTGGATGCGCCACAGCTCCTTGCCCGTGCGCTTGTCGAATCCCACCACCGCGCCGCCAATCTTCTTGCTGTCCGCTTTCGCCACCACCACGTTCTGGTAAACCATCGGCGACGTGCCGTAGCCTTGGTGAATCACATAATCGCTCACCGCCTTTTGCCAACACACCTTGCCATCCATTCCCAGCGTCGTGAGAAAAACTTTTTTGTCATTCGGAAACCCGACATACAACTGCTCCCCATCACACACCACCGAAGACGACGCATGCGACGCATGCTTATTGCCGCCCTTCAACAACTTACCCGAATGCACCGGCGTCCGCCAAATCACCTTGCCCGTGGCTTTGTTCAGGCAAAGCACCGACTGCACCTGTTTCTCCGCCTCGGCTGTCGCCAGATAAATCCGATCCCCCACAATCGTCGGCGTACTATGCCCGCGTCCCGGCAGCTTCACCTTCCAAGCTACATTCTCCTCCGTCGACCATTTCATCGGCAACCCTTTCGCCGCCACCGCATGCCCATCCCCCTTCAACCCCCGCCAACCCGGCCAGTCAGTGAGTTGAAATTTGTGTGGCGCAGCGATTGCAATGGACCAGTTCGCCAAGAGGAAAATTGCGGAGCAAAATTTCATGGACGTAAGCCTCGCGTCAAACGCTGAGCTGGGCAAGGGGGAATTGAATTGAGGAAATTAAGGCTGTTCGGGAATGGTTGGCCGGATAGCTTCGATTTCCTGCAACTCGTTTTCCGCCTGTGAGTATTCCTGTTGTATCGCTCGTAGGTTCTGGTTTGCTTCGTTGTAGGCAGCATTGGCGGCGCGGCATGTCTCCAGCGATTTTCGGTAAACCTGCATCGCCTGGTCAGCTTCGCGTTTTGCTTGATCGAGATCCTGCCGGGCAATTTGCATGCGTGCGGGCAAGGGCTCAGCCTGAGACTTGTACTTCTCGTTGTTGCGGCGCGCGGTGTCGAGCTTTTGCCGGGCCTGTTGAACGGCGCGTTTTGCCCGTTCGACGGGTCGCAGGTAACCATCACGCTTCCTGCGAAAATCCTTGGCGGGCTTGGCATCGAATTTGGCGGCATCCTTATCAAACGTTTCGAGCTTGCGGGCATATTTGTCCAATGTGCGTTGGGCATTGGTTAACGTGCGTTCGGCGCGGGTGACGGCAGCCAGCTTGACGCGGGCTTGGTTGACCATGCGCTGGTTGTCGGAGTTGGTCTTCCAGAATTTCTGGTTCTTGGCCCGCCAAGTGTCCTGCAGTTTTCGCCATTGCTGTTGTTTTTGTTGGCGCTCGGCTTGGCTGGAATTTTTTGCGGTTTCAGCTTGGGAGAGGCGTTTCTTGGCCATCTGTAACGTGGGAGTCATGGCCTGCATTCGTCGGCGTAACTCCAGCGTTCGCCCGACGTTTGACACGGTCGTTAACAGCAACGGTTTTTGATGGAGGGGCGCGTTATCCACCTTGGTCCAAGCGAGGGTGAGCACATCGGCAGCGTTGCCGTTGCTGATTTCCAGGAGATCCTCTTGCGCGATGCGATAATCACGAAACGGTACTCCGTTCAGGTGCAACATGCCGTTTACAAAGCCGGGCTCTTTGACCAGTAGCAGAGAGCCATCCGCCGTGCGCAAGGTGAAGCGCGATTCGACAGGCTTGGGCTTGCGTAGCCAAATGGCCGCTGCCTCTGTTCCCGCTGAAATTAATTTGCGGCCGAGCAAAATGGATTCCAACTGCACAACACCCTCATTCAGGGATTTGACCTTGCCTGGCAGAAATTCGCCATTGGTCAGCAGGACGCCCGGCTGTTGTTGTTTGCGCAGCACAAAGGCGTCGGCGAGGGAAATGCGGCCGAAGAATATGGCCGCTGTATTGATGGTGCTCAGGAAAACATCCTTGGTTTCCCCTTCAAGGCTGACTTTGGTGTCGTTCATGGCCACCGCCGGCCGGGCGATGTACGAACCGTCCCAACTCAGGACGCCTGCCTTTTGGGTGACCCACAGGTCTTTCGTCAGTCGGGTCAACTCGTCTTTGGCCTCGGCTGGTTCCTTGGTTTCTTTTGAAAATTTTGCACTGCGGATATTTTTAAAAGGAACCGTTGCGGCGCCAATTTTCAGCGCACCGGATTGAAGCTCGATTTGTCCCTCGAAGGTTCGTCCGTCAAGGGTCACCACGGAGTCGGCACGGGCAACGGTTAGCGTGGCAATACACGCGGCCAAACATTTGCTGACGCGAGAACGATTCAAGGCGGGAAGACTACCGTTTTTTGGCCTCCGCGGAAAGCTCGCAATCAAGGGTCAGAATCTCACTGATAGTGCGGCGGCTTGGACACATTTTCCTTGGCGGCTTTCATGTCTTCGGCAGAGGCGCGTTCGGTGAGGGTTTCCACTTGCTGTGAAAGGCGCCGTAGGGTTTTGTCCTGTTCGATAATCGTCTTATTCAGGGTTTCCGTCAGTTGCTCCATGTGCGCCAGGGCGGATTCGATTTTCACCAGTCGTTTTTCATCGTTTTCGTTCATGCCGAAAAACTGCCCTCGACTGAATCAACCGTCCACTGCAAATTGAATCTTACTTGATCATTGGGGATTGTTCCCCGAGGATTCGTCCACGCATGAAAGCCATTCACTGGATCGCTCTCTCGTTGGCCGTCTCGTTCACGGTCTTGGCCCAGAAAAAACCCTCCTACACACCTGCTGAGGCTGTTGCCCGGATGACCCTGCCGAAGGGGTTCAAGGTCACCCAGTTTGCCGCCGAACCGGATGTCGTGCAGCCGTTTGCTTTCTGCTTTGATGACCGTGGCCGCGTGTGGGTTTGCGAAAACCTGAACTACGCGACGCGACGCAGCGACACCTTCAATGAAGGGCCGCAGGGGCGTATCATCATTCTCGAGGACACCGATGGTGACGGCAAGTTCGACAAGAAGAAGGTGTTCGTCGACAAGCTGTTTTTTCCGACGGGTCTGCAGGTGGGCTTTGGTGGCGTATGGGTCGGGTCTCCGCCCAACCTGTTGTTTTATCCTGACAAGAACGGCGACGATGTTCCCGATGGCGAGCCCAAGGTTGTGCTGGATGGCTGGGGTCGTCAGGACCGTCACGAGACGTTAAACAGTTTTACCTGGGGTCCCGATGGCTGGCTGTATGGCTGCCACGGCGTGTTTACCCACAGCAACGTTGGCAAACCCGGCGCGCCGGACAACGAGCGGCAGCGCATCAACGCCGGCGTGTGGCGTTATCATCCCACTAAGGAAAAGTTTGAGGTCTTTGCCTGGGGGACGAGCAACCCGTGGGGGCTGGACTTCGACAACCGCGGCCAAGCCTTCATTACCGCCTGTGTCATTCCGCACCTTTGGCACATGATCCAGGGAGGCCGTTATCACCGCCAAGGCGGCCGGCACTTTAACCCGCATGTCTACAACGACATCAAGACCATCGCCGACCATGTGCACCAGAATTATGGCGGCCGAAAACATGAAGGCGGTCTGGCTTATTTTTATGCGAACGGTGCCTTCTCCGCGAAAAATAACCGCCAGCGCAAGGGCGGCTTTGCCCACGGCGGCTGCCAAATCTATACCGGTGGCGCGTTCCCTGAGGAATATCATGGGCACGCCTTCATGGGGAACATCCACCACCACCTGCTGTACGTTGACAAGCTGGAGCGGCGGGGCTCGGGTTTCAAAGGCACGCATGGAGGCGATTTCATGGTGGCGCATGACAATCATTTCCTGGGATTTAACATGGACACCGGCCCCGAGGGCGGTGTTTGGATCATCGACTGGAATGATGCGGACATCTGCGGCCGCATCGTGCACCAGAAAGGCACCGGCCGCATTTACCGCGTCACCCATGAGAACTGCAAAACCGTAATGAACCTCAATCTCGCCAAGCTTAATGACAGCGAATTGATAAAAAACCTGAACCACGTTAACGATTGGTATGCCGATCATGCTCGGCGCATCCTTCAAGAGCGTGCGTATGCCGCTCGCAATCAGGGTCCCAATGAGGGCGTTTCCACCACCGAGGCCGTAACCCCATCTCTCTTGGCTAAGGTATACCTTGACCCCAAGAACAACCCCACCTTCCGGCTGCGCACCATGTTGGCGCATCATTCCATGTTTGGTCTGAACCCATCCACACTGCTCAAGCTCATGGCCGACAAGGACGAAACCCTGCGCGGCTGGGCCATCCAATGCGCTCTGGAAAACAAGAATCCAAGCCAGCCCATTCTGGATCAACTGGTGAAAATGGCCGCCACCGACAGCTCCACATTCGTGCGCCTTTACCTCGCCAGCGCGCTGCAACGCATCCCGCTGGACAAACGCTGGTCACTTGCCGAGGCGTTGGTCGTTCATGAGACAGACAAGGACGATCACAACCTCCCACTTATGTACTGGTACGGCATCGAACCCTTGGTTCCGGCCGACAAAGCCCACGCCCTGAAGCTCGCCGCCAAAGCCAAAATCCCTCTCATCCGCCAATACATTGCCCGTCGCAGCGCCTCGAAGTGAAGAGTTGAATACACCTCGGAGTCACAGGAATTAAAATTCTGTGTCCTCGGTGTCTCTGTGGTTAAATCAAAATATGCGATACGCCTTTGCACTGCTGCTGCTCGCCGGCACCACATGGGCCGCCAAGCCCAATGTGTTGTTCATTGCCATCGATGACCTCGCGCCGGCGTTGCGGTGTTACGGCAATCTCATCGCCAAGACGCCGCACATTGATCGGCTGGCGGCGAGCGGCGTGCGGTTTGATCGCGCGTACAATCAACTGCCACTCTGCAATCCCACGCGCGCTAGCGTGATGACCGGGCTGCGGCCGGACACCATCAAGGTTTACGATCTCGACCGGCATTTTCGCGATGAGGTGCCCAAGGCGGTGACACTCTCGCAGACGTTTATGCGCAATGGCTGGTGGGCCGGGCGGGTCGGGAAGATTTATCATTACAACGTGCCCGCCAGCATCGGCACCGATGGTTTTGATGATCCGCCCAGTTGGCAAAAGACCGTGAATCCCAAGGGCCGAGACAAGACCGACGAGGCGCTGATCTTCAATGCCGAGCCGCACCGCAAGATTAGCGCCGCGCTCAGTTGGCTCGCCGCCGAGGGTACGGACGAGGAGCAAACCGACGGCATGATCACCACCGAGGCGATCAAGTTGATGGCGCAAAAACGCGACAAGCCGTTCTTCCTCGGCGTTGGTTTCTTTCGCCCGCACACGCCGTATGTTGCGCCGAAAAAATATTTCGCGATGTACCCGCTCAAGGACATGCGCCTGCCGTACGCGCCCAAGGGCGATCGCGATGACATCCCCACTGCCGCCTTTGCGCACAATTGCCCACTGCCGCATTACAATCTGGATGAGCTTACGCTGCGAAAGGCGTTGCAGGCCTACTACGCGACCATCTCGTTTGTCGACGCGCAGGTCGGCCGGCTGACGGCTGCGCTGGATGAACTCGAACTGGCCGACAACACCATCGTTGTTCTCTGGAGCGACCACGGCTATCACCTTGGTGAGCACAACGGCATCTGGCAAAAGCGCACGCTCTTCGAGCAATCCGCCCGCTCGCCGCTCATCATCCGCGCCCCCGGCATGAAAGGCAACGGCACCGCCAGCACGCGCATCGTGGAGTTCGTGGACATTTACCCCACGCTCACCGACCTCGCCGGGTTGAAAAATCCGAATGGCCCCATTCCGCTGCAGGGCCGCAGCCTCAAGCCGCTCCTGCAAAATCCTCTCGCCGAATGGCACGGTACGGCTATTACCCAAGTCCTTCGCCCCGCCGACAATCGTTTACCAAAGCCCGTGATGGGTCGCAGCATCCGCACCGACCGCTGGCGATACAGCGACTGGGCCGAGGGCAAATCCGGCGTGGAACTCTACGACCACGCCGCCGACCCGATGGAATTCAACAACCTCGCCCTCAAGCCCGACCCCGAAGCCAAAGCCGTAATGCAGCGCTTGCGCAAACTGCTCGAGAAAAAGGCCAGCGGCAAAGTGCCCACCACGCCATTCAATCCGAAACGATTGTGATGACAAAAAGCACACAATCCTGTTGACATTCGGCACACGTGCAGTAGACTGTTAGGGTGTTCGATTGGTCGGATGAAAAGGATGCCAAACTGCGTCAGGAACGTGGAGTGGGTTTTCAGGAAGTAGTTTTCCACATCGACCGGGGCGACGTGCTGGAGGTTGCCGAGCATCCGAACCAGAAGAAATATCCGGGCCAAAAAATTCTGTTCGTCCGGATCGACGACTATGTTTACTTGGTGCCGTGCGTGGAGGAGGCGGGAAAGACGTTTTTGAAAACGATCATTCCCAGCCGAATCGCCACGCGCCGCCTGTTGAAAGGTGAAGATGATGAAATTGGATGACTACGAGAAGGAGTTGTTGCAGTTGGAAAAGGATGGCGTGCTAGATGGCCGCGCGCCCAATGCCCGCGAGCAGCGCAAACTGCAGGAGGCCGCGCGCAACACCTTGAATAAGGACAAGCGCATCAACATCCGCATTTCCGCGCGCGACCTGGACGCCTTGCAGCGCCGTGCCAACCGTTTTGGTATGCCGTATCAAACACTGATTTCCAGCGTGCTGCACCGGTATGTGTCCGGTGAATTCGAAAGAAGCCCGAAGAACTGAACTGAGTTGAGGATGGGTTTGGGTGGCAACACCAATCTCACTTACTCTCCAACACACATCGAAAGCCAGTATCAGCGACGCGCGCACCGGGGGTGTTGCCGCTTCGGAAGGACGAACGCAGGATAATTGTTATGGAATCGGGCCAAGCTCCGCCACGCAGCACACGGGGTAGTTCGTTTGGGTTTCTTTTGTCCTCGCACCATTCATGTACATTTCCACCCATGTCGTGCAGTCCAAACTCATTTGCCTCGAAGCTCCCAACTGGTGAAGTGTAGTTGAACGCGTCCACCTTTAGATCCTTACCATAATTCCCCGCCCCTTTCGGTGGTGACCACGTTTTACCCCACGGGTATATCCCCCAGTTGCCCTTGGACTTTGATTCAGGAGTGTCTCCCGTCTCTTGGGCCAAGCCCACTACTATGCTCCATTCTGCATCTGTTGGCAACCGGTACTTTTGGCCTGCCTTGATTAGTCCGTTCTCTAACTCTTTTTTCGTCAGCCATTCACAAAACGCATTTGCATCCTCCCAACTTATCATTACCACCGGATGAGAATCTGGCTGTTTAAAACCTCTTGATTTAAACTGAGCGGGTTCCTTCCAATGATCATTGATTTCTGTATTCGCATCCGCGTAGGCAGCGTAATCCTTCACCCGTGTTTCCCAGATGCAAAACGACACTTTCGTCTCCGGAACCGGCAAGAAAGGCATCCCCAGAGAGTTGACAAAGGCGTTGGCGGGAATCTTCGATGCCGTCTTGGTTTCAACTTTGGGTGGCTCCGGCTTCTTGGATTCGTCCTCGGGCGGCTTCAGTTGGTCCTCGGCCACCTTGGGCGCGGCGTTGGATTCCGGTTCCGCCGGAGTGGTTTTCTTTCCGCACCCCGCCAGTGCCAGCGCTGCTATCAAAACAAGCAAGAATTGCCCCATCTGTTGAGGCTACGTTAATCCAGCCCAATTGACAAGGAGCCAGAGGGAGCGAACTCGTGGGCTGGAATTCATTGTCATTGAGCGGATCGGGGATTAGCCTTTCGCGATGCGCGGTTTTCTTTTTCTGATTTTCATTTTAGTGGCGACAGTTCGCGCGGCGGACTCGTTGCCGCCGCTCAAGAAAGTGCCGCAAAACGTGGCGGAGCTTTGGGCGGGGTATGATCCGCGGCAGGAGCCGTTGCGGACGGAGGTGGTGCGCGAGTGGGAAGAGGACGGGGTGATGGTGCGCTATGTGCGGTATTTTATTGGGTCGTTCAAGGGTAAGGCGGCTTGGATGGCGGCGTTTTATGCGTTCCCGAAGGGTGAGAAAAATTTACCGGGCGTGTTGCACATGCATGGGGGTGGGCAGCGGGCGAATTTGCGTTTGGTGAAGTACCACGCACGGCGGGGGTATGCGGCGTTGTCGGTAAACTGGGGCGGGCGACCGATGGAGGGCGCGAAGGCGGGCGAGGCGAACACGGACTGGGGCGCGGTGGATCCGACGCAGAATAATGTGCGCGGGTATTTTAATGTGGAGCCGGGCGAAAAGTTTTTGGATGCGCAGGAGTCGCCGCGGAATTGTAACTGGTTTTTGCTGACGCTTGGCTGCCGACGCGGGCTGACGTTTCTGGAGCAGCAACCGGAGGTGGACGGCCAACGGCTGGGTATTCGCGGGCACTCGATGGGCGGGAATCTCACGATGTACGTGGCGGGCACGGATGCGCGTGTGAAGGTGGCGTCACCCTCGGTGGGCGGCACGGGCTTTCGGCTGGATCCGTATTACCACGTGCCGCCGCAGATCCGGCGGGTGACGGGCGATCGCGAGTTGTTCCGGCGCACGATGGGCTATCAGTTTTACGCGCCGCGCATTAAGGTGCCACTGCTGCACTTGGGGGCGAGCAACGATTTTCACGGGCAGATGGATGCCACCTACGCGACCGGCGCGCGCGTGCCGAAGGGCGTGCCGCAGCGGTTTGTGTTCGCGCCGCATTTCAATCATCGCTTCAACCCCGCGCAACAGGTGGCGCGCATCCTGTGGCTGGATCAGTATTTGAAAGGGGGTGTGAAACTGCCGGCCACGCCGAAGAGCGAGTTTGGCCTGGGCAAAACCGCGGGGCTGTATGTGACGCCGTCGCGCGAACTGCCGGTGAAACGCGTGGAGATTTATTACTCGGTCGATCCGGATCCGCGCTCGCGTTTTTGGCGCAGTGCCGGCGCGCTCAACCTCGGCGGTCATTGGCAGGCGGGGTTGGAGCTGGAGGATTTGAGCCGGCCGCTGTTCGCCTTCGCGAATGTGTTTTATAAATTGCCCGAGACGGTCGCCCTGCCGCATGGCGAGGCGCAAGAGGTTTGCATCAGTTCACAGTTTCACGAGCTGAAACCGGAGGAGCTGCAGAAAACGCGCGTGCAACGTTCGGGCGGGCCGGAGCGGGTGATCGATGATTTTAAGTTTGGCTTCCGCGATTGGTACACGATCAACGGCAACCATCGTTCGCTGTGGCAGCATTGGACGCGCAAGGTGACCGACCCCAAATGGCGCGGTCCGAAAGGCGCGAAGCTGGCGCTGACCATCCAGAGCGAGCAACCAAATGTGCTCGGCATTGTGTTGCACGAAAACACGTGGCGGCATTACCGCGGCAAGAAACGCACGTACGTGGCTGAGGTGAAGTTGAAAGGCATCAAGGCGGAGACGGTGACAGTAGGCTTGAGCGATTTCAAAAACGTGACCGACGGCGTGCCGTTAAAAAGCTGGGCGGAACTGGGTGAACTTGGCCTCGTAGCCAAGGCCACGATTCGCGGTGCGAAGCCGGTGGAATTGGCAGCCGATCCCTGGCAGGGATCACGGCCAGTTTTCAAGCGGCTGGAGTGGGTGCTGTCGGTGAAAGATTGACGCGACCGCCCGCGCGGGCGCACATAGAGGCATGCGTTTTCGGATTTCATTTTTCGTCGGGCTGATTGCCGCGTTCCTCGTTGTGGCCGAGGAAAAGCGACCGAATATTATTTTCCTGATGTCCGATGATCAGGCGGTGCGCACGATGGGATGCTACGGCGCGCCAGGCGTCCAGACGCCGCATCTCGATCGACTGGGCGCGGACGGCATGATCTTCGATGCGCATTACGATACCACGGCGATTTGCATGGCCAGCCGGGCGAATGTGATGACGGGGATGTTCGAGTACAAGACCGGCTGTAATTTTGAACACGGCACGATGGTGGAGGCGCATTGGCGCAAGAGTTATCCGGTGCTGCTGCGGCAGGCGGGATATCGCACGGCGTTCGCGGGGAAATTCGGGTTTGAGGTGAGCAAGGCGCCAGGCGGAAAGGGGAAGTGGCTGCCGGAATCCGACTTTGATCGCTGGGGCGGTGGGCCGGGTCAGACGAGTTTTGTGACGGCCAAGAATGCCTCGATGAAGGCGTACGCGAAAAAGTGGCCGCACGCGACGCTGTCGTACGGAGCGTTCGCGCAGGATTTCATTCGCGACAGTGCGAAGGATGCGAAGGCCGGCAAACCGTTTTGTTTGTCGATCAGCTTCAAGGCGCCGCATCGGCCGGTGCAGCCGGACCCGAAGTTCGATCATGTTTACGCCGGCAAAAAATTCCCCAAACCGGCCAATTACGGTCGGGCCGCCGGCAAACATTTTTCCAAGCAAAGCACGATGGGCCGGCAGTACGAGCGGTTTGGCGGCTGGAATTACGACAAGGATTACGACGGCGTGATGGCCAAGTATCACCAGCAGATTTACGCCATCGACGTAGCCGTGGGCATGATCCGCGATGCGCTCAACCAGCACGGCGTGGCGGATAACACGGTGATCATTTACACGTCGGACAACGGCTTTCTGTGCGGCTCGCACGGGTATGGCTCAAAGGTGTTGCCATACGAGGAAGCCTCTCGCGTGCCGTTGCTGATGTTCGACCCACGCCACGCCAACAGCGGCAAGCGCCTTCGCTGCAGTTCACTGACTGGCAACGTGGACTTTGCGCCCACCATTTTGGAACTGGCCGGCCTGCCCGTGCCGGCGAACATGGACGGTCGCAGCCTGCTGAAACTGTACGCCAACCCCAAGGCCGAGACGCACACCGCGTTGCCGCTCATCAACGTGTGGGGTCCGAAGGCCGTGCACAGTTACGCGGTGGTGACCAAGGATTGGAAATACATCTACTGGCCTTACGCCGAGGGTGAACTTGAGGCAGCCGAAGAATTATACCATCTCACCAAAGATCGGCTGGAGCTGCACAACATCGTCAACGACACCAACGCCAAGGCCGCCCTCGCCGAGATGCGCCAAACCTACGATGCCGCCGTGGCCGCGTGGAAAAAACAATCCGTCCCTTACCACGGTTACTCGCAATACGGCATCATCTTCGATCGCACTGTGGAATGGGCCGACAAGCGCGAGGCGTTTTTGGGCGGCAAACGCTAGTGTGGATGGGCTTGCTTTCGGTGGGGAGTTCTATGACACTCGCGGCATGGAGAATTTCAGTCCAAACCGGCGGCAATTCCTGAAAGGTGCGGGCGTGGCGATGGCGTTGCCGTTGCTCGAATCGTTGCCGGAAGTGCGCGCGGCGCAAAAGGCCGCCAAGGCCAAAGGGCCGGTGAAGCGGTTCGTATGTCTCTCGAACAACTACGGCATTTATAAGAAGGGATTTTTCCCGAGCACGGCGGGCACGGACTACGCATTGACGCCGACGCTCAAACCGCTCGAGCGGCATCGGAAGGAGTTCACCGTTTTCTCGAATCTCGACCATGGCAACACGGGCGGGCATCAGGGGGTGCCGGTGCTTCTCAGTGGCGTGCGGCCGCACTTGGCGGCGGGATTCCCGGAGGGCAATATCAGCCTCGACCAAAAGATGGCTGAGCACGTGGGCGCGGCGACGCGGTTTCCGTCGCTGACGGTGCG
>CEVA01030379.1_pt1 | contig 11986 bp, 6 predicted proteins | sample 361521 | NCBI WGS metagenome assembly CEVA01 (sample SAMEA2622823, study PRJEB7988) | marine metagenome | isolation source: saline water (ENVO:00002010), including | reverse complement strand
CCACTTGCCGTCTATCTTTTCCAAGCCGGTTCCTCTGACCTTGGTGATTAGGCCCCTTTCGGCTAATTCGTGGACCCACTCACGGAGAGTTTCGAACTCTATGTCCTTTAGTTTCTCACTATATAGCGGATGTGTGAGCTGTCGCTCAAGGCCCCCTCCCATATCCATAAGCTTGAGAAGTTCGTTCGCATTAGTGGGAGCTGAAACCTTCGACTGGTAATACTCGCTGAGTCTTTCCTCGTCGAGTTCGGTTGCCAGCGACCTGGCCCCGAGTAGCCTTCTGAGGATCTCGGGGTCGACGTCTTTGATTAGGTATGCCCGAGTCCTCAGAGAAAGAAGATCCTCGAATGAGGACATGAACAGTGTCAAACCCAGGGGAGAAGGGATCTTCACCCTTCGATGTACTATTCGAACGTCCTCACTGTCCATCCGGGAAATGAAATGCCTCAGTTGATCCATATCTAGGTCTGTTGTGAGGATCTCGTTCATCGCCTCCCTGACGATTACTGAGTCATCCATCTTTCTGTGGCGATTCATAATCTGTTCCGCTTTCTGCTGGAATTGTTTAGGACTGACCTCCTCGGCACCGATTCTTCTGGGGTTCAGCATACTCCTGGAGGCTACCTCTCTGAATCTCTTTGCAAAGAGTTGGGACTCGATGAGGTACTTGTGCAGAGTTCCTTCGCTACCTGAGCCCCGGAACACATCTGGAATAGACGAGACCTCGATCTCATGGCTCAGCTTTGCCATGAAGCCATTTTCGTCGAATGACAGCTCGTGCACGGTGATGTCATCCCTAGCTGCCATGCCTGCAAACAGATAGCCGAGAGCTAAGTTGAATGCTCGGCCTCTGCATGTTGTGACAACGTATGTTGGAAGGGGGGCCTCCACCTGTTCAACCAGAATTCGGTCTTTGGAAGGAACCTGGAATGTAGTAGCTGAGTGCTCATCGAGGAATTGGGTCAATGCATTTGCTACGGGTTTGTTCAGGCCCAGAACATCAACTAAGAAGGATGTGATGCCACCCCCTGTCCTGTATTGTACTGCAAGAATTTCGAGTAGATCGAGAACTTCGCCACTGAGTTCGCTAGTCCGGCTCATCGCTTCTCCTGTCCACGATGGTATTGTCGGCCTGTAACCCGTAGCTGATGTTACATTCACCCTAGTCCCCCTGACACTAGATACCCGGTAAGTCGAGCCGCCAAGTAGGAAAACGTCACCATTTCTGAGGCTAGAAACGAACGAGGAAGATAGCTGCCCCACCAGAGTACCGTCTGATGTGAAGACGAGGTAGTTGTTATCTGGAGAAATCGTGCCAATATTGGTGTAATATATCATCTGGGCGTATCCTCTCTTTCCAAATCGGTTCTCCTCCCAATCTACCCACAACCTTCTTTCTTCTTCGAGAAGGTCCAGTACCTCGATGTAATCGTCATACGGGAGTGACCTGTAAGGCCACGAAGCTTGGACCAGTTCGTATGCCTCGTCAATGTCCCACTCCCTGATTATAGTGAGTCCAATTAGGAATTGAGCGAGGACATCCAAGCAGTTTTCGGGAAATTTTAGCAAATCCATGTTCCCAGATAGAATTCCGTTCTGCAAAGCCACGATCTCTAGGAGGTCATGCGGGGAAGTAGGGAGAAAGCGAGCCCTTGGTAGCCCGCCCACATGGTGCCCCGCCCTACCAATCCTCTGTAAGGCAGTTGCTATGGACCCAGGAGATCCGACCTGAACCACAAAATCTACAGAGCCAATGTCAATTCCCATCTCGAGGCTCGACGAAGAAACTACGCACCTGAGTCTTCCTTCCTTCAGTCTCTGCTCGACATCAAGCCTGATTGACTTGTCCATCGATCCGTGATGGCCTTCCACGCCAATCAGGCCTGCCACCTTTAGACGCTGTACGAATGTCTCGGTCATGTTCCTAGTGTTAACGAAAACCAGAGTGGTTGTGTGCGCCTCTACTAAATCCTTGATTATGTCGATATTATGGTCCAATATCTCCTTCACGGGGATAGAAGTGAATCTCGGGGATGGGAGAATGATATCTAAATCGAGTTCCCTAGATCCAGATATCTTTGCTATTGACACGCTTTGCTTGTGTGCCTCGCCCTCCCTTGAATCGCTAGCTACTAGGAATTCTGCTACATCGTTCAGTGGCTCCATAGTGGCACTAATTCCGATTCTCTGAACCTCGGATTCTACTACAGAGTCCATTAGTGCTAGGCTAAGGGAAAGGTGAGTGCCCCTTTTGGTAGGGACCAAGGAGTGCATCTCGTCCACAATTAGCCACTTCAGCTCGTTGAGAAGTGGCCGGAACCTCTTCGATGCCAGAGCTAGGCCCAACGATTCGGGAGTAGTAATCAGAATGTGAGGGGGTTTGCGGAGCATCCTCTCCCTCTCCTTTTGAGGGGTGTCGCCGGTTCTAAGCCCTACTTTGATTTCCTGAGCTCTGCCAGGGAGGAACCGCTCCTTGATCTCGGAAAGGGGACCTATCAGGTTCTTTTGGATATCATTAGCTAGAGCCTTGATTGGAGAAATATAGATGCATTGGACTGAATCAGTAAGGGTTCCTGCCAAAGATCTCCGAACAAGATCGTCGATTATGGACAGGAATGCTGTGAGGGTCTTTCCAGAGCCAGTCGGAGAGCACAATAGTAGATGTTCGCCAGCTAGGATCTGAGGGATGGCTACCTTTTGTGGTTCTGTGAAGTCGTCGAACTTCTCCCGGAACCAATTCCTTACTGGAGCGGAAAGCCCTGCTAGGATCTCCTCGGTATCTGAAATCTCAGATACATACTTTATTTCTGGCATTTTTTCTAATCCACCTTGCGTTTCAGGCAATCGATGCCATAAATGAATGCTTCTCAAAATAGTGATGAATGTGCCCCAAATTGCTGGATAATTCCCGAATGGTCGTCCAATTGAAATAATCACCAAGCAAACTAGGATGGCTTGAAAACCACGATTGGTTGTCGGAAGTCGAAATGGTTGACAATAGTCGTATGACGAGGCTTTCATCCCTACTCAGAAGACGGGGAATAGTACTCCCTTCATTCGGCATATATGGTGGTGTTTCGGGGCTAATCGACTACGGGCCCGTGGGTGCTAGCATCAAGAGGAGGGTAATTGATTGCTGGCTCAATCACTGGAGCATATTGCCGAATGTCGTAGAAGTCGACTCCCCCACGATTACTCCAGAGTCAGTTCTGGTAGCCAGCGGACATGTGGGCGAGTTTAATGACAAGATGTCCGAATGCGCGTCCTGTGGGGGGGCCTACAGAAGCGATCACCTGCTAAGTGATGTCCATGAAAGCCCAGATACACTGGGAATCGAGGAATTGGACCAAATCATTTCACAGTCAGGCGTAAATTGCCCAAGCTGTGGATCGACTCATTGGAAGGATACAAGGCCGATGAACCTAATGTTCCAGACCAACATAGGGGCAATGGGGAGTTCTAGAGCAGCATACATGAGGCCCGAAACTGCACAGGGAATGTTCATGCAATATCCGTCCCTTTACAGACACTTTAGGCAGAAGCTACCATTTGGGGCTATGCAGACTGGAAAGGGATACAGGAACGAAATTAGCCCGCGACAGGGTATGATTAGACTCAGAGAGTTCAACATGGCGGAGTTGGAGTACTTCATAGATCCAAAGGACCCCCCAGCAACAAATCTTGGCAAGTGGGATGACAGGGTTTGCATTATTCCCGACCCAGAAGGTCCCAAACCGGGCAAGAGGACAATGACGTTTGAAGAGGCATTCGAAGCTGGAATAGTTAAGCACCCCACAGTAGCCTGGTTTCTAGCTATGACATTGGAGTTTCTAGTCAATATTGGTATTGACCGCGACCAAGTTAGATTCAGACAACATGAAGGATCAGAGATGGCACACTATGCGTCTGACTGCTGGGACTGTGAATTGAATGGGGAGCATGGGTGGGTTGAAGTTGTTGGAATTGCTAACAGAACTTGTCATGACCTAGAGTCCCACGAGGAACACTCGGGCTCAAACATGCTAAGAGGATGGAGGCAATACGAATCCCCTGTTAGCGAGAAAAGAGAGGTCCTGTCCCCAATTGGCTCAGTAGTTGGGCCCCATTTCAAGGAGAAGGCGGCGCTAGTCTCCAAAGCTCTCTCCGAATTGTTTGAACTTCCAGAGGAGCTCCCCTTTCATCTCACACTTTCCGATGAGTCTGATGTTGAGATTACTGAGGAGATGGTAAGCAGAAACACCCAGGAAACTGTGGTAAATGGGGAGTACTTTACACCGCATGTAATTGAGCCTGCATTCGGCATAGACAGGATCATCTGGCACGTTCTAGACCACAACTTCAGAGAATTAGAGAAAGAAGACGAGAGTTACACTATTCTAACTCTAAATCACTCTGTAGCCCCTTATGATGTTGCAATATTGCCACTTTTTGATAAGCAGGAGATGGTGGGTATTGCTAGAGAAATCTCCAATAATATCCGTTCTGTTACGGGAATAATTGGAGTGTTGGACACTAGCAGGTCAATTGGAAGAAGGTATGCTCGGGCCGATGAAATAGGAATACCATGGGCAGTAACGGTGGATCACCAGTCCATCGAGGACGGTTCGGTGACCATCCGGAGGAGGGACGACCAGAAGCAAGTTCGTTCGGATGTTGATTCACTCATCGATCTCTTGTCTTCTCGTTCCTTGTCTACTCTATTCTAGTACTAATCTTCAAGAGTCGTCGATAAAATCACCATTTGTGGGAGTAGAGGAACGACCTCAAGACTGGACTGAACGTTACCGTCCGACCTCGCTTTCAGGAATCGAAGGAAACGAAGACAAGATCCGAAGAGTAAGAGTTTGGTTGAACAGTTGGAGTTCAGAAATTAGATTTCCAAAAAAGAGAGGGTTGCTTCTGTCAGGACCCCCAGGAGTGGGGAAAACTACTCTTGCGCATGCATTAGCCATAGAGAGGGGGTGGAATATAGTTGAGTTGAACGCCTCCGAGCAAAGGAACGCAGCTGCGATTAGGGCCTCTGCGACTAGGGGTTCGCATAATTTCTCACTAGGCCAATTCTCAAAGGGAGCTATTCCCAATATGAAGACTGTGATCCTATTGGACGAGGTAGACCACCTAAGTGGGGGATTCGCAAAGGTTTCGGAAGAAAGGATAAGGAAGACAATGAGCCCTTCTGAAGAGGGTCCAGTTCTGAAAGGGGACTCGGGGGGAAAGGCTGAGCTGTTGAGCCTGCTTAGTAGCACGAAACACCCGGTGATAATGACCTGCAACGAACCGATGAGGCTGTGGGGGGGTGGGAGTAGTTGGAGGTCCAACAGAGATCGAGTACTAAGGATAGCAGAGAGCGTGATCTTCGATAGGGTAAAGGGAGAAGATCTGAGAAGGGTTGCTCGTCGGGTTCTAGATTCAGAAGGGATTGGAATTGATCCGGGGGCGCTTGAGATACTTATTGGGGAGAATCCAGGGGACCTCAGAGCTCTGATCAAGGACCTGCAGTCACTATCAACCACAAGTGGTGGCCACATCACTTTAGCCTTAGTTGAGGAATTAGCAGATGCTGCTGAAAGGGATGTTCAGGTCAATGTATTCAAAGCTCTAAGGAGAGTTTACACAGAAAATTCTGGATCTCGGGCGACGGACATACTTGTCAATTCAGACAAGGACCCGGATGAATTGCTGGCTTGGTTCGCATGGAACAACCAGTCCGTTCTAGATGTTACGAGTTTGCCAATAATTTCGCAAGCCATGTGTAGTGCAGATTCGTACCTTGCTACTAAGTTCTCCAACAGAGCATTCAGGTCATGGTACTGGGGATCGGCATTGCCTGTTCAGGCTGCAGTTTCACATTCCCGTTTTTCGGCATCCAAGGATGTGTTCGTAAGCTTTCCAGACTTCCTAAGAAGGGGAGGGGAGTCCTGGAGGACGAATGACCTGATAGGTCGCATTTCAGCGGAACTAGGCTCCAGTAATTCGTCCGTCAGGGAGGATCTATGGCCCCATCTACTTGCAGCACATGACAAGTCACTAGGAGGCTCCCATCACGAATTCTCTGTGGCAAAGAGGATTGGGCTTACAGTGGATGACCACCTTGCCCTCCATGGAATCCCCAAGTCGGACAAACGGGCAAAGGCAATTATTGAGTCATTCAGTGATGAAAATGATTCAGCGGCGGATGTGCCAGTCGAAAAGAACGAAAATAGCGAACCAGAAGGTTCGCAATCCACCCTTGACAGATTCGGCTAGTCTGACTCCCAGGTCCTTGGGTGGAGTAGGACGAGGACGGTTAGCAATTCGAGACGGCCGAGCCACATCAACATAGTCGAGACGACCAAGGAGGGGACACTGAGGCTAGCCCAGGAAGATGAAGCGCCCAACGGACCAAATGACCCCAGGGCTGGCCCAGTATTGCCCAGAAGGGAGATGGAGACAGAAAATACATCTGTCATGGTCAAAGATGGCTCCAAGAAGGAAATAGTCAGCATAGATGCTGTGACAACGACCATCCAGGAGCTCACCATCCCTAGGATGATCCATATCCTGTCCTCGTCTACAACAGACTGATTGAATCTGATCGCCACGACCTTGCGAGGCTGGATAATCTTCATGACCTCCCTTTTCGCCAATTCAAATGCGATTCTTATACGCAGTACCTTCAAGCCACCTCCCGTGGAGCCGGCGCTGGCCCCTACTATCATTAGGAGCAGAAGAACGAACTGACTGAATACTGGCCATGAGGAGAAGTCGGAACTAGAAAATCCAGTACTGGAAATCGAAATTGATTGGAAAATTGAGTGGCGGATGGATTCAGCGAACCCATAATTTCCTGATCTAGCAAGGTTTACCGCCATGGCAATCCAAGCGACGAAAATTATCAGAGCGTATGTCCTTAGCTCCTCGTCCTTCCACATTTCTTTCAACCTTCCAGAGAATGCGAAGTATAGTAGGCTGAAGTTGATGCAGGTGAGTAACATGAAAACCATGATCACCGTCTCAATGACAGGGTCATCATATCCCATAACCCCCAAATCAGAAGTGCCAAAACCACCCGAAGGCATAGTGGTGAGTGCGTAGTTTACAGAATCGAATCCACCCATGTTGGTAAGCTGGTATAGGAGCATGGCTTCTATCATGGTGAGTCCCACGTAAATTCCCCAAAGCTTCCTTGCAGTGCTCTCCAGAGTAGTACCCAGATTGGAAACTGATGGTCCAGTGAGCTCTGCTCTAGCCAATGCCATCCCACCACCCAAAGCACGGGAGAAAATGAGCAGGCCAAGCATAATCACACCCATACCACCTATCCATTGTGAGAGAGATCTCCAAAGGATCAGACTCTTTCTCTGGCTTCCTACGCAGTCACCTTCGAATTTCGGGTAATTGGGACTAGATTCTCCGGAGCAAACAGGGCTAGTGTAAGGGTCAATCAGAGACGCCCCCGTTGTAGTAAATCCAGACATTGATTCAAACCAAGAGTGGAGAAGTCCGTACAATATGTCGGTTAGGGAATTTTCAGAGTCAGGAAACCAATATTCTCCGAAAGGACCGTGGAACATCCCTCCAAGCCAGAATGGCAATGCCCCCACAATGACAACAGGTATCCATCCTAGTGCGACCGAAGCGAATGCCTCCCTGTCCCTGACCCTATTGGATGCATCAGACCTTCCAAAAATAGAAACCATCAGGAATCCCGATAGTAGAGATACCAATAGTGGGATCGCAAAGGTCCTGATTGCCGGCTCTAATCCTTCGGAGTATGCGCTGTAGAGTATAACTACCGCAAGGGGGACTGCTACTAGGCCAATAGTCCAACCTAGTACTAGCCCGACCACTTCCCAACGCATGTTAGCTCCCAAGAAATTTCTCGACCTGGCCGATGTCGTCTATTTCCAGAATTAAGAATATCCGGTCGCCCTCGAGCATGCTCCCGATTTCCCCGACCGGTACAGAATGTAGTTCTCCTTCAGGGTCCGGTCGTTCCAACATCACCAGACTAGCCCCAATTCTCTCTTCAACCTGATTCAGGTTTTTTCCCAGTAATCTGCTTCCTGGTTGTATTTCAGCAGATATGGAAACCAAAGAGGGCATCCTGGGTATCGGCTCATAAGACCCGGGAACATGCATGTGGATTGCTTTGAGTATTGACTTGACGGCTACTCGTCTTTTGCTAACTGGACGTAGTCCGATCCTCTGGATTGCCTCCACCAATGCTCTATCCTTCAAGATCAACCCGGTTCTAGTAACACCCTTGTCAAATGCACGCATAGAGATAGAGATATTCAGATTGTCGTCTGACAGGGTCGCAATGGCGATATCCTGATCTTCGATAGCAAGTTCTCTGAGAAGATCCTCGTCCTGTGGGTCTCCGTGAATAACGTCTAGTCTCTTGTTGATCCCTATTCTTGAACCCACGATAGAATTCGCCGCATCCAGATCTGGTTCAATAATTACGACGTTTGAGCCCCTATCCAGATAATGCTTCGCTAGACTGCTGCCAAAGTTCGTGGCCCCGAATATGGCCACCGAAGGCCTTTCAGGCATTTCCGAATCAACATCACCCACCAATCTAGCTATTTCCCCGAAGAAGTTAGTTGAACTTGTGACAAATACCAGCATATCCCCCTGCTGAATTATTTCGTTTCCGGACACTATTCTGCCAATTCCCTCTCGTGGTCCGGCGGCAATAATCTTCGGATAGCCCGCCACATCATGTGATTTCTTGGATGCCTCTCCCGTGGTCATTCCGACTAGCGGAGAGGATACTTCAATCTCAGAGACTACGATCCAGGCGTTTTCTCCTAGTGGGATAATGTCGTCCAGTGAAGGTGAAACTAGGCCTGATACCAGTTGATCGACTACCTCCTTAGAAGGGCTAACTATGAAGTTCGAACGCGCCCAGTTCTCAAGAGGTCCTGCCCCTCTAGTAGGATCGGTAATTGACTGGTCCCTGATGTTGGCGATGGTGATCAGCCCCGAAGCGGTCCTATCACCTACTTGCTCGCTGAAGACTCTCTTCGAAAATGCGCAACCAAGTAGGTTTACGTGATCATCGTTTGTTGCGAACACAATTATCTCAGCATCGCTTATACCGGCGCGAATTAGTGAATCCCTGGACAGGGCGTTTCCAGTCACGAGGAGGCAGTCTAATGACTGTGAATCGCTAATGGCACTGGGATCTGGATCGATTAGGGCGACTCCCCTCTTCTCCCCCCTCAGAGCAGCTGCCACGCCCCGGCCGACTTCGCCGGCGCCTGCGATAATTACTCGCATTCAGCATACTGTATCGGTAGATTGGATATAATCCTGCGCCATGGGGGATATTCCCCTGATATGTGATATTTTTTCACTATTCTTCGGATTCGACTATATCTCCTCGGATTCTCCTGTGGGCTCTGGACTTGTGTAAGTCAGACTGGCGTAATGTTCGCCTATAGGCCTGTTTTGCAGCAGGAGTGAGGCCCGATGGCAACCATGATTCTTGTGCGGGAAACCAAGAAAATACCACAAGAGGTACAACAAATGCGAGAATCATTGGATTGAAAACCGCAAGAACCGAGGTTACGATAAGAATGGCCCTTGCGAGGGTGCTAGTGATGAATGTACGAGCCCTATCGTGCATGACTATTCTAGAACCCTGCCATGATGAGATGGAAGCGTGGCCAACGCAGATTGTCAGTGTTAGTATGAATGCAATACCGATGTTGGATGGCTCAAATCCCGTACCCTCCCACAATTCTGGATCGAAGAGGCGTACATTGAGGTGTGCGGATCGCATTGAGCCGAATCCCAAGCCAAATGTCCAACCATAAGGGGCACTTGCTCTCAATCCGAGGGTCTTAGGGCGACCAAGAAGGAATAATGCGAATGAGGTTTCGGCCATTGCTATTACAATAGCTATTGTTCCGATACCCAAGATATTCAGTGAGGCATCTCTGATATTTCTCAGAATCATTAAGTCGATTAACGATGCAGCGATGACTCCCGCAATTAGTCCGAATAGTAGGGTCTTTACTGCCCCGGAGATATCGTAAAATCCCGTCATCTTGGCTATTGATCCCCGCCAACCTGCATAAATTCCTAGCAGCCCGATAGCAAAAGCAACCTGCATCTCCCACATCTCTATGGGGGCCTCAGCCATGTCTCTCCGAGGTAAAGCCCCCTTTCAGTACAACCGTTGGGGGCGGGCTATGTAGGTAGAAAACGCCAGATAACGTTGAAACCACACGATTGGGGCCGCGTATCGTGGCACTTGAGGGATTCAAGCGTAGGGTTCTCGGATCCATAGGACTACTCAAGGGAAAGAGAAAGGTGGACGAGCAGACGATAAAGGAGCTTAGCAGATCCCTCAGGAGAGCTCTGCTTGAAGCTGACTTCAACGTTCGGCAGGCTAAGGAGCTCACGGAAAGAATAGAGAGGAGGATGATCGAAGATGAGCCCCGACCCGGAGTAAAGCTTGAGACTCATGCAATGAACTTAGTCTATTCAGAACTTGTTAGGATACTAGGTCCTGCTAGGACAATCAGGCCACATAACCAGACAGTTCTGATGGTGGGGCTGTACGGCCAGGGAAAAACCACGACTACCGCTAAACTTGCTGAGTGGTGGAGGAGGAGCCATAGTGCCAAGGTAGCTGTAATTGAGGCTGACGTACATAGGCCCGGGGCTTATGAGCAGCTAAGCCAGATGCTGGATGGATCCGGGGTTGAAGTATACGGGGAACCCGGGAGTAATGACGCATCGAAGATTGTCAAAAACGGTTTGAGGAAGGTTGGCGCGGCAGATGTCGTGATTATCGATACAGCAGGGAGGGACAGTCTAGATGGGAGCCTAAGGGAAGAGCTACTGGAAATAGCTGAGGTAGCCAATGCTTCCGAGAGGTTCCTCGTTATTGATGCGCAAGTCGGACAGGCTGCCGGGCCCATGGCAGAAACTTTCCACGAATTGGTCGGAGTTACGGGCACTATTGTAACGAAGCTGGATGGAACGGCTAGGGGAGGTGGTGCCCTTAGTGCTGTGGCCACAACTGGTGCTCCGATTGTATTTGTTGGAGAGGGTGAGAGGATTGGGGACCTCGAGAAATTCGAGTCTGACAGATTCATTTCGAGGCTTCTGGGGATGGGGGACATAAAGGGCCTAATCGATCTGGCACCCGAAGACTTGGATGAGGAGGAGGCAATGCGCCTAACCAAGAGGCTGATGTCTGGGAGGTTCACTCTCACGGACATGTACGCTCAGATGGAAATGATGAGTAAAATTGGGACACTGGACAAGGTTCTGTCCCATCTACCAGACACCATGTTCGGAGGTATGGGAAACATGAGTGTGGCCCAAAAGAGGCAAATGCAATCAAACCTGGACAAGTATCGAATAGTAATGGACTCGATGACCCAGGAAGAGAAGGATGACCCATTGCTCCTGAAGTCAAGTAGGATTAGGAGGATAGCAAGAGGTGCTGGTTGTGAAGAGAAAGAGGTAAAGGAGCTGCTAAACCAGTGGAACAGGAGCAAGAAGATGATGCGTGGTTTCAGGGGTGATAGGAAGATGAGGCGCCAGATGCAATCGATGATGGGTTTTGATGAAGGGATAGATCTGGGGTGATGTCCTGGAGCGATGGTTCGCTATTATCGGTCACAGAGCCCCAAGTTCTGGTGAATTGAGTCTAAACGACCTCACTGGATCGGGAGGCAGGACGGACGTGCTTGTTAGAGCGGTGAATGCGGGGTTATTCGTTTCTCATGGCATCAGGAAGGACAGCAAGGTGATCCTCCACCTGTTGGGTGGAGGCGGGCGGCCCAGGAGGGTGTTGTTTGATGGGGCAGAATTACGGGGATTGAGGCCCGATGAGCGTTCCATAGCGGGTCAGATAAGATCAGTACTCAGGATGCCTGTGCCGCCAATGGGGAGGTTCGAGCAGGTTTCAAGTGGGATTAGCCACTCAGGGGGAGGGCTGTCTCAGACCATATCTGAGTGGGAGTCTCGAGGGATCATC
>CEVA01008405.1_pt1 | contig 11987 bp, 9 predicted proteins | sample 361521 | NCBI WGS metagenome assembly CEVA01 (sample SAMEA2622823, study PRJEB7988) | marine metagenome | isolation source: saline water (ENVO:00002010), including | reverse complement strand
CGTCCCTTTCCCAGGCGTTGCAATCGGGCATGCAGTTCGCGGCTCAGAGCCTCTCCCCCTGTGAGGTCGCCAGAGTCCACCAGCGAGCCGTCGATAGCTTGCGCCCAGAAACACCTGTGGAGATGGAAAGGGCCGCCGCTTTTTGGCTGAACTTTTTGTTGGGTATGCCACCTCCACCAGGCAGATCGCCGTTGAAGCGGCGCACCGGCGTGACGACCGTGCGCGGTACGCCGAGATTCTTGAGGCCATGCAGCATATCGCCGAGATCATGTCCGGCAGGGATTCCTTCGTTGAAAAATGCAGCCTGGTTCTTGACGTGTTGATCGACCTGGTCCCGGCCGACCTCCTGACCCTCCGCAGGCCTGGCCCCGATGGTAATGGCATGGAACTTGTCAGCTATGCTTCAAGCCCTGGTTTTGGTTACGTACCGCCAGAGTAAGTCACCGACCCCAATCTGATTTCGTACCAGGCCTATTGTGAAGACACCATTAAATTTCTCAACAATTATGCCGAGGTACCCGAAGCGTTCTCAGGGTCCGTAGAGATCGGCGTTCAGTCTTCCGCCTTTCTTCCCCTGATTTCCCGAGGCAACCCACTGGGCTTGATCTACATCATCTCCAAAGAGCGGGACCATTTCACTCCGGAAAGGGTGCAGCTGTTGTCCACCATCAAAGACGGCCTGGGTGTGCTCTTTGAGAACGCGGACCTGAACGACAAGATCAGCGAAGAGCTTTCCCAGCGCCGCCAGACCCAGTCTGCTTTGGCCGAGAGCGAAGCCCGTTTCAGGGCCTTGGCCGGAAGCGCAGCCGATATCCTCTGGGAAATGGACCTGGGCGGGACCTATACCTACTGCAGTCCCAATGTCAGGGGGATCACCGGTTACGGGCCTGAAGAACTGACCGGTAGGTCCCATTACGAATTCATGCCCGCCGACGAAGCAGAACGAGTGAGGGATGCTTTTTCCATTCTAGCCGGTTCGGGCGGCGATATTTCGTTGATGGAATACATTTTCATAGCCCGAGACGGGCGTAACTTGACCATGGAGCGGAACGGGGCCGCGGTGCTGAAAGAGAACAAAGAGTTGACCGGTTACAGGGGAATCGACCGCGACATCACCGGCCGGATCGCCGTTGAGGAAAATCTCCGGGAAACATCGTGTCTGGCGTCGATCGGAGTGCTGGTCGCGGGAGTGGCTCACGAGATCAACAACCCCTTGACTTCGGTGATGCTCTACTCGGAACAGGTCCTGTTGGAAGAGATACCTGACAACATCCGCAAGAACGTGGAAACCGTTAACCACCAGGCGCTGCGGATGAGCAGAATCGTCAAGAGCCTTCTAGATTTCGCCCGGTATTCCAAGCCTGAAAGCAGAGAGACCAATATCGCCTTGATGTTGCACAGGGCGATCGAACTGAAGTCTTATCACCTTGATTTGAAAAAAGTTACGGTGAATGACGAACGAATCCCGGTGAACCCGGAAGATTCGCCTTTGGCCCTACTGGATGAGAATCAGATAATTCAGGTGGTCTTGAACCTGTTGAACAATGCGGAACACGCCAGCCTTGTGGGAGACCAGCCTCCACAGGTCTCAGTTGGCATCACCGTGTCGGATGGTCAGGTGACCATTGGTGTGGAAGACAATGGACCTGGGATCCCCGACGATGTCCTTCCCAAGATCTTCGACCCCTTCTTTACAACCAAGGAGATTGGCCAGGGAACGGGACTGGGCCTCAGCGTGTCCCAGGGGATTGTGCGGAATCACGACGGAGAGATATGGGCCAGCAACCTCCCCGAAGGAGGGGCCGGGTTCTACTTCAAACTCCCTATCATTCCCCGTAAGAGCCGTGCCCCGGTTCCGCCAGACGGTCCCGTGCGACCGTGAAAATCCGCCCCTTCCCGGTTATTATTAAAAGGTCGCGCCCCATTTTATTTCGAACCGGGAGTCTCCTCCGCCCATGCCTCTGGTGTCCGCCTCGAATCTCGCCGTCCACTACGGTGTGGAGATAATATTTTCCGCCATCAACCTCGACATCAATGAAAGGGCCCGGATCGGTATCGTAGGCCCCAACGGGGGCGGCAAGACCTCCCTCCTCCGAGTGCTGGTCGGTCAGCAAGATGCCAACGAAGGCCGGGTGGTCCGTTCCAACGGGCTTCAGGTCGGCTACGTACCCCAACACCCGGGATCCACCAGCCACGGCACCCTCCGTGAAGAGGTCTTGGCGGGCTTCCAGCACCTTAGAGACCTGGAGCAAGAGCTGGAAACTGCGTCCCAGCGGCAGGCCTCCTCCTGCGGCGACGCCGAAGAAGCGGGGCGGGCCTACGCCGCCCTTTTGGAGCGGTACGAGTCTCTGGGAGGATATTCCTACGAACGCGAAGCGGAGCGGATGGTGGACGGCCTTGGCCTGAAATCCGAAACCCTGGACTCGCCGGCAGCATCGGCCAGCGGCGGCGAGCGCACCAGGGCCGCCCTGGCCAAGGCGCTTCTCGGCAGTCCCGATCTGCTGGTCTTGGACGAACCCACCAACTACCTTGACCTGAAGGGCGTCACCTGGCTGGAACGCTATCTGTCCCATTTCGCTCCGGCGGTGGTGGTGGTGTCCCACGACCGTTATTTTCTGGACCAGATGGCCACCCAGATATGGGAATTGGACCACGGACGGCTCAACACCTTCCCTGGTAATTTCACCAAATACCGGACGCTGAAGGCAGAGCGGGACGCCCGCCAATTGAAGGAATACGAGGCCCAGCAGGAATTCATAGCCAAGGAACAGGAATTCATCGACCGCTACCGGGCCGGACAACGTTCCAGGGAGGCCAAGGGCCGGGAGACCCGTTTGGCCCGTCTGGAACGCATTGAGCGACCCGATATCGACCGCACCATCAATCTGTCCAAGGCCACCGCCACTCGCACTGGCCAGGCGGTGCTCACATCCAAAGGACTGCAGGTCGGTTACACCGACGGCGGTGAGACCGTAAAACTGCTGGACGTCCCCGACCTAAGACTGGAACGGGGCTCCCGTACGGCGGTGATCGGCGACAACGGTACCGGCAAGTCCACCTTCATCAAGACCGTGTTGGGTGAAGCGCCACCTTTGGGCGGTTCTGTCGGCCTGGGCATGGGCGTCAAGATCGGCTACTACAGCCAGGGCTTGGACACCCTGGCTGACGAGCACACCGTGTTGGACTCTTTCCTGGAGATCAAGAACTTGCCCTTTGAGGAGGCCCGGTCCTACCTGGCCCGGTTCCTGTTCCAGGGGGAGGATGTGTTCCGCGAAGTCGGGGTCTGCAGCGGCGGGGAGAAGAGCCGGCTGGCCCTGGCCCGTCTCCTGATCACCGAGCCCAACCTGCTGGTCCTAGATGAGCCCACCACCCATTTCGATATCCATAGCAGGGAGGCTATGGAGGCGGTCTTGATGACCTACCCGGGCACCATTTTGCTGGTGTCCCACGACCGGCAATTGGTTTCGCTACTGGCCGAGACGCTGCTGGTGACCGGCGGAGGGAAGATAGACCACTTCCTTGGGACATTCGCGGAATGGACCCGGGCCAAAGAGGAGGCGGAATCCGCCGCCGTGGAAGCAAGGGCCAGAGAGCGTTCCAAACAGACCACCATTCCCAAGTCTGCCGGCGCCGCCAAGAGCCCCAGGCGCCGCAACCCGGCAGCCCCGGTCATAGACTTTGAAGGTCTGATCATCGAGCTGGAGGACCGGCTGAAGGAGCTGGAGACCCAGCTTCAAGAGGCAACTATGGGTCAGGACCTGGAGGAAATGACGCGGTTGGCCGAAGAACACGCCCAGACCCAGGCGGAACTGGACCAGAAACTGGAGGAGTGGGAAGAGTAATCCACCCTGCCCTTAGAAGGGAAAAGAAAAAGCCCCGGTCATGAGTGTTGCCGGGTCTTTTTCTTCTTCGGGATGGTGCTGGGCCCGGGCGCAAAGAAGGCCCCGGAGATTTCGTCCGGGGCCTTTTGGTGTCGTAGGATGGTGGGTAATCTAGCGCGGGGGAGTGGTGTACTGGCGAATCTCGGCAACCCGCTTGTACTGGGATGGCCAGACGCCCTGCCCGTCCAACTCCGTCTGGGCCTGGATAGGCCAGTAGGGGTTGCGGAGCAATTCTCTGGCCAGCAGGACCACGTCGGCATCGCCGTCTTCCAGAATCTTCTCCGCCTGAGCCGCTTCGGTGATCAGGCCCACCGCGCCGGTGGTTACCTCTGCCTCGCTCCGGATGCGGGCTGAGAACTGGACCTGGTAGCCGGGGTAGGGGGTCAGCTTCTGACCCTCGGAATTGCCGCCGGAGGAGCAGTCAATCAAGTCCACGCCCTCGTCCTTGAGCCAGCGGCTGAACTCCACGCACTCGTCCACGTCCCAGCCGTTCTCCATGTACTCGGTGGCCGATACCCGGACAAAGAGGGGCATGGAGTCGGGGATGGCGTTGCGGACCGCCCTGGTGGCCTCGAGAGCGAAGCGGGCTCGGTTCTCCAGGGAGCCGCCGTACTGGTCCGTGCGTTGGTTGGAGAGGGGAGAGAGGAACTCGCAGCCCAGATAACCGTGGGCCATGTGCAGTTCGATGACCTTCATGCCGGCGTCCACCGACAGCCGGGCTGCGTTGGCCCAGTCTTCGACCATCTCGCCGATGTCTTCAACGGTGAGCTCCCTGGGTACGCCCCAGTCCTCGCTGTAGGCGATGGCGCTGGGGCCGACTATCTCCCAGCCGCCGTTGCCCTCGTCCAGGTACTGGCCGCCCTCCCAGGGCTTGTCGTGGGAGGCCTTGCGGCCGGCGTGGGCCAACTGTATGGCGGGGACGGACCCGTTGGAGGCGATGGCGTCCACCACCGGTCCCAGGGCTGCCACATGGCTCTGGTCCCAGATGCCCAGGTCCCACGGGGTGATGCGTCCGTCGGGCCGGACTGAAGCCGCTTCCAGCATGACCAGACCGGCGCCGCCCACAGCCCTGGTGCCGTAGTGCAGGGGGTGCCAGGAGCTGGCCCGGCCGTCTTCGGTCTCTGAGGAGTACTGGCACATGGGCGCCACGAAGACGCGATTAGGGATCTCTTCGCCCCGGATGGTGATGGGTGAGAATAGCTTACTCATGGCTCTCCTAGTCTCAAAATAGTTGCCGGATGGGGTCTGGACTATCCACAAAAAAGACCCCAGCTGTCGCTGAGGCCCATATTAGGTGTACTGGAGGTGTTAACCGAGCTGCTATTCCCAGGGAAATAATCGTTAGGAAAAACGTCGGGCAAAAAAATAAGCCCCGTCATTTCTGAGGAACTTGGGCAGTATTGTAGCATTTATTTTCTTGGCCTGTCAATACTTTGGGCGTGGATTCGACAAATACATGCAGAAACGTCCTAGGGGGAAGGATCGTCCAGGGCTGGCCGGTATTCCTCGGTGGTGTCCAGGTCGAGGAATGATTGGGTGGCGTTGGGGAGATGTCGGAATATGTCCTCGTCTAACTGGGTGACCTCGCACTGGGAAAGCAGGGCCCTCAGTGAAGTGGAACCCTGCTCAAGGAGCGCTTCCGCCCTGGGCAGACAGCTTTGGCTGTAGAAGGCGTGCAGATATTGGAGACGGCCTCCGTTCTCGGGGACAACGGCGTCGCAGTCGCCCAGGTGGGCGGCCATCTCCTGGACTACCGCCGGCTGGATGAAAGGCATATCGCAGGCGGTGACGAAACACCAGGGCGCGCCGCTGTGGGCCAGGCCCCGAGCCAGCCAACCAGGGGACCGTGCAAGGGCCGGTCGTCCGTGAGTATCTCCGCGTTGGCGCTCGTAACCAGAACCGGTTCACGGGCGATCACCAGGACACGGCGAAACATGGGCGCCAAGACACCTGCCACGGCGTCCACCAGGGTTGTGCCCCGGAAGGGAAGCGTGGTCTTGTCCGAACCCATGCAGCGGCTGTCGCCCCGGCGAGTACGACGGCGTCCAACTCCGGCAGAGCGGGTTTGCCGGACACGGACGCCTACGCCAGGTTGCGAGGCACGAAGCTCATGGTCTGCTTGAACTCGGACTCTCCCGTCTTGGTCACCAGGCCTTTCCCCAGCTTGTACCGGTAACGGTTGTTGATCGGGTCGGTCTGACCCGGCGTCACCGAGTTGGCCGCCATGTCCAGACGTCCCTGGCCGAACAGGAAGTAGCTGCAGGTCACTCCGACCGCCAGCACCAAAGACGACCCCCCAGGGCCATCAGCGCCAGGAAATTCCGCCGCGACATACCCGCCTTCTTGGCCACGTCCCAGGTTTCCTGGTCCAGGCGCTCCCATTCGCTGGGCCTGTGTTGTTTATCTTTCATCACTACACCATGTGAGTCGAATTATTCTGGGTCGTTGGGTCAGATGTTGCTGGCGTACCCGTAGATCAGGCCGGTGACGCCGGTGGCGTAGATTTCATCACCCCGGGCCTCAAGGGTTATTTGGGGCAAGCTCTGGGTGGCCTGGCCCAGGATGAGCAGCCCGCCCTTGGAGAGATCGAACCGGCTGTAATGACAGGGACACGGCCCCAGCATCTTGTGTTCCTTGTTGTAGAGGCCCATCAGCGGACAGCCCATGTGGGAGGACAGATAACTGAATGCCACGATGTCTTGTTCCGGGCCCACTCCGCCGGTGGCTGGCGTGCCCAGTTTCACCAGAAAACTCAGTTGCTCTTCTTGGGGATACCGGAAGTCCACCGGCTCACCTTCCACCAGTGCGGAAACCTTGCCGATCATCGATTCGGTATAGGACTGGGACAACCACTGCACCCCCGGTGAGAAGGCATCGAATACCCGGTCCAGTCCCACTGGAAACGCCAGCACCCCGAGTCCGCCGGCGACCACCGCCGACGACTTTAGAAAGTCTCTCCGTGACTGGCTGCTCTTCTTAGGGGCCATTATTTACCTCGGCTTAGCAAGGATTAAGACGTGTACGCTCGAAAAATTATACGTGGAATGGCGGGGCTGACTACCGCCAAACGGCCCCCTATATTGAGGCTGTTTTGGCACAAGAAATTAGGGCCGTTCTTGCCATGACAACCGCCCAATGTTTATGATGCGGCCCCGGGACGAGGGAGTTTCATACTCGAACCAGATAAGAAGATGGAGGCCCCATGACGACGTTGGAAGAGAAGGGAAACAGGCTGGAAGGCAAGGTGGCCATAGTCACGGGCGCCGGCGCCACCGGCAGCGGCGAGTTTGTGGGTATCGGCCAGGCCATCTCCCTGCTCTTCACCCGCCAGGGCGCCAAGGTGCTGCTGGTTGACCGGGACGAGAAGAACGCCCAGATCACGCTGTCTCAGATAAAGGAAGAGGGCGGCGACGCCAGCATCTTCGCGGGTGACGTCACAGACCTGGACTCCTGCCGCGAGATGACCGAGGCCGCCGTCAACAACTTCGGCAAGTTGAACGTCCTGGTGAACAACGTGGGCATCAGCGGCCCCGGTTCCGTCACCGACGTGGAAGAGGACTTCTGGGACACGGTCATGGACGTGAACCTGAAGAGTGTCATGCTGACCAGCAAGTTCGCCATCCCCGAGATGATCAAGGACGGCGGTGGTTCCATAGTTAACCTGTCTTCCATAGTGGGTCTGCGGGCGGGAGGCGGACGCCCCAGCCACCCCTACGCCGCCTCCAAGGGCGGAATCTTGGGCCTGAGCAACTCCATGGCCGTCCATTACGGGCGGGACAACATCCGGGTGAACAGCATCGCCCCCGGCCACGTCTACAGTCCCATGGTGGCCCGGCACACCTCCGACGAGCTGCTCAACCTGCGCCGCCGGGCCGGTCCCCTCGGTTTCGATGGAACCGCCTGGGATGTGGCCTACGCCATCGTATTCCTGGCTTCCGATGAGTCCCGCTGGATCTCCGGCGTGACCCTGCCAGTGGACGCCGGTCTCCTGGCCGCCACACCCTTGGCCATGTACCCCTACCTGAAGGACCCGGAGTAGCCCCGGTCTAATCAGAGTTAGCGGGAGCGGAATATCTCGTTGGCCAGGTCGATGGCCGAACGCACGGCGGGCAGGCCGCAGTAGAAGGTGGCGTGGATGAACACCTCCACGATCTCCTCCTCGCTCAGTCCGACGTTCAACGCTCCCCTGATGTGACTGGCCAGTTGGGCCTCCTTGCCCAGGGCTGTCAGCGCCGCCATGGTGCAGATGGAGCGGCTGGGCAGGTCGAGGCCCGGCCTGTTCCAGATCGAACCCCAGTAGTATTCGGTAACCAGTCGGTTGAACTCTCCTTCCGCCTCGGTGACCGGCCCCTGACCGCCACCGGAGGGCCCCATGTATTCGACCCGCCGGGCGACTCCCCTTTCGTAGAGGTCGTCGGGCGTCTCGGTGTTGTCGAAGACCGGCTGGGGGGTGTAGTCCACTCCCCGCTCGTCGAATATCTGCTTGGCGATGGCCAGGGCGTCCAGAGTAGCCGGCACCCCGCTGTAATAGGAGGAGTGCATCAGCACCTCCACGATCTCCACCGGCGTCAGGCCCAGGTTCAGGGCGTTGCCCAGGTGCCGTCTTACCTGGTTGTCCCGCTTGAGCACGGTCAAACAGGTCAGGGTGACCATCTCCCGCTGGGTGTCCTTCAACGCCGGCCGGTGCCAGATGCTGCCGAAGAGAAACTCCCCCGCGATGCGCTGCAGGTCCGGTGCGATGTCCCAGGCGCTGGGGACGGAACCTCCGCTGAGTACTCCCGCGCCGAACTTTGTGCGCGTCTCGATGCCCTTTTGAAACCTCTCGTCCAAGGTAGTCATGACCCCTCCATTAGTAGATGGCTTAGATGGCTCTTCTTGATCGACCAGTGCATTGTAGGTTCACATAACGGCCACGCCAACCCTGGGCTGTGGTACCCTGATAGCCAAATCAGGGACATTCCCACTTTTCGGGTTTTTCTAGTGAGGTAAGGCATGGAACTCCGCAACGCAGTAATCGTCGATGGCGTCCGTTCACCCTTCGCCAGGGCCACCAGGGGCAAACTGGTGGCGACCAGGCTGGACGAGGTCGGCGCCCAGGTAATCAGAAGCCTGTTGGACCGGAACCCCAAGGTAGATGACCGCCTGGTCGAGGACGTGGGTCTGGGCAACGTACTGGGCAAGGCCGAGTTCGTGGACATGGGCCGGGTGGCCCGCCTCGCCGGACTGCCGCCCGAGGTTTCCACCTTCAACTCCAACCGCCAGTGCGGCTCCAGCATGGAGACCCTGCACCGTGTGGCCCAGTCCATCATGGTGGGCGCCACCGACTGCGGCATCGCCTTGGGGGCTGAACGCATGGAGCGCACCATCCCCGGCGAAGAGGGCCCCTTCACCAGGATCACCGAGCCAACACCCCTGGAGTTCACCAAGGAACAGCGGGACATGTCTCCCGACCACTATGACAACTTCTCGGTGCCTTTCCCCGACTTCATCCTGGACTCCCCCGCCAAGGTGTCCATGCTGCAGACGGCCCAGAACGTGGCTGAGGTCTATGGCCTGACCCGCGCTGACCTGGACGAGTACGCCGTGCCCAGCCATCGCAAGGCCGCCGAGGCCTATGAAGTGGGCCGGTTCAAGGACGAGATCGTTCCCCTGGAAGTGGAACAGCCGGTCTTCGACGATGAGGGAAAGTGGCTGCCCCACGAGCGGGGCGAGATGATCGCCTTCGACCAGGACGAGTGTATCCGGCCCGGAACCAACTTTGAAGCCCTGATGAACCTGAACCCCATCCCCGGCGTGGTGAGCTACGGCGGCAATGAGATAATCATCACCCCCGGCAACTCTTCGCCCACCAACGACGGCGTCAGCGCCATCCTGGTGATGAGCGAAGAGAAGGCCCTGGCGTTGGGCCTGGAGCCCCTGGCCCGTATCGTGGGCTTTGGCGTCGCCGGAGTGAAACCCCAGCTCATGGGACTGGGTCCGGTGCCATCCACCAACAAGGCCCTGAAATACGCCGGTCTGACCATGGACCAGATAGACCGGGTGGAGTTCAACGAGGCCTTCGCCGCCCAGATCATACCCAGCGCCCGGGAGCTGGGCATCCCCATGGAGAAGCTGAACGTGAATGGCGGCGCCTTGGCCATCGGACATCCCCTGGGAGCCACCGGTGGACGCTTGGTGCTGTCCCTGGCCCACGAGCTGCGCCGCTCCAACTCCAACTACGGTCTGGCCACCCAGTGCATCGGCGCCGGCATGGGTATCACCACCGTGCTGGAGCGCCTCTAAGCGCCGCCGAAGCCCAGACGGACCAGCCGAATATTCAAGGCCCCGGGTCAAATCCCCGGGGCCTTGTTTCGTTAGGGCCAGCGAGAAAAAGTGTGCAAAAGGTGTGCGTTTCGGCCCAATCTCCAGGCGTGAAGGGAATTGTTCCAGGCGTGGACCGAAAACCGTGTGTATTTCATACGAGTTGCGGATAGTGTGCACCTTGGTATATTTCCCAATAACCCAGCGTTATGTCGTGGGGGGCGAAGCAGCAAGGATTCGACAGCAGTTGATGCCAATCAGGACAAACAACCGGCGGGACACAGGGTTCTTTGAACCGAACACCAGGTCCGTCACATCCTCGACCTACCTGGTTTCCGCCAGCGTTCCGGTGGTCCACTCCTCGGTTGCAATGGTTGATCTTGCTGCTTGCGCGGATATGCCTGCCCGATGTTCGGGTCAGACCGGATATGTTCGGAACAGTGAAAACTCCGACTATACGGTGGGTGGGGCCGATAATTGCTGGAGTCTGGCCGTTGGTCCCGGCCTTAAGGATTCCAGGGGTTGGTCTCATCCTACGTGGGCTTTCTGCCCTTTGCCGCCGGGATACAGGAGTCTGAATGCGGTTTCGCGGCGCCTCCTTCTCCTGTCCCGGCTCCCCCATCAACCGGTATAGGGGCCGTGCCCATGACGTTGTGGGCGGCCATCCACACCGGGAGCGCCCGGTGTGTCGATTTTTCCGGTATTGGCAGTGGTGGAGACGTTTTTTCTACCGCCTCACACCACCAACACGAGATAGCCTAAATACCGGGTTTAGTTACCTCTTCACCTTACCAGAGGGAACGAACAGAGGCCCTGGGTCCTGCAGACCGGGGCCTTTGTTTTATTTTGGGGACAGCGATTTCCAGGTGGAAATCGGGTTATACTCTGACCGTCTTCCCAGAACCAGACTAGACAGGAGTTGACCCATGGCCTCCACCCAACCCCAGACCCAATCCCCCGCCCAACCAATGGGCGTGCTGGACGGTGTGCGCGTCCTGGAACTGGCCCGATGGCAGGCGGCGCCCAGGGGTGGCATGATCCTGCGCGACATGGGCGCCGAGGTGATCAAACTTGAATGGAGCAAGTCCAGCGACCTGCGCAATTCCGGCCCATTCGTCGGGGATATGAGCGTCCAGTTCGCCGCCTACAACAGGGGCAAGAAGAGCGTCACCTTGAACGCCCGCCACCCCGAGGGCAAAGAACTGTTCTACAAACTGCTGGAGCACTCGGACGTGGTGCTGGAGAACTTCCGCCCCGGGACAGTCGACCGGATGGGTTTCAGCTACGAGAAGATGTGCGAGATCAAACCGGACATAATCCTGGCCTCGGTCTCGGGCTTCGGCCAGTTTGGCCCCTACCGGGACCGCCAGTGCTTTGACCCCATCATCCAGGCCATGAGCGGCATCGGACACCAAACGGGGCGGGGCTTCGACCAGCCGGTGATGGCTGAGGGGCCCATCATGGACCGCACGGCCGCCCTGCACGCCACCATCGGCATCCTGGGCGCTCTCCGGCACCGCGACCGCACCGGTGAGGGCCAATGGCTGGAGGTCTCCATGCTGGACGGCGGCATCACCCTGGAGGAAGTGGCCCTGGCCATGTGCCACGAAACGGGGACCAACGACTTCACCCGCGCCGGTTCGTTCATCAAGTGCAAGGACGGCTACGTGTCCACCGGTGCGGCCCGCGCCGGAATGTGGGAACGCATGCTGAAGGTGATGGGCTACGACGACCTGTCCGACGACCCAGAGTTTGCCGCGCCCATGTTCGCCACTGACAAGGCGGAGATACGCATGGAACTGCTCT
>CEVA01233087.1_pt1 | contig 11990 bp, 9 predicted proteins | sample 361521 | NCBI WGS metagenome assembly CEVA01 (sample SAMEA2622823, study PRJEB7988) | marine metagenome | isolation source: saline water (ENVO:00002010), including | reverse complement strand
TGTATTCCAACTAGAAATGATTCCCGAACAAATTGAAGATATCGAACTAACACTCGATGGTTTAATACAGCTTAAACTAATTAATGAGAACAAATTAGAAACAATCAAAGATAACATCAGCAAGAACTATCAATTCAAGTCAATTGTCCTCAACAATAGGTTGACCGAAAAGCAAATGGCTGTTTTTGCTAATAACAGAACTGAATACAAGGGTGTGGACATCAAAGCAAGACTATCAAGGCATTATCCGAAAAAAGAGATCACTGCTCATGCTTTGGGATATGTTGGGACAATTTCCTCCATGGACTACAGTATTTTTGATCCTTCTCTTTATACTGGCCAAGAACAAATTGGTAAAACATCGATTGAAAGAGATTACGAGCGCTTGCTTCATGGCAAGCCTGGAAGTGAACAAGTGCTAGTAAATGTTAGAGGCAGGGTAATGAAGAGCTTAGGGAAAAAACCCTTTCTTCCAGGCAAAAATTTAATACTGACCATAGATACCAAACTGCAGGAAGTTGCTTATGAAGCCATGAAGGGCAGAAAAGGTGCAGTAGTTGGAATTGATCCCACCAATGGAGAAATACTTATCCTAGTTAGCACGCCTTCTTATGACCCGAATCTATTAAGTCGAGGGATGACTGCATTGGAATACAAAGCCTTTGAAAAAAATGAGAACAAACCTTTATTTAATAGAGCAATTGCAGGACAATACCCTCCTGGATCAGTCATTAAGCCGATGTTAGGCCTTGCTGGACTGCATTTGGGTTTTATTGACCCAACCAAATATGAACCCTGCGATGGTGCTTTTTTCCTCCCAAATTATTCCAGACCATTCAAAGACTGGAGAACGCATGGTCCGGTCAATTTAAAAGAAGCTATCCAAGCATCATGTGACGTTTATTTTTACAAAACAGCTATAAAAATGGGGATAAACAACATGAGTAACTTTTTATCAAAATTTAATTTAGGAGCCACAACTGAGATTGATATTAGTTATGAGAAAGCAGGTGTTATTCCGAACCCGTCTTGGAAGAAAAATCACTTTAAATCAAGGGAAAACCAAAGCTGGTACAAAGGAGAAACTGTAATCGCAGGTATTGGACAGGGTTATATGTTAACAACACCTCTCCAACTTGCTTATGCAACTTCTGTGATTGCAAATAGAGGCAAGTCATATAGACCACATCTAGTAAAAGGAATCATGGATTCTGATTTGAAGGAGATAGAGTATATTGAGCCCATAATGGAGAATCATTTGGATAATATTGATCGTAATCATTGGGAAATTATCCACATGGGAATGAAGGCAGTGGTCAATAAAAAAGGGGGCACTGCATATGGTATGTTTGACAACAATTATCCTTTGGCCGGAAAGACAGGAAGCTCACAGATTTACAGTCTTGAAAAAACACAGGGAGAAAATGTTCCTGAAGAATTTCTTGACCATGGACTTTTTATTGGATTTGCACCTCCAGAGAATCCAAGAATCGCACTTGCTATTCTTGTTGAAAATGGAATTAGTGGTCGAACTGCTGCCGCACCTGTAGCAAAAAAAATATTGGACGTTTTACTGGAAGAGCAAAAAAATGTTAGCCAGTAATGGTAATAAAGATATTTTCTCACTTAAGCCTAGTGAAGGCTTACAAGAGAGGCTGCATATTGACTTTCCACTTTTTTTAGCCTTTTTGGCTATTTTTATCATCAGTCTCACTGCAATTTATAGTGCCTCAAATAGCAATTTTGATGCTGCAATAAATCAAGGTATCAAAATACTGATTTCAATATTTGCAATGGCGCTTGTTGCTCAGTTCAGCCCTCTGACTTATGCCAGAGTTGGGCCTTGGCTTTATTTCATATGCCTAGTCTTGCTGATCTTAGTTCTTTTGATTGGCGAAACGAGAAATGGAGCGACAAGATGGTTGAATATAGGCATCACAAGTTTCCAGCCATCTGAGCTAATGAAAATAGCAATGCCATTAATGATCGCTCAATACATTTCCAAAGGTGCTCTTCCACCAAATATTTCATCTGTTGCTTTATCCATTACAATCGTGTTAATTCCATCTTATTTGATTATGCAGCAACCAGATCTTGGAACTTCAATTCTAGTTGCATTCTCTGGATTAGTTGTAATTTTCCTATCAGGTCTAAAAAAAAGATATCTTGCTATAGCGTTTACTCTTTTCCTTGCCTACCTGCCATTCATGTGGTCTAACATACATCCCTTTCAGAAAAAAAGGGTTTTAAGCTTTCTAAACCCAGAGTCTGATCCCCTTGGTTCCGGATATCATTTGATCCAATCCAAAATAGCAATTGGTTCGGGTGGTCTTTTTGGGAAGGGCTGGTTGAACAGCACCCAGGGACAATTAGATTTTTTGCCTGAACGAACAACTGATTTTATATTTCCAATACTAGCCGAAGAGTTCGGATTCTTGGGAGTTTCGCTAATAATAGTAATTTATTTATTCATTGTTGGTAGAGGCATTATGATAGCGATCAATGCTCAAGATCTTTTTTCCAGACTTCTCGCTTCCAGCATAAGCTTAACTTTCTTTGTCTACGTTTTTGTTAATATTGCTATGACTACCGGCCTACTACCGGTTGTTGGAGTTCCTCTGCCATTAATAAGCTCTGGTGGAACATCAATGGTAACGATTATGATTGGTTTGGGCATGTTGATATCTGTTCAAACGCACCGTAGATTGATTGATAAATGAGTAGTTACATAAAGAAAATTAAAACCTCCTGTATCACTTTTTTGTGTCTAGTGTTGATATCAAGCTCCTCTTTAGCCTGGGGAAATGAAACAATCGAAATAAGTACTAAAAAACTAATGGATGAACTGATCATGGAACATGGTTTTGATGAGCAATACATAAAATCAATTTTTACCAAAGTTAATTACCTACCAAGTTTAATTGATAGCATCAGCAAGCCAGCTGAAAAAACAAAGACATGGCCCGAATACCGAGCTATCTTTATCACTCCAGCAAGAATAGCCGCAGGCGTTTTGTTTGCAAAAAAACATCGGATACTACTGAATAAAGCCTCCCAAGAGACAGGGGTTCCTGTTGCAATTTTACTTGGCATATTGGGTGTTGAAACCTATTTTGGGCGGATACTTGGAAGTTATAAAGTTATTGATTCCTTGTATACATTGACTGTTGGCTATCCCCCTAGGAGTTCGTTTTTCAGAAAACAATTGATTAATTTATTTTACTTAGCACGTGAACAAAATATAGATATTCAAACTGTCAAAGGTTCTTATGCTGGAGCTATGGGCGCTCCTCAGTTTATCCCCTCGAGTTATAGATCGTTCGCTGTAGATGGTGATGGTGATGGATCGATTGATCTTTTTTACAATTGGGACGATATTATTATGAGCGTGGGAAATTATTTACAAGTAAACGGTTGGCAGAACCAAGAAAACATTTTGGTTACAGCAAACTTGGCTGATTCTTTAATCAAGGAGTATGCGTCCAAAGGACTGAAGCCAAAATTTACCATAGCTGAACTGAAAAAAGCTGGCCTCAATTTCAGCACCACACTCAGTGTAGAATCGCCTGCACAAGTCATTAAACTTGAAGGGAACGATGCCAAAGAATCGTACGTAGGTTTTCATAACTTTTTTGTAATCACCACCTACAATAGAAACGTTATGTATGCATTATCAGTCTATCTGCTTGGACAAAACATAGAGCCTGCTATTAAATAGATGTCTAGAAAAGAAAACAATTTGATTTGCCTTGTTATATTCATATCAATGATTATGGGATCTGGTTGCTCGCAAAAAGCCCCTCTATCTAAAACAAAATCAACCAGTTTGAGCCAAACAGAAACTGGCTTAGACAATTGTACAATTCAGCGTGAAAAAGGTTACGAGTATCGAGAAAAAGGAAGAAAATATAAAGTGCTGAACTCCAGTAGAGGCTACAAAAAAAGAGGTATAGCTTCCTGGTATGGCCCAAATTTTAACGGTAAAGCAACTGCATGCGGTGAAATTTATAACATGTTTGATTATACTGCTGCACATAAAACTCTACCTATGCCCTCTTATCTTAGAGTAAAAAATCTAAAAAATGGAAAAACAGTTGTTGTTAAAGTGAATGATCGTGGACCTTTCGTCAATAATAGGATCATTGATTTGTCATACGCTGCAGCTAGGAGAATTGATATGCTGGAAGAAGGTACTGCTTTTGTTGAAGTGTTAAGCATCAACCAAACAGAAGCAGCAAAAACCTTAAACTATGCAAATAAAAGTACTATGTCTAAAGAAGGACTAGCAAACATTGTCAAATTTAATTCCAATAAAATATATTTGCAAATAGGAGCATTTAAAGAGAAAAAAAATGCCTTGAATATGAAAAAAAAGGTTTCATCTGAAGGTGTAAAAAATGTTTATATAGAAAAATCTAGGCTTAAAAGACAAGTAATATATCGGGTACAGATAGGTCCGATAAAATCAATAGATAGATACGATCAAATTGCAAGCTTATTAGCATCCTTATCTTTAGATATGGATTTGGTATCAAGATAAAGCTGATTATCTATCCTTTTTAATTTATGGTATTGTTTTTCTCTTAATAAAGACAACAAATGAGAAATGAAAAAACCGGAAAAAACTCGTTTATGTTTCTGCTAAATTTAAAAAAATCCCTGCTACAGTCAATCCCAATTCTATGCTGTTTGGTATTTACTGCCCATAGCGCAACCATTGTGCCAAAAGCACCAAAAATTCCTGTAAAGAGTCACATATTAATGGAAGTCAATACTGGAAAAATTATTGCAAAACTGGAGGAAAATAAGCATATCAAACCAGCGAGCATCAACAAATTAATGACTGCTTATTCTACGTTCCTCTACTTGAATGATGGACAAATAAGCTTGGATGATAAAGTTACAATCAGCAATAAAGCTTGGAAAACAGGAGGATCAACCATGTTTATTGACCCATCCATGCAACTCACTGTTGAAGACTTACTCCAAGGTATGATCGTAGTCTCTGGTAACGATGCAAGTGTTGCATTGGCAGAACATTTAGCCGGCTCTGAAGATACTTTTGTTGAGATAATGAACATTTATGCAGAATCCATCGGCATGGAAAATACAAACTACATGAATTCAACTGGACTTGACCATAAAGAACAATATTCGTCTGCTTTGGACATAGGACTACTGGCATCTGAAATTATCAAAAATTACCCAGAGTATTACCGTTATTATTCTCAAAAATCTTTTACCTTTAACGGAATCAAGCAATACAACAGAAATAAATTGCTCTCGAGAGACAAATCTGTCGATGGCATGAAAACTGGCTATACGTCTTCGGCGGGCTATTGTTTGGTGGCGTCTGCAAAAAGAGATTCAATGAGATTAATTACAGTAGTTATTGGGGCAGAAAACGAAGAAGATAGAACTGATTCAGCTTCAGCTTTGCTAAATTATGGTTTTAGATTCTTTGAAAATAAGAAGGTCGTCGAATTAAACAAAGAATATGCTAAAGCAAAAGTTTGGCAAGGTGAAACTGACCAAGTCAAACTCGTCTCTATGTCAGATATAACAAAAACAATTCCTAAAGGAGCAGCAAAGGATTTTACAACAGAGATTGAAATTTATACGCCTATTATCGCGCCTGTTAACCCATCTCTAGCACTTGGTAAAATGACTCTAAAAAATGGTAAGGAAATAATTGCGGAAACGTCACTCTATCCTATGAAATCAATCGATAAAGGCAGTATCTGGCAACAAATTTATGATAGAGTCAGGATACGATTTGAGTAATGCAATCTGGTGGAAAACCCAACCAAAGTAATAATAACAATACAATTATTTTCAAAGAATTGGGGAGACAAAATTATCTAAACACACTTGCAATGATGCAAGAATTTACTGCAAAAAGAAACAAGGAAACACCAGACCAAATCTGGTTCACAGAACATAATCCTGTGTTTTCCTATGGCGTGAGCACAGATAAAAATGAACTGCCTAGAGCTACAAGCATTCCAGTTATAAAAACTGACCGTGGTGGGAAAATAACCTATCATGCTCCCGGACAACTTTTGGTTTATGTCCTCTTTGACCTAAAAAGAAGATCATCAACAATTAGAACCTTTATTCATGATATTGAGAGGATAATGCTAAACTCAATGAGATACTATATAGCAGGAGCAACACTCAACAAAAGCGAGCCAGGAATCTTTATAAAAGATAAAAAAATTGTCAGTTTTGGATTAAAAATTTCTCAAGGCAAGAGCTATCATGGTGCATCAATTAACATTTCAATGAATATGAAACCATGGAAAAAAATCAGCATCTGCGGAAAAGAAAATCAACGAGTAACTAATTTAAAAAAAGAAGGAATAACAGCAAATATATCAGAAGTATCAACTATAATTAGGCATGAAGTGTCAGCTACTTTTTAGTCTAGCTAAAGCCTTTTCAAGATCTTTAATCAAGTCGGTAACATCCTCCAACCCTGCATGTAACCTTAGTAAAGTATTATCATAATATTCCACATCAGATATACGGTATTCTTGCAATTTTGTAGGAATTAAAAGTGATTCATATCCGCCCCAGCTATAACCCATGGCAAATAACTCCATATTGTCAAATAAATCACTGAGTGCACTTTCAGGATACTGTTGGTCTAGAACGATGCCCATTAAACTACCACCACCGGTAAATGTTTTCTTCCATAGATCATGGTACCTAGAAAATGGTGCAGGTGGGTATAGCACTGCTTTAACATTTGAATGACCGTTTAACCAATCAGCAATTTCCATTGCATTTTTAAATTGCTGTTCCATTCTGACAGACATACTTCTCATGCCTCTCAGACCAAGATAGCATTCCTCTGGGCCAGCAGAAATTCCTTGAAAAAGAGCACTTGATTTTACGGCCTTGTAACTTTCTTTGGTGCAAGCAACAATGCCCAACATGGCATCTGAATGTCCGACTATATATTTAGTAGCAGCTTGGACTTCCACATCGATTCCATGCTCCAATGGCTTAAAAAATAACGGACCCGCCCATGTGTTATCCAGAACAATAGTAATGTTAGTACCCATCTGAAAACTTTTCTCCCTGACAATTTTGACCAACAATTCAATGTCATGTATTTCAAACGTTGTAGTACTAGGCGCTTCAAGAAAAACTAATCGTGTATTTGGTTTTATTCTTCTGGCCATCTCCTCGCCAATAATAGGTGAAAAGAATTCAACTTCTACACCAAGAGGCGCTAAGTGGTTGGTAAAAAATAATCCAGCTGGCTCATACGACCCTTCAGTAACTAGAACATGATCCCCATGATTAACAAAAGCACTGGCGGCAATATTTATTGCTGACATTCCTGAACTAGTTGCAACTGAACGATAGGCACCTGATAATTCAGAATAAGCTTCTTCCAAAGCCAAACTGTTGGGTGAACCAAGACGGCCATATACAAAGTCTCTGAATTCTCTATCCCATCCTCTAAATTCTGCCAGAGAATCGAAGATGACAGTTGAAGCTCTGTAGGGAGGTATATTAACCGCCCCCTGTCTGTATTTTTTATTCCTGCCTGAATGGACTAAAGTAGTGCTCTGCTTTTTTTGTTTGCTTTCTACTTCATTAATTAATTTTCTTTTATTTGTCATCGGCTTCTCATTTATCACCAGCTTTATTTAAACGTTCAATGGTACCGACATCAAGCCATTTGCCCAAAAATAACTCACCTTTAACTAAGCCCTCTCCAATAATTTTTCGCAGCAAAGGAACGATCGAGAACGTTGATTGATTTACCTCTTGAAAAATATCTGGTGAGAGAAAACTAATACCACTAAAAGTATGCATCTGGCTTGATTCGTTTAAAACTTGATCACCATTCAAACCAAAATCACCGCCTCGATTATGCTCTGGGTTTGAAACCAGGACCAAGTGTGCCAAAAAATTATCCGCCAAAACAATTGGAGCAAAAGTATAACTCGTGATGATGTCTGCATTGACAACCCAAAAAGGTTCATCTTGCAAATGCTTCAAAACATTAAAAATACCTCCTCCTGTGCCTAAAGGCTTTGATCCCTCATAGAAGCATGAGATATGAAGCCCTGGTAAATTTAACTGAGTCACAAAGTCTTTTATTTGCAGACCCAACCACGAAGTATTGATAATAATTTCTCTAATACCGGCTGCATACAAAATATTTATATTTCTTTCCAACAAGCTAATCCCATTAACCATAAGTAAAGGTTTGGGTGTTCGCTGAGTGTAAGGCATCAGCCTTCTCCCTCTGCCCGCAGCTAAAATCATTGCCTTCATTCAATACACATACTTATTAATAAATTGGTGAAGCGGCTCAAGAAATGGATGCTGCTTTGCAGTTGCATAAATGTAATTGATCGTTCTTGGTATATCGAAAACATAGGTGTCTTTTTTATCCCGATATTTGAGCCTAGAAAAAATACCAATTGCCTTCAAATGCCTTTGCACACCCATTAAATCAAAATCTATTTTGAATTGTTCATAGTCCCTGTCAATCAATTCAAAATCTGCTAGCCGACCAAAATAAAAATTAACCCAATAGTCAATTTTTGAGCTTGTTAAACTAATGTAACAATCCTTGAGCAAAGAGACGAGATCATAGGTTACTGGTCCGGCTACAGCATCCTGAAAATCAATAATGCCCATATCACCTTGTTTTGACAACAGAATGTTTCTTGAGTGAAAATCACGATGCACAAACACTTGTCTCTGATCCAAAGCATGTTTGGAAAGTTTTTCAAAGATTTCTCGAAAACAATGATCTTCAATGATTTTAGGATGAATGCGAAGATGGCGAAGACAAAACCAGTCGAGAAATAAATGCATTTCATCTATAAGCAATTCTTTGCTAAACACAGGCAAGTTCTCAACATGCTTGGAACCATTGATTTGCATCTTTAAAAGAATATCAATAGATTCAGCATAGAATTCTTGTACCTTGGCTTCCTCTTGATTTATTGCATCCAACATTGTTTCAGTGCCTAAATCACTGATCAATATAAATCCTTTTTGAAAATTGGTTGCAAGTATTTTGGGCACTTTGATGTTCATCGCCTCCATTAAAGAGGCAATATTGACAAATTTCATAGAATCTTCATATTCAGGTGGTGCATCGACTGCAATATAGCTATTTTGATCAGAGATAAAAACTCTGAAATATCTTCTGAAGCTGGCGTCCATGCTGGCTGGACTAATGGCTTTAATGGGTTTATCTATAGCATCGGATAACCAATTTTTTAGGTCTTCGAATCGGTAATCCTGGTTCAAAAAGCCACCCTATTAATTAAAATAATAATTTGAGTTAAAAGTGAATTCATATTACATCATAAATGGCTTCTCTTAGATTACAAAGTAAGGATAATAAACATGATTAATTATAAAATTAGCTTAGTTTAAGGAAGGTAAGTTATTGTGCGTTGTTTTATCACAATCAGGTTGGTCGCAATTGTCATGGTCATAACCATGCCAGCTTATTCGCAGGCATCAAACTTAGATTTGAAAACCTGTCTTGTAAGCAATATTGACAATGTTGCAACTGACTCCAAAGACAATGCAAACAATCTATCTATAGAAGCTGGTTCAATCCAGGCCGAATTAGGAGGAAGAGTAGATATCCAAGAAAAAATCAGAGTAACTTCTGGTTTGAGCACAATAACTGCAGAACAAGCTTCCTATGATGAGGCTGCAGGCGTATTGCAAATTCCAAAGAGTGTTGTTTTCGAAAATCCTAATCTCATGATCTTTGGAAAAAGTGCAAAACTATTCACAAAAGAAAAAACTGCACTCATTGATGGTGCCGATTATCAGATTTACTCAATTCCAGCCAGAGGAACTGCGAGCCAAATAAGGGTAAAAAATGCAAAAAATATTGAATTTGATGGTGTCACCTATACTACTTGTACATCAATTGATAATTCATGGGAACTAAGTGCCAAAAAACTTGCAATCAATAATCAATTAGGTGAAGGAAAGGCCAGAAATCTTATATTGAAGTTCAAGGATATTCCAATAATCTATTTGCCTTATCTTTCATTCCCAACAACTGATCAAAGAAAAACTGGACTGCTAACACCAAATCTGGGTCGATCTTCAAAAAGAGGTCTTGAAATTAGCCTGCCATACTACTGGAATTTAGCCCCAAATATGGATCTTACAACTACACCTACTCTGCTCGCTAAAAGAGGTATCCAGCTCTCGACAGAACTAAGATTTCTTAATTCAAGGCAAACTGGTATAACTCATATTGATTACCTACCCAATGATGATAAGTACAGCAAAAAAGATAGAACCTATATATCCCATCATCAAACAATTAATTTATCATCAAATTGGCGAATGAAATTGAATGGAGAATATGCATCGGATAACAGTTATTTTGAAGACCTGACTGGCACCATGAGTTCGACCAGTCGAACGCACTTGGTTAGAGAGATTCAACTGGAAAAGTTCTCAGAAAATTGGGTCATGGAAGTTGGGATGGATCATTATCAAATGATTGATGATTCTGTCAGCCTTGAACAAAAACCATACAGACGTTTGCCATATTTCAATTTCTCTGGTTTTTGGCACAATAAGAAACTTGGCCTTGATTATGTCTTGGATAGTGAAATAGTTTATTTTGACAAACCAGAGACTATTAGAGGATCAAGGCTGCATATGATGCCAGAAATATCGGCACCGCTAAATTTCAATGGTATAAAGATAACACCAGCCATTGGTATGGATTTAACTAAATACAATCTCCATAGTTCTAATTATAACTACCTCTCTATCGGCACTACTTCTCCAGAAAGAGCGGTTCCAATTTATAGTTTAGACTTGACTGGATTGTTTAAAAAAACTTGGAGCAGTGGAGGCTATTTACAAACACTTGAACCAAGAATCTTAGGGGTTTATATCCCGTATAGAAATCAAGATGATTTTCCAATTTTTGACACCATAGTCCCTGATATGAATCTGATTCAGATGTTTAGAAAAAATAGATACGTTGGTCAAGATAGATTAGGTGACACCAAGCAAATAACATACGGAATTACGAGCAAGGTTTTTGCTGCAAACAAAACTAGTCCCCTATTCGGTTTTACCTTAGGTCAAACTCGTTATTTTAAGAACAGAAAAGTTGCTCTGCCAGCAGAAAAAAAATTGACAGAAGATTCCTCGGGCTATATGGCAATGATGAACATGAAGTTCAACAAAAACTGGTCCATGAAACTGGGTCATATGTGGAACACATATAGCAATAAATCTATGAAAACAACTGCAAGATTTCAATATAAGTCCGAAGAAGATGAAATATTCAATCTTGCTTACAGGTATCGTCGCAACATGCTAAAACAATTGGATGCTTCATTTTCTTGGCCTATTCGGGATCACTGGAATGTAGTTGGTCGTTATAACTACTCCATTCTTGATAGAAAAGTTTTGGAACAATTTGTTGGTATCGAATATGAATCCTGCTGCTGGGGAATCCGTGCTATCTCCAGAAAACACCTTGCTTATAGAAATGGTGACACAGATACCTCTTTCTCGATAGAATTTGTCTTTAAAGGACTCAGTGAGATAGGAGATCCAGTCGAAAATCTATTGGATCGAGGTATATTAGGCTATGATTTGCAATAAACGATGCTAAAAAACTTTCAAAAACTTATTTCATTGTTTACAACATTGGCACTTCTGTCGCATAGCACTGGTTATAGCCAAACTAGGGATCTCGGTGGAACTGGCAAGCTCTTGGACGGTGTTGCAGCAATTGTAAATGATGGTGTTGTCCTTAGAAGTGAATTAAACGAGCAATTGAACGCCATTATTGCAAATCTTGAAAATCAACAAGGTCAATTACCACCAAGAAATGTCATCGAATCTCAAGTGCTTGAAAGACTGATTATCAAACAGATCCAATTGCAACGGGCCGAGCGACTTGGGATAAGGATTCCGGATGAAGTTCTCAACTCTGCGATCACAAACGTCGC
>CEVA01067575.1_pt1 | contig 11990 bp, 14 predicted proteins | sample 361521 | NCBI WGS metagenome assembly CEVA01 (sample SAMEA2622823, study PRJEB7988) | marine metagenome | isolation source: saline water (ENVO:00002010), including | reverse complement strand
CAGCACGATGGTCGGGTTTTTGCCGCCCATCTCCATTTGCGCGCGCGCCATGCGCGGCGCCATTTGCTGGTAAATGCCGTGCCCCACCTTGTGCGAACCGGTGAAGGACAACGCCGCCACCGAAGGACTGGTGGCCAACGCGTCGCCCACCTCGCGGCCGCTGCCCACCACCACGTTTAGCACGCCCTTGGGCAGGCCGGCCTCGTCAAAGGCCTTCGCAATTTCCAGCGTCATAGAGGGCGCCAGACTGGCAGGTTTCAATACCACCGTGTTGCCGCTCACCAACGCCGGGGCCAGCTTCCACGCCGGCAGGGCGATCGGGAAATTCCACGGCGTGATCAGGCCCACCACCCCGAGCGGCTCACGCTTGGTGAAGAGCATGTTATTGGGCAGATCATGCGGCACCACGCTGCCGCCGATGGTGTAGCTGAGGCCCGCCATGAACCGGAAAATATCCACCGTGCGGCCCACCTCCATGCCGGCCTCCACCTTGGTTTTGCCTTCCTCACGGCACAGCAATTCCGCCAGCTCGCCAGCGCGACCGGCAATGATATTGGCCACCGCGCTGAGAACCTTGCCGCGCGCCGGCGCCGTGGTGGCGCGCCACCCGGGAAACGCCTTGGCCGCCGCGTCAATCGCCGCCTCGGCATCCGCCCGGCCGCCCATGGCGTAGGACGCCACCTCTTCGCGGGTATCCGCCGGATTCTTGTTCACCAACCGCTCACCCGAAGCCGCCGGCACCCATTCGCCGCCAATAAAATTTTGGTACTCTTTCATGTGGAAACGCGGAGTGTGCCGCAACACCTTGGGAGGGGCAAGTTCCACCTTGCCCGAAGATTAGGTTTCATATTTGGGACGAGGTGAAACTCGTCCGTCCCGCTACACCAAAGCATCCGCCTTGGCGGCGAAAATGAAGTCCGCCTCATTCAAGCCGTCAATCTTGTGCGTCCAAATTGTGATCTTCACCTTGCCCCAAGCGAGAAAAATATCCGGGTGATGAAAAATCTCCTCCGCCAACGCGCCCACCTTGTTGGTAAACTCCAGCGCCTCAGCAAAATTCTTGAAGGAATATTCCTTCTCCAAGTGATGCCCATCAATCACATGCCAGCCATTGCCCAACTGCGCCTGCAATGCCGCCAGTTCATCGCCGGCCAACGGCGGCACGCCGCCCTGACAGGGTTTGCACTCGCGTTCAGAAAGGCTGCAGGATTCGTCGCTCATAATGGGCCAAGCTTAGCGTCCGGCTGCGGGTTGTCCATTGAATCCGCATCCCGCCGCCACAGGGCCGCGCAGAAGCTGCCGAAAATGCAGTGCATCACCGCGCTGAGCGCACACGGCGTAGCGGCCGCTTCCCCAAAGCCCGGGTTATTTTTCGCCAAGTGCGTGCCCAGTCCGCTGTTTTGCATGCCCACCTCAATGGACACCGTGCGGCGGATCAATTGGTCAAAACCAAGCCATCGCGCCACGCTGTGCCCCAGCAAAAAAGCCAGGCCATGCAACAGGCACACCGCCAGCAGCAAAGTCTGCCAGTGCGCCTTGATGTCCGCGGCCCGCAGCTCGATGATCGCCGCCACGATCAGCACGATTACAGTCACCGCCACCAACGGTGCCACCGGCTCCACGCGTTTTACCGCCCGTGGCGCCAGTTGTTTCAGGCCCAAGCCCAACGCCACCGGCACAATGACCACCAGCGTGTCCATGAACAGCTTGAGTAAATCCACTTTCACCAACTCACCCACCAGCCATTTGGTGAGCAGCGGCGTAAGTGCAATAGCCGCAAAGGTGCTCACCATCGTCATCGAAACGGACAACGCCACGTTCGCCCGCGCCAGGTAACAAACCACATTGGATGCCGTACCGCCCGGACAACAAGCCACCAAAATAAGACCCGCAGCGAACTTCGGATCAATCGCCTGCAAATCCACCGCATGCGCCACCGCCCAGCCGAGCAACGGCATTAGGCAAAACTGCGCGACGCAGCCGGCCACGATCGGCCGCGGCGTTTTGCCCACCCGTCGAAAATCCTCCAGCGTCAAAGTCAGCCCCATCCCCAACATAATCACCGCCAACCCCGGCGTGATATACGGCAAAAACCACGCAAACCACCCCCGCTCCGCCAACGCCAAACCACTACACAACACCACCCAAAGCGGGAAGAGATTGGTTAATCGATGCAATATACGTGTCACAAGCTTGAGTTGGCGGGCGAACAACGTAGAATGATCGCCGCGAATGGCCGAGCTTGAAAAACATCGAATCCTCTACGACGACGAATGCTGGATGTGCACGTTCCAGATGCGGATGCTCACGTGGCTGGATTGGCGCGACGTGGCGCGACTGGTGCCAGCGTCCGACCCTGAGTGCCTGAAGTTGGCGCCGGGCCTAACCCGGGAGGGTTTGATGGAGGCAATCCATTGCGTCAGGGTAGATGGGTCTGTCTTGCGTGGGGCAAGGGCGCTGCGGTTCATCGGGATGCGCATGCCACTGCTGGTGCCGATGGCGCTCGTTCTATGGGTGCCGGGTGTCATCTGGATTGCGGAGCGAATTTATGATTGGGTAAGCCGGAACCGTCATTTGCTCAGCCGTGTATTTGGCTGCAAGGATGCCTGTGCCATCATGCCGCAAAGAAGGCGCGAGGGTGAAATCACCTCGAAACCAGCTGGAAAATAGCTCCATTTCGCGCTTGTCAACCAGCTCGCGGCTGCTATTTTCCTCTGCCCATTTTATGAAGAAGGACACTCATCCAAAGGATTACCGCCCGGTGGTTTTCCGCGACACGTCAAGCGGCGACGCGTTCATCACCAATTCGACGGTGAAGACAAAGGAGACGACCCAATGGGAGGACGGAGAAGAATACCCGCTTTTTCTCATGGGTATCAGCGCCTCGTCGCACCCGTTCTACACGGGCCAACAGACGTTTGTGGACACGGCCGGCCGCGTGGACAAGTTCCAGCAACGCTTGGCCAAAACCAAGGCGATGCAGGAGGCCAAGGCTTCCAAGGGCAAGAAATAGCTGCGCTTTCACGAACCGCCCGCCCGGTTTCGTGCCGAGGCGGGTGGTTTCTTTTTACACCTCCGCATGGATTTGCAGCCGCACATCGAGAAATTTGCCGCCCGCATGGCGGAGGTGGAAACGGAACTGGGCGATCCCAAGGTGTTTGAAAACAACCGGCGTGCACAAGATCTTGGCCGCGAGTACGCAAGACTCAAGGAACTGGTGGCACAAGGGGACGAACTGGCGCGGGCACACCGCGAGTTGGAGGAGAACCGCGAGTTGGTGAATGGTGATGACCCCGAGATGGCTGAGATGGCCGCGGAAGAAATTGCCCGGCTTGAGGCTCGGATGCCGGAACTGGAACAGGCACTGCAACTAGGCCTGGTGCCGCCGGATCCCGCCGACTCACGCAATACAATCATTGAGATTCGCGCCGGCGCGGGCGGGGACGAATCCGCGCTGTTCGCAGGAGACTTGTTCCGCATGTATACGCGTTACGCCGATGAGCGCGGATGGAAGCACGAAACCATGAGCTCCACCTCCGCCGACTTGGGTGGGTTCAAGGAGGTTGTTTTCAGCCTTTCGGGCGAAGAGGTTTACAAGCGGCTGAAATTCGAGAGCGGCGTGCATCGCGTGCAACGAGTACCGGCCACCGAGGCCAGCGGCCGCATCCACACGAGCACCTGCACGGTGGCCGTCCTGCCTGAGGCGGAGGAAGTGGATGTGGAAATTAAGCCCGAGGAACTGGAGATTTCCGTCACCCGCGCCAGCGGTCCCGGCGGCCAAGGCGTAAACACTACCGACTCGGCGGTCCAGATTTTGCACAAGCCCACCGGCCTGATTGTCCGTTGCATGGATGAACGCAGCCAAATCAAGAACAAGGCCAAGGCCATGAAGGTGCTGCGCTCACGCCTGCTCGACCAGCGCATTGCCGAGGAGCAGGCGAAATATGCCGCTGAGCGCAAGTCGCAAATCGGTACCGGCGAACGCAACGAGCGCATCCGCACCTACAACTTTCCCCAAAACCGCGTATCCGACCACCGCATCGAGCTGACCCTGCACAGCCTGCCCGCATTCATGGAAGGAGCCATTGACGAGATCATCGAGCCGCTCATCCAGCATGACCTCGAGGAAAAACTCGCGGCCCTCACCGCCTGATGGAACCACGCGGGCTTATTTTCGACTGCGACGGAACTCTAGCGGACAGCATGCCGCTGCACTGGCGCGCTTGGGACCAGACTTGCCGCAAGCACGGCTTGGTATTCACGGAAGAAAGGTTTTACTCCCTAGGCGGTGTTCCCTCACGGCGCATCTTTGCCATGCTTGGCGAGGAGCAAGGGGTGGCTCTGGACCCGGTGGAATTGTCGCGCCAAAAGGAGGCTGCCTACCTTCCGCTTATGCCGGAACTCCAGCCGGTTGAGCCCATCGTCACCATCGCCCGGGAACACCGCGGGAAAGTTCCCATGGCCGTGGCCACTGGCGGCATGCGCAATTGCATCACCCAGATTTTGAACCACCTCGGCATTGCAGACTGGTTTGATGCACTGGTGACCAGTGAGGACGTTGAAAATCCAAAACCCGCGCCGGACACGTTCGTGAAGGCGGCGCAACAAATTGGAGTAGCTCCGGAACATTGCCGGGCCTTTGAAGATACGGATCTGGGCATGCAGGCCATCCGCGCCGCAGGCATGGAGGCGGTGGATGTGCGGACGATCCTAGGCGTCAAGACAGGATCCGCATTCAAGCAGTGACTGCCTTGGGCTTGCGCCGCACCCACACGTAACGGAACAAAACGGCCCTGAGCGCCATCGCGATCGGGATGGCCAGCAGACCGCCAATCACCCCGCCCACCAGCGTGGTACCCATAAGCACGGAGATGATGACCGCCACCGGGTGCATGCCCACGCGGTCACCAATGATCTTCGGCTGGATAACGGTCTTTTCCAGAAACAACACCAGCGCGCACACGGCCAACGCCGACACGGGCGCCAAACCGCCCGACACGAGCATCTGGTCTCCATGCGTCAACGACAACAACAGCACGGGGATTATGGAAACGATGACGCCAAAGTAGGGGATGATGCCCAGCATGCCTGAGAGCAATCCCAGCATAATGCCGTACGGCAGCTTGATGACCGCAAAGCCAATCGCAAGGCAGATACCTACCGTGATGGCCACCAAAACCTGACCACGGAAAAAGACCACCATGCTGTCATTGAACGATTTTAAAACAAAGACAGCCTCGTCCTTGAACCACGATTCCTTGAGCGGCAGGTAATCGCTCCATTTCATCTCGATGGTTCGCGCCTCAAGCAGGAAATAAAACACGTACACCGGTACCAGCGCCAGTCCCGCCAGCAGCCCGATCCAGGCAATGGCCTTGGCCATGCCTTGGCCGGCGGACTTGGGTGCCACGGGAACTCCGGAGGACAACATCGCCTGAAAATCAGCGCTCTCGATCCGCTGCAACTGTAGCATGCGCCCCCAAGATGTTTCCTTGTTGCGCGAGGCCCACGTGTGGACGCTTTCCTCAATCTTCTCAAGTTGCGCCTCCTCGGTCAGCCGCATCATGTCCGGCACCACGGTCGTCAACACGAGCAGGGTCATGGTCGTCACCAGACACAGCCCAAGGAGAAACACCGTGAGAATGGCCTTCACCCGCTTGGGATTTTTCAGCTTGGTGAAGAGCATGCCGACATCCCCGGACATCTTGCCTTCGAAGAAATTTACCAACGGGTTCAACAGGAAAGCCACGATGCCTCCGATGGCCAACGGAAGAAGCACGGGAGACAGTCGGTCGATCATCCAAGCCACGCCCCAAAAGATCAGCGCCAGAAGCGCCAGAAAAACAGCCAGCGCCAATGCCGTGAGGGAAAACCACAGCACCTTCGCCTGCTTGTCCGATGGGAGGGGGAAGCCCATGTAAGTTTTTAATCCTCGCCCAGTTGCCGCGACCGTTCTGCAGCTGCGCAAACGGCATTGATGAACGCCGCGCGCACGGCATGTTCCTCCAAGACGCGCAGGCCCTCGATGGTCGTGCCACCGGGACTGGCGACCATGTCCTTCAAATCACCCGGGTGCCGGCCCGTCTCCAGTACCATCTTTGCCGCGCCCATGACCATTTGGGCCGCCAGCTTTGTCGAGAGTTCCCGGGGAAGACCTGCATGCACGCCCCCATCGCTCAGCGATTCAATCACCTCAAAAATATAGGCCGGTCCACTACCCGAAAGACCCGTCACGGCGTCCATCAAGCGCTCGGGCACCTCCACCGCCAAGCCCACTCCCCCCAAAATTCGCTCCGCCAGCCTGCCATCCGCCGCGCGCGCGTTGGCACCTAGGCAAAATCCGGCCGCGCCCTCGCCCACCAACGCCGGAGTGTTGGGCATCACACGGATGAAACGAAACGGCACCTTCGGCCCAAACACATCCGAAAAAACCGGCGCTTGAGTCTGCAATCCTGCCACGATCGAAATAACCAGATGCTTTCTCGTGGCAACATCCCGGATTCCCGCAAATACCTCTTCAACCTGATGCGGCTTCACGGCAAGTACAACGATATCCGATTTTTCAAACACCTCGGCGTTTGATGCTGTGACCCTTGCTCCCACCTCCCGGGCAAACGCCTTCCGTGCGGCAGGCACAATATCCGAGGCCGTGATACGGCCGGGTCTGGACAGGCCGGCGTACACGATTCCCCGGGCAAGGGCCGTCGCCATCTTGCCGGCCCCAAGAAACCCGATGGATTGTTTCAATGGCATCGGCTTCCTGTAACAGGAACCCCCTGCCGATGAAAGGCAAAAGCCTTCAGCCGCGCGCCTTCAAAAAAAAGCCCCGTTGCTTCTCACTGATGTCCATGCCCAAGCGATCCATCACTGCCAGCATGTCCTCCCATATTTTCCGTTTCTCGGCGAGAGACTGGTTGCGCAACAGATACGCCGGGTGAAAGGTGGGCATAAGCGGGATGCCGCGGTACTCCTGCCACTGCCCACGGAATCGGGTGATCGCTACCTCCTTCTCCAGCAGCCCGCCCACCGCCGTCTTGCCCAACGCCACCAACACACGCGGCTGGATCAGGTCAATCTGCTCATGCAGCCATGGAACACAGGTTTTCATTTCATCGAGCGTAGGCTGGCGATTGCCGGTGGAGCGGCCGGGCGTGTCCGGGCGACATTTTAAAATGTTGGCAATGTATACCTTGCCCCGGCTCAAGCCCATCGTGTCGATGATCTTTGTCAACAGCTTGCCCGCCTGGCCGACGAAGGGCTCTCCCTGCTCATCCTCATCCGCTCCCGGGGCCTCCCCCACAAACATCAAATCCGCCGCCGGATTGCCCACGCCGAAAACTACCTGTTTGCGCGACGCAACCAAGTGATCGCACTTCGCGCAAGCCAAGGCCCGCTGCCGCAGCGATTCAAAGGCGTCCCCCTTGCCCGACACCGAGGGCGGTGGCTGAAACAACGCCGCCAACTTCTCACGTTTCACATTCACATGACGCCGACCACCCTCTCGCTCGCCCTCCAAATAGCCAATAGTAGCCTCCAGCATCACTTCGTACGCGCCCATTGATCGGAGCTTAATTTCGACCCCTGCACCCGCACGCTTAACTTGCCCACTGACTTACTCACGCCCAGCCCCTAAAATAAACACATGACCAAACATTGCTTCAACTGCGGGCGCGAATGGACACTGGCCAACCTTCCGGGTCGGCGCGACAACTGTGAGGATTGCGGCACGGATTTTCGCTGCTGCCGAAACTGCATTCACCATGACCTGCTGTCAGCCCATCAATGCCGAGAACGTCGGGCCGAACCCGTGCAGGAAAAAGACCGCGCCAACTACTGCGAATACTTCGATTTCGCCAAGCGAACCTTCAAAAAACCAACCCGCGACGCCAGCGATGCCAGCCGCGAAGAGGCCGCCCGGGACGCTCTAAAAAAGCTTCTTGGAGACTAACTACACAATAAGTTGTGGTGTTTTTTTAAGTGAAGCACAACTTATAGTGTCTATAAGGTGAATTAATACTTTTTATCAAGACCTTGACTTTTTATTAGACTGGTTAATAATGACCCTACGAACCGTGCTGAGAAAGGTGCGGTTGGGGGGGTAGAACACAATTTAGGTTCTGGTCCAGTACAGCCGGAGCCGATGTCCTACAGTAGCCTACGTTGTACTGTTTCTGTGTTCACCGGGCCAGGCAGGTCGCCTTCAGGCCACCTGGCCCGGATTTTTTATGGGGCCGGCACATGAGGCTGGATCCAAGCGGACTCCAATTCACCGGGGTAAAGTGGATTGGCCTTGGCTTTTGAGGAGATCACTTTTGCGCGGACATAAATCTCATCGCCCTTCAACCGGTACGCCGCTCGCGACCCCTTGACCGTAGCCAACACTTGGCCGACTTCATCAGAGTATCGATGAGTCACGCGAAGCTTGGCACCGCTGGCGAGTTTGTAGGGTTCGTGGGTGGCGTCATAGCCCTTGCGTGTGCCTATAAATTGCGTGGTGTACTCCACTCCCTTGGCGGCGACAATATCGATGGCGATCTCTTTTGGCCCACGCTGGACGTTTTTTAAAACAACGCCCGTGCTGCTGTAGAAATCCCCTGCCTCCATGGCGCGCATCAGGGCCTCGGGCTCAAGTTTGGCGGCGCGAACCATCACCCAGCCGCGGCCGGGATTGCTGCGGTTGGATGCATTGCCGTGATAGTTGTGGGCATCGTCGGTGGCCAGGCCGTACATCACCTCGAGTTTTAATTCCGCGAGTCGTCGCGTGAGAATGATGTCCCACATGCGCTCGGTGCTTGCGTGCAGTTTGTCTCCACGATCCCGCACTGCAGGGTGGCCGTTGTACACCTCGAAAAAGCGTTCACCCTTTACCCGCATCAATTCCTCCGCCGTCACGCCCCAGCCAAAGTTGGGATGGTTGAGGTGCGGTAGAATCGTGCGGCCCGTGGCCTTCCGCTGGGCCAACACCGCATCAACATTGCGTTGCATGACCTCATAAACGCTGTTTCCGCCTTGGGGCTTGACGAGGTGTTTCAAATTATAGGCGTTCATGTGGACGGGTGCATTCCGGTGGCGGTCTGTGATTTCCTCACCCTTCAGCAGAAGAAAACGCCCGGGCGCTTCAAGGCGCTTGCGAAATTCCTCCAAGGTTTTCAACCGCACCTGTTGGCGGCCACCCTGCTCACGGATGTCCACCCAGTCGCCCCACGCCGCACGATACTTGGCTAGGGCCGGCGGCCCTCCCTTGCTTCGCATCACGTCAACCCAGCGTTCTCCTTCTTGCAGGATGTTGTGATCGGTAAGGGATAAAAAATGATAACCGTTGTCCTTGTACCATTGCGCAATGACCTCAGGGTAATCATCGCCATCACTCCAGAGGGTGTGCGTGTGCAGATTGCCCTTCCACCACTTTGCATCATCAGCGGACAGGCATGGGGCCAACAGGCAACCTAGGGTCAAGGCCAGAATAAGCGGGTTCATGTTTCCTTTCATTTTTCCTCCTTGGACGCTTCTTTTTTGACATCCAGCCGACCAAGGGATTGACCGGTGTAATCGCCATAAATCTTTTGCAACTGGGCCGAAAACTTGTCCCCCGCGTAGCGGGCGATTTGTTTGTTCTTCACCACTTGGGCGCGCAACGCTCCGGTCTCGGCGGCCAGTACCTTCTGGCCGTCCGGCATGGTGGTAAAGGGTTTTACCAGCCGGTGCAAAGTAGTGAAGTAGGCTTTCTGGTCGTCGATCAAGCCCGCGCCCGCCATGGCCCCGTGTCCCGGGCACAGCGTCTTTGGTTTTAGCGCCTTGGCGGCATCTAGGGTTTTAAGCCAGTCAATGGAATTGCCATCGCCCATGTAGTTGTAGGGACCATTCACGCAGGCGTCGCCACTGAACAGAATGCGCTGTTTGGGCAGCCACACAAACACGTCACCGTGGGTGTGGGCATTGCCAAGGAACAACAGCTCGGCGCGCATGCTGCCGTCATCAAACACCATCTTGTCCTTGAAGGTGATTTGTGGCGGCAACAGCTTGCTGTTGCGCACGTCGGCGCGGCTCCGCGCGGCCCATTCCCAGCGGCCGAGTGGATGTCGACCGTAGAAGCCGGTCTCGTATTTTTTCATTTCTGCCAGCGCGCCAGCCGAGGCGATGGGCGTGGCGCCCGCCTCGGCCCAAGCCTGATTGCCGTAGGCATGATCGCCATGGTGGTGAGTGTCCACGACGTAACGAATGGGCTTATCCGTAGCCGCCTTGATTTTCGGCAACACCACCCGCACACCGCTTGGAAAGTTGCCATCCACCACCAGCACGAACTCCTTGAAGACGATCCATCCCTGATTGCAGTGCCCCTTGCTGATGTCGCCTTGGTGAAAGAATACGCCTGGGGCAACTTTCTGGACCTTGCCCACCTTGTCGGCCGCAAAAGCAGCGAAGGACAGAAAAGTGGTTATGAGAAAAGAAGCGGCTTTCATGGCCGCAGCCTAAACACCGCCTTGCGCGCGGGCAAGCCGTGAAATTCGCCTTTACCGGAGAAGCTTGATCCGCAGGTTACGCCATTGCACCTGCGCGCCAGCCAAGGCCTTGTTGCCGCCAATACCGTGCACCTGAAGCCCAATGAACCCCTTGGCCGTCAACCCATCCTTGAAATCAGCCCGCGCCACGTCGTTGAGCCAAGTCTTGATGGATTCGCCTTGGCACTCCACCCGAACCCGGTTCCACTCGCCGGCCTTGTAGGCCTTTTGGCCGGCTTTGGTAAATGCCGCCGCATCGCCCCCCCGCATCCCCGGGCACAGCCAACCCCGCCGTCCCTCGTCATAGATACCACCACTCAACATCCGGCTTGGCTTGTTGGGATCAATCTCCACCTGATAGCCATGCACGCGGTGCGCGGCTATCTTGCGGGTCCTGCCATTCCCAAGCTTCACCGCAGTGTCCTTGGCGAACACGTTTGAGCGAATTTGCACGCCGGAATTCAGCCGGTCATCACAACGGTATTCGTACTCCAGAACAAAGTCCCCGTAGAGTTTCTCCGTGCAAAGGAAGGAATTGGGCGTGCCGTTCTCCGCGGTACCAATTATCACGCCGTCCTTTACCGAGTACTTTGCCTTTCCGCCCCTCTGCGTCCAACCGGCCAAGTCACGGCCGTTAAAGAGATTTGTGAATCCTTTTTCTTCCGCCTGAAGAAAAATCTTTAGACCAAAGACCAACACCGTCACCGATATAAAAATGCAGCGCCACATTCGCTCAGGATAAGAAGCCAGCACGGCGAAGGTAAAACCCTACCGCAAATCAAACCCAGGCCGACGGCCCGTCGGCGTGCGCTCAAACTTGTCTCGACCACGTTGGGAAACCTTGGTGCGACTCACAATCAACGACTTGAGATTCGGCATTTCCGCCATCTTCATCAACCCCTTGTCGGAAATGCTCGTGTAGGAAAGATGAACAACCTCCAAGCTCTTGATCTTCAGCAGATGATCAATCCCCGCATCTGTGATCCCCTTGTTTTTGCCCAGCTCCAGTTTTCGCAGATTGGGCAACTCACTCAGGTACGCCAAGCCCGCATCGGTGATCTTGGTGCTAACAAGGTTGAGGGAATGTAAATCCTTGAGCTTTGCGATGCGGTCCGCGCCCAAGTCCGTCAAGGGCGCGCCCATCAGGAAGAGCTGCTCAACCTTCCCTGACTCCCTGTTGACCACATACTTGCCCCGGTAGGAGAGTTGATAATACTCGGCGATCTTCTTTTGCTCAGCGAGAATCTCCTCAGCCGTGGGGCCCACCGGCCCCTTCGTTGCCACCCCTGCAGACTCCGAGGAACCGCATCCCACACACAACAAAACACCGCCTAATAGAAGTGGAAAAAGAACTTTCATGACCTGCCAGCTTTTTGGAAAATAACAGGAAACCCCAGACACGCAAGCTGTGAAACCTGTTTTCAAGGAAAAAATTTCCACATTTCTGCTAAGACAAGCCCCTTGTCCTCAGCCCCTCGGCACCTCCTTTCC
>CEVA01234977.1_pt1 | contig 12002 bp, 11 predicted proteins | sample 361521 | NCBI WGS metagenome assembly CEVA01 (sample SAMEA2622823, study PRJEB7988) | marine metagenome | isolation source: saline water (ENVO:00002010), including | reverse complement strand
TTTTAGTGCATCAATTGCAATTGTTGCAGGAGAGACAAATTTTTGAAACTGAAAATTACTGTGATCAGAATCTAATTACACACCTGAAAGGAGAATAGGACCATCGATCATGGCTAGACATAGACGAAAATTCAGTGTTTTTAATTTATCTTTTCTTGATGTAATTTCCTGCGGTTTTGGAGCTGTCATCTTGTTTTTTATGATCATCAATTCCCAAGTGAAAGTTAGAAGTTTGCAAGCCAGTGAAACTTTACAGAACGAAACGGAATTTTTAGAGGAAGAGATTTTTGATGAACAAAAAAGAATGGTTAGAATCAAAAATGAAATAGATAAAACCGAACAAGAAGATGCAGTTATCAAAGGAAACGTACAGCTCCTTCTTGAAACCATAGAGAAACTCATTGAGGAGGTTGCAGAATACGAAAATTCAACTCTATCGGCGACCGACAGCATAGAACAGCTCCAGTCAGAGGTGGATCAGCTGGAAGAAGCTAATAAGAGGATGGCAGCACAGTCAGAACTGGAGAAAACAGAACCAGGGGAATTGCTTAGAGAATATTTGGGCGAAGGTGATAGACAATATTTAACAGAACTAAAATTGGGCGGCAGCCATGTCTTGATACTGGTTGATGCTTCAACCAGTATGCTCGGGCGTACTTACGTCAACGTCATTCGCTATAGAAATATGAAGGACGAACAGAAAGTCAAGGCTCCAAAGTGGAGGCAGACAGTCAACAGTGTTGACTGGCTAACAACTCGATTGACTGAAGGTACAAAATTTCAAATTTACGCCTTTAATGAAACAGCTCAAAGTGTAGTTGAAGAAAGCGATGGCACTTGGCTTGAGGTCACCGATGGTTCGACAATTAGCACGGCTGTTAGCAATTTACGGGGCAAAGTTCCCCAAAAAGGTACCAGTTTAATTAATGCATTTGAAGCCATCCAAAATCTGGATCCAGCACCGGACAATATTTTCTTACTCACCGACGGTTTGCCCACACAAGGAAAACGTACACCATCACGAGAAACTATGGTAAAACCAGAGCAGAGGGCGAAATATTTTGATCAGGCATTGCGTGCATTACCACCTACACCTGTTAATGTCCTTTTGTTCCCGATGGACGGAGACCCGTTTGCCGCTGAGGCCTATTGGTCGCTTGCAATTCGATCAAAAGGCAGTTTCATGGCTCCTTCTCAGGATTGGCCATAATGAGAAAACGCAGAGATATGGAAACTTTCAACCTCTCATTTCTTGATGTGGTTTGTTGTGGTTTTGGTGCTGTGATTCTATTGCTTGTTATCACCAAAATATATGAACCGGTGACCATCCAAAAAAGCCAAGAAGAACTCCAGAATCTCTTGGTTAAGCTCGAACAAGAGTTAAATCTTATACGTGGTGAGTCAATAGTGCTTAATCAAACACTGACTGAGGTAAGGGAACAACTGTCGGAAAATGATGAGAAAAAAAATCGACTGACTGGTGATCTCACCAAGATGCAGGGTGAATTTACAGCCTCAAAAGCACTGGCGGATGATAAAACAGGCGAAATGAATGCATTGCTTACAGCAAGACAATCAATGACCGAAGTCATGAGAAGGTTGTTGAAAGATTACAGACCGAAAGATGAAAGCACTGTTGGTGGAATACCGGTGGATAGTGAATACATTATTTTTGTGATTGATACTTCTGGCAGCATGTATCAGGGTCCTTGGAATCTTGTTATTCAAAAAATTAGTGAAACCCTAGCTGTTTATCCACAGGTTAAAGGCATTCAAGTGCTGAATGATGAAGGTGAGTATATGTTTTCCAGTTACTCTGGCCAATGGATACCAGATTCCCCTGCGATCAGAAAAAACATCACAAACCGACTGAGGTATTGGAATCCTTATAGTGATTCAAGCCCTGTTGAAGGAATCACAGAGGCAATCAACACATTTTATGCTGGCGATAAACAAATAAGCATTTATGTTTTTGGGGATGACTTCCCGAGAGGATCTGTTGAAGCAGTTTGCAGATACGTTACCAGGATAAACAAAGCAGATCGGTTTGGAAATCGATTAGTCCGCATTCACGGCATTGGATTTCCAACACAAATAGGAACTGCAAATGGAGCAAAATTTGCACATCTTATGAGAAAATTATCCGAGCAAAATGGCGGCACATTTGTTGCCTTACCTCATTTGTAAACTGCAATTTAGGAGGAAAAAATGACAATTGATGATCTTGACAAGAAACATTGCGTCCCTTGTGAGGGCGGCGTGGATCCATTGGATAGGCCCGCTGCTGAACAGTTGTCGATGGCAATTGATTCCTCTTGGAATATTTCTGATGATGCAACCTATATTGAGAGAGAGTTCAAATTTGCCAATTACGATAAGACCATTTCGTTTGTGAATGCAGTAGCATGGATCGCAGAGTCCGAGGATCATCATCCAGATCTTGTAGTGAAGTATGGTTCTTGTCGAGTCAAGTATTCAACTCACTCAATTGGGGGCTTGTCAGAAAATGATTTTATCTGCGCAAAGAAAATAGACAATATGATTTCTTGAGGCCTTCTTCAAATAGCCCTTAGGGGCATTTACAACTCAATGTAAAACTCGTGCGAGTGTTCTGGCAGTATAAATGGTATAACTTTCATATGATGTTCCTTGCTTAGACCTCTGCCAAAATTTATTCGATGTTGAATTGATTCCCATTCTTCAATCATCACAAAGTGTTCTCCTTGGGCGTGTGCTTCTTCAGGATTCCCAGCAAGCTCCTCTTTGGAATAGGTAGCGATGACTGCTTTTACCATAGCTCCTGTTTTGGCACGATAAACTTTTCTACTGACAAAACCATCTGCCGCTTCATAGAGGGGTTGCAGACCTGTGTAGTAATCCGCTACTTCGTCTGCGTGCTCAAATTTTGCATATATTGTTACAACGTAGGTTTCCATATCATTTAACTCATTAATTAATTGAAATTGTAGTCTAAATTTTATACAACAATGAGCTTGATTGCTTTAGAAAAAATCCTTCACGCCAACACAGTTTTAAAAGGAATTGTTAGAGAGACGCCATTGTTCTCTTCAAATAAATTGAATCAATCTTTGGGTGTTGATGTTTTTTTTAAGGCTGAATCGGAGCAACACACAGGCTCTTTTAAAATTAGAGGAGCTTACTATTGCATGCACCAGCATTTAATAAGCCATGGAACCCAGGAGGTTGTTGCCTATTCGTCAGGCAATCATGCGCAAGGGGTTGCTTTCGCAGGCTCTCTTTTGGGTGTATCAACCACAATTGTGATGCCTAGCGACGCACCAAAAACAAAGATTGAGAACACCAAGAATTATGGCGCAAATATTATTACTTACGACCGGTATTCAGAGGACCGAGAACAAATCGCAATCGAATACGCAAACAGTAAGAATGCATTTTTGGTTCCCCCATACAATCACGAGGATGTCATTGCTGGGCAAAGTACTGTAGCAGTTGAGGCAGTCCAACAGATGGCCTCGATTGATTTATCCATTGATGATTACATTTGTCCTATAGGCGGTGGAGGACTAATAGCAGGATGCGGTCTAGCATTGAAAAATCTTACACCAAAAACACAAATATTTGGGGTAGAGCCCAAGTTTTTTAACGACACGCAAAAATCATTCTCTCTAGGCAGTAGGCAAAAAATTAGCATCAAAAAAAATACAACAATTTGTGATGCTTTGATGGTAGATATTCCTGGTGAGCTGACTTTTCCAATTAATCAGCAACAAATCAAAGAAGTCTTCACTGTTGATGATGACAATGTTATTGAGGCACTGAAATTTACTTATGATGAATTAGGTATCATTCTTGAGCCCAGTGGTGCAGTAGGTTTGGCTCTGATTCTTAAGGGTGACTTTACTCCTAGTGGAAAAAATGTAGTGATTGTCTTCAGTGGGGGAAACATTGATATTTCTCAGCACCAAAAACTCATAAAATAGTTATTGATGAAAGATTGTTTTAATCGTAGTCTTGGGTTTTTAAAAGATTGCTAAAGAAATCAAGTTCAATCAATGAGTAACGCAAATCATACAAACAGAACCTTACAGGCTAGGAACCCCAGAACAGGAGAGATGGATTATTCCTTTGAAGTTACCGATGAGAAGGAAATCATATCCGTTGTTGCTGACCTGAGAAAGAATCAGCCAGCTTGGTCAGCAATGTCTTTGCAAGAACGTGCAGAGATACTGTCAGACTGGGCGGATGCAGTTTCCTCCAGTGATGAACTCCTGCAAGCCTTGGTTAAAGATACTGGTCGGTATTTTATTTCCAGCGCTGAACTTGGACGGTTATCGACAATGGTGAAAGACTGGTTAAAGATTGGCGAGACAATATTTGCAGAGCAAATTGCCAAACAATCATCGGCACCGACTGTGACCTATAAACACCAGTTGGTTCCATTTGAGGTTGTGGGGGTTATCGGTCCATGGAATTTTCCTTTCCTGATTACCTTGATTGATTTGGTTCCAGCTTTAATGGCCGGTTCAGCAGTCGTTGTCAAACCTAGCGAAATTACTCCAAGATTTATAGCACCATTACAAAAAATCCTTCAGCAGGTTCCGGCTTTGAATGCAGTTTGCAGATTCATTCAAGGGGATGGTAAAACTGGACAAGATTTGATCAAGCATGTCGATGCACTCTGTTTTACAGGCAGTGTTAAGACTGGGAAAATTGTTTATCAGACTGGCGCTGAAAATTTTATTCCAATTTACGCTGAGCTCGGAGGCAAAGACCCAGTTATCATTACTGAAAATGCAGACCCGAAAGATACTGCAAAAATTGTTTTAAGAGCATCAGTGCAAGCCACTGGTCAAGCTTGCCAATCTATTGAGAGGGTTTATATACATTCATCTATAGCCGAGACATTTACCTCAGAGTTGGTTCGATTGTCTGAAGAGGTTGAAATCAACTACCCCGACGTTCACGAAGGCCACATCGGACCTCTTATTTTTGATAAGCAGGCTGATATTATTCAATCACATCTAAAAGATGCAGAGGAGAAAGGTGCCGAAATTCTTTGCGGTGGTTTGATTGAGCAACATGGAGGCGGACTTTGGATATTGCCAACAGTCCTGAAAAATGTTGATCACTCCATGCTGGTGATGAAGGATGAAACGTTTGGTCCGATTATTCCAATCATGACCTATACTGATGTTAATGATGCCATTGAATTGGCAAATGATACCCAATATGGTTTGTCAGCAGCAGTCTTGGCTGGAGATAGAGTTGAAGCTGAGAGAATTGCAATGCATTTGGATGCAGGCGCAATAAGCATTCAAGATTGTGGGATAACTGCCTACGTTTTCGATGGTGAAAAAAATTGGTTTAAGTACTCTGGAACCGGTGCATCAAGGATGGGTCAAATGGGAATGGTCAGATTTTTTAGGAAGAAAGTTCTCTACACACAATCTGGAGAAACCCAGGGTATAAATGCCATGGGCGAACAAAAGCCGAGTTAAAACATTGCGTTAGGATCAATGTCATCGATCTCTTGGTCGCTCTCTCGACTGCTGATAAATTCACCTGTTACCATTTGATCATAAGCCATCCCAGGTCCAACCATCGGGTAAACCATTGCATCAGGATCAATTATTACTTCTAAGAAAGCCGCTTTGGGGAAATCTATGAACTTCTTTATTGTCCTTGCAACGTCTTTTTTCTTACTCAGTCGCTCTGCATACTCAAAACCGTCAGATTTAGCAGACATAACAAAATCTTTTTGGCGGAGTGTTTTGTCACTTCCAGAAAATCTTGCATCGTAATAGAGTTTCTGCCATTGCTTCACCATTCCATCTCCTGCGTTGTTAAGAAGAAGAATTTTCACAGGCAGTTCATAAGCTGTAACCGTTTCCAATTCCCCAAGATTCATTCTAATGCTGCCATCACCATCAACATCGATGACCATTAAATCAGGTTTTGCAAATTGAGCGCCTATGGCTGCAGGTAACCCGAAGCCCATTGTACCCATGCTGCCAGAAGTCAGCCATTGTCTTGGTTCATCGAAGTCAAAGTATTGTGCAGCCCACATTTGGTGTTGGCCAACTCCCGTGGTGACAATTGCCTTTCCTTTGGTTAATTTATTGATTTCCTCCAAGACCATCTGGGGCTGAATCAGATTTGATTCTCTGTTGTAACTAAGAGCATGGTTACTTTTTAGTTCTTGTATTACATCCAGCCAATTTGCAAAGTTGAAAACAAGATTTTTTTCATCAGCATAATCTGAAAGTTTGTTTATGGCTTTGTTGAGTATTCCGATGTGAAACCAATTAACGTTTTTAACTTTGTCGATTTCTGATGGATCAATATCAAAATGGGCTATTGCTTTTGCTTTTGGAGCAAACTTTTTGGGTATGGCTGCCACTCGGTCATCGAATCTAGCACCCACCGTTATGACGAAGTCGCAATCCTCAACAGCATAATTAGCATAAGCAGTTCCATGCATGCCAAGCATGCGCAATGACAAGATCGATTGTGTACCAATTGCTCCAATTCCCATAAGTGTTGTCGCAATTGGTATTTGGAATTTTTTTGCAAAATCACGTAAGGATTTAGACCCTTCTCCAGCGATTACTCCGCCTCCAACATAGAGCAATGGACGTTCAGATTGGTCCAAATACTCAAAGAATTCTTTGCATTCCAAATCATTCAATTCTCTATCATGGATTTCATTCAGTCTTTCACGATAGGCTGTTATATTTAATCTTGCTTCTTTATTGGGGGTAATCATTGAATTCTGTATGTCTTTTGGTATGTCAACTACCACAGGACCTGGCCTTCCAGATGCAGCAATTTCGAATGCAGCTCGCATAGTAGCTTCCAATTTTTCTGGTTCAGTTACCAGAAAGACATGTTTGGCAACCGAGCCCATGATGCTGGTGATCGGAGCTTCTTGAAAAGCATCTGTGCCTATGGAAGCTCGAGCCACTTGACCACAAATAACAACCATAGGAATTGAGTCTGCCATGGCATCCCTGACTGGGGTGACTGTATTTGTTGCACCCGGTCCTGAAGTGACTAATACGACACCTGGTTTACCGGTTGCTCTGGCGTAGCCTGCTGCCATAAATCCAGCCCCTTGCTCGTTGGCTGGAACAATTAGTGGCATTGGATCTTTTCCGTTTATTTTGTTGTCAGAATTGTATCTAAAAACCGCATCGTAGGTGGGTAGAATAGCCCCACCACTGTAACCAAAAATGATCTCAACACCCTGTTCAGCAAGAACACGGACAATCAAGGATGAGCCCTCTATTTTTGTAGATGTTGCCATTTTATTTGTTTTTACCTTTCCTTTTAAAGCAAATCAGCCGACTACAATACTATAAACCATCTATTTTAAGTAAGAAATTGCGAAACTTTCAATCTTAAGGAGTAGTATGTTCAGTCTTTTATAAAACATATAGAATAGGAACAATGAGACATACCATTGCAATATTGCTTCAAAACGAGACTGGTGCATTGTCACGCGTTGCCTCCATGTTTTCAACACGAGGTTATAACATAGAATCACTGAGTGTGGCACCCACTCAAGACCCTATGGTATCCAGATTAACCCTAGTAACCGAAGGCGAGGATACTGTTATTGAACAAATCGCCAAACAACTTTATAAACTAATCGACGTTATTGAAGTTCTAGACATCACTTTACTTGATCATGTGGAACGTGAGCTTATGATGATCAAATGCAGGTTCAAAGAACGAAAAAAAGATGCTCTTTTGGCATTCATTGATGAAGAAGAGGCTAAAATTATAAGCGAAGAAGATGGTTTTATAATTCTTGAACTTATGTCTGATTACGATTGCAACAACAGATTTTTAAAAACCTTGGAAAAGATGGTTTCAATAATAGCTGTTGCTCGCAGCGGACCATTGGCTTTGGCCAAGGGAAAACCGTCATAAGCTCCAATAGCTTACATATTATTAATTAGAGCATCACCAAATTCACTGCATTTGACTGGTGAAACATTATCCATCAGTCTTGCAAAGTCGTAGGTAACGATTTGCTTCTGTATGGACTTATCCATGGCTTTCAATATTAAATCAGCCGCCTCTGTCCAACCTAGGTATCTCAACATCATTTCTCCAGAGAGAATCACAGAGCCTGGGTTTACTTTATCTTGATCTGCGTATTTTGGTGCGGTTCCATGTGTGGCTTCAAAAACAGCATGGCCAGTTATATTGTTGATGTTGCCCCCTGGAGCTATGCCAATCCCTCCAATTTGTGCTGCCAGTGCATCAGAAAGATAATCTCCATTCAGATTCATTGTCGCAATTACATCAAATTCGGAAGGCCTGGTAAGAACCTGTTGAAGTGTTATGTCAGCGATGGCGTCCTTGACGAGGATGGCGCCATTGACAATTGCATCATTTTGTTCTTGGTTTGCAGTCTCCTCTCCATGTTTGGTTTTGGTCTTTTCCCATTGGTCCCACGTATAGACATGATCGCCATATTCCCTTTCTGCCAATTCATATCCCCAGTTTCTGAAAGCCCCTTCTGTAAATTTCATGATATTGCCTTTGTGGACCAAGGTAATGCTTTTGCGTTGATTTGTTATGGCGTACTCAAGTGCGGAACGAAGCAGTCTTTCCGATCCCTCTCGTGAGATGGGTTTAATTCCAATTCCTGAGGATTCTGGAAACCTAATTTTACTGAAATCATCTGGGAAAGAGTCCTTAAATAATTGCAGAAATTTTTCGTTTGATGCACTGCCTTGTTCAAATTCAATACCTGCATAAATATCCTCAGTATTTTCCCTGAAAATCACCATGTCCACATTTTCTGGATCTCGGACTGGAGACGGGACACCTTTGAACCATCTGACTGGTCGTAGACAAACATAGAGATCAAGCGCTTGTCGCAAAGCGACATTTAATGATCTTATTCCTCCACCAATCGGAGTTGTCAATGGTCCTTTGATTGAGACTATGTATTCTCTGCAAGCCTGAATGGTCTCTTCAGGCAGCCAATTTTTGAACTCATCAAAAGCTTTTTGACCGGCATAGACTTCAAGCCAATCAATCTTTCGGTCACCTCTATAAGCTTTTTCAACGGCTGCATCTAAAACTCTGACCGAGGATCGCCAAATATCAGGTCCTGTTCCATCCCCTTGGATGAATGGTATTGTTGGGTTATCTGGGACATTGAGCTGCCCATTTTTTAGTTCTATCTTCAATCCACTATTCATATCTGACATTCCATTTTCCCTGTACTAACTCTATTGGGATTAATGGGGCATCATTATGAATATTTTATTGGTCTTATACAACCTAAACTTCGGCTATTTTCTGATTAATCATAGTTCATTGTTATATAGTCACCAATGTACTAGATCTATCTGTTTGTTGATGGAATACTGTGATTATATTTAATGATTGGAGAAGGAGAGCTTAAAGTGAGTCAAAACAAAGAAACAAAAACCATAATGGAATTTCTGAGTGAAAATCCAAACGTTGATGTAAGTCATGCTTGGGAGCGTTGTTGGGGTATTCAAACGGGCATCATAGAGCGTGTAAAAGAACGTTTTTCAGTGAAAAAACACCCATCTTGTGAAGGTAGAGATTACTTTGTTTCTGAGGAGCATCCGAAGCATGGACAACTGGAAGGCTCTTTTACTGCCTACAGCGGTGAAGAAGTTGATTGGCTGGTGCATTCATGGCTTGGTAATCGTCAAAGAAGTATTCTGGATATCAATGCAACAGTTTTTCTTGGTCAGGAAACAAGGGTGCCGCATTTAGCAGTGATCTTCGGTACCATCCCATTTCTCTATTTTTATGCAGAGTACACGCCTCGAATGGATCTGAGAACAAACCCTGATTATTTAATGAAGTACTATGAGCCAGTAAATAAAGATTTCTTGGAATTTCGTGCGCAGCCAAATTGGACGCGTTTTGTCAGCCATGGAACCTATCTCAGGTCTTTAATGTCTCCGGTTTGTGTGAGTGCACACACTGAGCTAAATGATGAAAATATAGATTATTGTGAGAGTTATTTGGAGACCTTTGTCAACCGATGGTTCCAATGGTTGGATGAAGCAGAAACCGTGCCCTTATCTGAGCGTGCAGCGCAACAAGAATACGATTTGAAAGTTAGGGAATTAGGATACAGGAACGATCCGATGAATGTTTTACCAGTGGAAGTTTTTGGTCAGGAAGAAGCCAATCGGATGCTCGATTTACGGATTGGGGTGGATCAAATAAATTCGGTTGCCAATAGATGGGAACGGTCTTAAATTTTTATGCTCAAAGCACTCCTTATTGATGACGATGCCAAATTGGCCAATTTGTTGGGCAATTACTTAATGAAATTTAAAATTGAGCTAAATTCTACTACTGAACCAACCCATGCTCTTGAAATGATTGCAGAGCATCAGCCTGATTTGATTATTTTGGACGTTATGATGCCAAAGATGAACGGATTCGAGGTTTGCTCTGGCATTAGAAAAAAATATAAAACGCCCATCATCATGCTCAGTGCAAGAGGTGAATCATTTGATCGGGTCAAAGGTTTGGATTTGGGAGCAGATGACTATATCGCTAAACCCTTTGAACCAAGAGAATTGGTTGCACGTATTCACAGTCTCCTCAGACGGGTCATCGATGACGATGTAGATGGCTACGAGAAAGTCATATTTGAGGTTGATGCTATTGCCAGAGAAATCAGTATGAATGGACAAATATTGAGTTTGACCAACATGGAGTTTGAATTGTTGGAGCTACTCCTTGCTAATCCAAATACCTTGTTTTCTCGAGATGATATACTCAAACACCTTCGAGGCATTGAAGCCAAGATTTTTTCTCGGTCAATCGACATTTTGATCAGCAGATTAAGACAAAAGATAGAAGCAGATCCCAAAGAACCGAAATATATAAAAACCATATGGGGCAAAGGTTATATGTTTTTACCCATAAATAAAGAAAAGTTAGAATCATGAAAAGACCCTTCCAGTCGTTATCTGTAAAATTAACACTGGTCTTTTTTGTGACCGCATTGGTTTATCTGTATGGGCTCTCGGTAGGTATACGGTATTTGATTGATGAAGACGAAGTAAGAGAGATTGTCGGTTATTATCAAACCAGTTACTACGATTATATGTTGTCGGACCTCCAATACCCCCCCAACATTGGCAAAGCAGAGGAGATTGTTGATCAAATGCCCTTTGATATGAAGATTGTGGGCGAAGATTTGAATTGGACATCTTCGTCTCAATTTATTATCAACGATGCAATCAATTTTGAATTGAGCACTTTAAACGTTGCTAAAATAAAAGCTGATATTGCCGAAGGGAGAGCATCTTCTCGTGAGGGTGTAGAGGCCGCCCGATATCAAAACAGAACCTATGCCAAAATCCCATTTGGCGACTACACTATTTTTCTGGTAACTCCAAAAATGTCAGCACAGGTCCAGCGGGCCTATGTTGTAGAAACAATTATTGCCATTACACTGCTGGTACTTTTAATTTGTTATGGATTGGTTCGAAGTATTTTCAGGCCTATAAAATCGATCGAAGAAGGAGCGACCCGAATAGGACAAGGGGAGTTGGGGCACAGAATCGAAGTAAAACAGAAAGATGAACTGGGGTCCTTGGCTAAGAAAATCAATCAGGCAGCTAGCAATGCCCAGGAAACACTCGAACAAATAGAGGCATTGGGTTTGGCGGTCAGTCATGAATTAAGATCGCCTCTGACTCGAGCTAGGCTGGAAGTTGAGTTGTTGGAAGGTTCAAAAATTAAAGAAGATTTACTGAATGAAATCAATGCCATGGAAACCATCATCACCAATATCTTGGACACTGAAGCTTTAGGGTCCGGAAATAAAAAATTGCAGCTCGAAATTTTTGCACTCAATGAGATGATTGATCATATGATTGAAACAAGTGGTTTTCTGGTCAATACAAATATAGCCTTCAATCCATTGAGGGATGCAACGGATATTGAGGCAGATAGGACATTGTTTGAGGTTATGATTAAGAATATTCTGGAAAATG
>CEVA01149513.1_pt1 | contig 12004 bp, 8 predicted proteins | sample 361521 | NCBI WGS metagenome assembly CEVA01 (sample SAMEA2622823, study PRJEB7988) | marine metagenome | isolation source: saline water (ENVO:00002010), including | reverse complement strand
GTCCAAGTTGGCTTTCAATGATGGTTGGCAATATTCGCCGGCGCCAGAGAGTACTGATCACATCGTTATTGATGAGCAGTATGGATTATTTATCGACAATGAATTTGTCGAGCCAGCAGAAGGCCAATATTTCGACACAATAAATCCTGCAACGGAGGAATTCCTTGCAAGCGTTGCATTAGCAACTGATGCTGATGTGAGTCGTGCTGTTAAAGCTGCACGTAAGGCAAAGAATGGCGCTTGGTCGAAGATGAAGCCGGCAGATAGGGGCAAGTATATATATCGTATTGCGCGCATTTTACAGGAGAGAGCTCGGGAATTTTCGGTTATAGAGTCCCTGGATGGTGGCAAACCAATACGTGAATCTCGAGACATTGATATTCCTTTGTCGGCCGCTCACTTTTTCTATTATGCAGGTTGGGCAGATAAACTTGACTATGCGTTTCCGGGCAGAACATCTAAACCACTTGGCGTAGTAGGACAGGTAATACCTTGGAATTTCCCCTTATTGATGGCTGCATGGAAGATTGCACCTGCACTAGCTTGTGGAAATACCGTTGTTTTAAAACCAGCCGAAACTACGCCGCTGACTGCGATGAAGCTTGCTGAAGTTATACGCGATGCTGAACTTCCTCCCGGAGTTGTTAACTTCGTAACCGGTGCAGGTGATACTGGTGCATCGATTGTTAATCATCCGGACGTCGACAAGATAGCTTTCACTGGCTCAACCGAAGTTGGCAGAATCATCCAGCAGTCAATTGCTGGAACTGGCAAGAGATATACCCTTGAACTCGGAGGTAAGGCAGCCAATATCATTTTCGCGGATGCCGCGATCGATCAAGCGGTAGAAGGAATTGTTAATGGTATTTTCTTTAATCAAGGACATGTCTGTTGTGCTGGTTCACGATTACTGGTGCAGGAATCGGTTGCTGATGAAGTGGTCTCAAAGCTAAAGGATAGGATGGAAACGCTTATAGTCGGTGATCCGCTTGATAAGAATACTGACATCGGTGCAATCAATTCGGCTAGCCAGCTTCAGACAATCCAGTCATATCTTAAAATAGGTGAAGAAGAAGGTGCGGAAATGCATCAAAGCTCTTGCGTGCTTCCAGAGAGAGGTTACTGGTGCCGGCCGACAATATTTACAGGAGTATCCCAGTCGAATCGTGTCGTACAGGAGGAAATTTTCGGACCAGTTCTCGCTATCCAAACATTTCGTACGCCAGAAGAAGGGTTAGAAAAGGCTAACAATACTCCATATGGTTTGTCTGGCGGAGTCTGGACTGACAAAGGTTCGAAGATATTCCAGATAACCAAAAAAGTTCGTGCCGGAGTGATATGGGCGAATACATTTAATAAATTTGATCCGACATCACCTTTTGGCGGATACAAAGAAAGTGGTATTGGAAGTGAAGGTGGCCTGCATGGCCTGAATGCTTATGTGGAATTGGTTAAATGACCATGGTTGGGCCGCATTCAAGAGTACCTGTCGCAAAGACATACAAGATCTACATTGATGGAAAATTTCCGCGCACGGAATCGGGCAGATACTTTCCCCTTAAAGATGTGGATGATCAAGTTGTCGCTAATCTTTGCCGCAGTAGCAGAAAGGACTTTCGTAATGCCGTTGTTTCTGCGCGCAAAGCATTTCCGAATTGGTCGTCAGCTAGTGCTTACCTCCGAGGCCAGATTTTGTACAGGATTGCGGAAATGCTTGAGGGAAGAAGAGACCAGTTTATCTCGGAGCTTGTGCTGCAAGGCTTGTCCAAGCGTCGTGCCAGAAAGGAAGTTGAGGCGTCTATAGACCGCCTTATCTATTTTGCTGGTTGGTCGGATAAATATCAGCAGGTTTTTAGTGCTGTGAATCCCGTAAATTCCTCACATTTTAATTTTTCTGTATTGGAACCGACAGGTGTGGTGTCTATTCTTGCTCCGACAGGGAGTGGTCTCTTAGGGCTTATTTCTAATATAGCCCCAGTCATAGTAGGCGGTAACACCTCGGTGATTTTAGCGTCAGAGTCGATGCCCCTTTGTTCGGTGTCCTTCGCAGAAGTACTTCATGCCTCTGATGTGCCAGCCGGTGTTGTTAATATCCTTACCGGGTTTAGGGAAGAATTAACAGAACAGTTTGCGACGCATATGGATGTTAACGCCATCATTTTTTCGGATGATGACGGTGGTGTTGCAAAAACCATTGAAAGTCTTGCAGCAAATAATATTAAGCGTGTCATTCCGCGTAACGCCATTGATTGGTCAAGTGAGAAAAATCAAAATCCCTATCTAATCCGGGACACTCAGGAAACGAAAACCACCTGGCATCCTATCGGTAACTAAATGAAATTGTCTGGAATCAGAATCGCTACATTTGCGGCGGCTAGCATCGTTTTGTTAGCGTCATGTAGCGAGAGTACTCAGGTGATTCAGAGCGATGACCAGCGGGATCCCTCCGTTGCTCGGTTGTGGAATGAAGTGCTCCTAGATGCCATTCGTAATGACTTCGCGCGGCCGACTGTGCACGCGCGTAATATTTTTCACATATCGGCAGCCTTGTATGATGCCTGGGCTTTTTTCGATGCAAATTCCGGAACTTTCCTTCTCGATAAAACAGTTAGCAACTATAGTTGCCCACTAGACTATGTTGCTTATAACCGTGATTTGCTTTCGGCGCAGGAAGAAGCGATGAGTTTTGCAGCCTATAGACTTATCCTACATCGATTTCTGGAGGCTCCCGGCTTTGCTGCTGTTCAGGACAACGCCGATTCTCTAATGGAATCACTTGGCTATGATACTTCTGACACATCAAAAAATACTCGTTCGGGCTCTGCAGCGGCAATAGGGAATGTCATAGCATCTTGTTATATCGAATTTGGGTTACAAGATGGATCTAATGAAGCCGATAATTATGCAAACCGATTTTATATACCAGTCAATCCGCCAGTTGAACCGGAAAACACAGGTAACCCGAATATTATTGATCTGGATCGATGGCAACAGATTGCGCTGACGATTTTTATCGATCAGGCGGGAAACCCCATTACCGAGATTCCCGAATTCCTTAGTCCTGAATGGGGCCAAGTCGTGCCCTTTGCACTCTCGTCGAATGATTTAACAATTTATGAAAGAACAGGATTCGACTACTGGGTTTATCATGATCCGGGCTTGCCGCCACTTTCTGATGGACCATGGTCTGAAGAATACAAGTGGGGTTTCTCACTAGTTTCTATTTGGTCTTCGCATCTCGATTCAACGGATGGGGTAATGATAGATATTTCCCCAGCATCACTAGGAAATATTTCAACTTTGCCCAGCGAATTACCTGATTATCGTACTTTCTTCAATTATTTGGACGGTGGTGATTTTAGTGTGGGGCATGCTCTAAACCCGGCAACTGGGGAGCCCTACGCTCCACAGCTAGTGCCTCGCGGCGATTATACTCGCGTGCTTGCAGAATTTTGGGCAGATGGCCCAGATTCTGAAACACCGCCTGGTCACTGGTTCGTAATTCTTAATTCAGTTATTGATCATCCAGAGTTTGAAAGAAGGATGGAAGGAATGGGTGCGGTATTAGGTCCGCTTGAATGGGATGTAAAAGCTTATTTCTCATTGGGTGGAGCAATGCATGATGCTGCAATTGTCGCGTGGGGTATAAAGGGCTGGTACGACTATTTGCGACCACTGTCTGCTATTCGCGCAATGGCTGAACGGGGACAAAGCAGTGATCCTCTTCAGGGATCCTATTCAGTTTACGGTATACCTCTAGAGCCAGGTTATATTGAACTCGTTTCTGCGGGTGACCCACTTGCGAGTGTTAGCGATGAAAATGTGGGAAAAATAAAATTATATGCTTGGAGAGGCCCGACATATATTAATGAGCCAGCAACGGACCAGGCGGGTGTTGGATGGATACTTGCAGAGAACTGGTGGCCTTACCAACGACCAACCTTCGTTACTCCACCGTTTGCTGGCTACATTTCGGGCCACTCGACCTATTCGCGCGCTGCTGCAGAGGTTTTAACGAGATTAACCGGTGACCCTTACTTTCCAGGTGGGATGAGTAGTTTTGAAATCGAAGCGAATGAATTTTTGGTGTTTGAGGAGGGCCCGAGCGTCGATATGACCCTACAGTGGGCAACTTATAGGGATGCTGCGGATCAAACTAGCTTGTCCCGCCTATGGGGTGGCATACATCCACCTGCTGATGATATCCCGGGGCGGCGTATTGGAGAACAGATTGGTATCGACGCCTTTGAATTAGCTCGGCAATATTTCACTAACAGGTAGAAGTTTATGTCGTTCTAATATCTAATTTTATTATTAGTCTATTACGAACTCTGGTTCCAAACGGCCACCGATTTGCTGTATAACTGAAGCGGCACATTGGTTACCGATTCTGGCACATTCCTGAAGAGGCTTACCGGAGGTCCATCCGAATAGAAACCCAGCGGTGTATGCGTCACCAGCTCCGGTTGTATCAACTATCTGTTCAATTTGTGTTGCTTCCTGAAATACAATCTCGTTGCCGAGTTTTGTTACTGACCCCATATCGGATCGTGTGATTGAAAATAAATTTGTAAAGTCGCTCAGGGCTTCCATAGTCGCTTCATGACCAGTGGTCTTAAGAAGGGCAGCTACTTCGTCCTCATTACCAAAAACAATATCTATATCTTCGTGTATTGCCGCGTACCAAGCATCATAATGTCGCTCCACACAAAGTGAATCTGATAAGGATAGTGCAACAGCGGCGTTATTATTTCGCGCAATTTTAATGGCTTTAGCTGCAATCGCCGGACCCTCTGGGATATCCCAGATGTACCCTTCAAGAAGTATTATTGATGGATTGCCAACAGTTGTGTTTGTGATATCGGTTATGGAGAGCTCTGTGCAGGCGCCAAGATATGTCTGCATTGTCCGTTGTCCATCACCTTCAATTAATGCATGGCAGCGAGCGGTTGGAGAATTCGCGGTTTTTGGCGGGAGTCGCACTTCGACATCTAGCTTCTTCATATCATCCACGAAGATTGTACCCATGGGATCGTCGTTAAGACGCCCGATGAATGCTGTGCTAGCTCCCAGATTGGCTAGTCCGGCTATGGTATTGGCGACAGAGCCACCACACATTTGGGTTGTCTCTCCCATCTGTTCGTATAGCTCATGTGCTTGCTCCTGATTTATCAGAGTCATAGACCCTGGTGGTGCCCCTATATTTTCTAGAAACTTTTTGTCGACGGGCGCCAATACATCCACTATGGCGTTGCCGATCCCAAGAACCTGTGTTGATCGTGACATATTTAATAGATCCAAATTTTAAACCGGAGGGTTAGATACCTTGTAAAAAGTAAAACTACGCGTGAGTACCAGGCATCACTCAGATATTGTTATTTTTAGCTGCTGTCATGATGTGCTCGGCAGCACGAAAAGCTAGTGCCATTATAGTCATTGTTGGTTGCCCCCGACCGGATGTTACCAAACTTGAACCATCGCAAAGAAACAGGTTAGGAATATCGTGAGCACGATGGTATTTGTCGATTACGGAAGTCGCAGGGTTATCACCCATACGGCAAGTTCCGAGCAGATGCGGACCCCGGGTCTGATAGGTAATAGGCTCTCGCCAGGCATGTTGAGCACCGGCGGCTTGTGCAATTTCCATGGTCCGATCCTGCATGAAGTTAGCCAGTTTTATATCGTCATCGTGATCTCGATACGTGATTCGAAGCGAAGGGCGACCGAACTGATCTTTATGAGTTGGATCGATAGTAATGTTGTTTCTATCTTGTGGAAGAGACGTCCCGCTGCCAAATAAGAACATACTTCGAGTAAAGTCATTCTCCAGATTAGCTTTAAATTCTGTTCCCCATTGGGGGCCATTCGGACGCGCACCGGCCATTGCAAAAAGGAAAGGGACAGCCGCCATAAATGGACGAGCGTCAATACCACCGCCACCATAAAAACCGCGTTTCAGATCACTTTCGTAAAACTGATGAATGATTCTTGAGACTTGGACGCCTTTATAATCATTCAGTTGTCGGTCGAATAATGTACGCACTATCGAATGACTATTAAACATCAGGTTTCTGCCCACAAAGCCGCTCGAATTGGCTAGTCCATCTGGAAATTGACTGTTCGCCGAATTTAATAATAGGCGTGGTGTCTCCGCGCCATTAGCTGACACGATTACAGCTTTAGCTTTCTGCGCTTTTTCTGCACCTGTGCTGTCAATGTAGGCAACCTCTTCAACACGGCCCCTCGCATTAGTCCCAATTTTGTAGACGGCACATTCCGGTCGAAGTTCACAGTTTTCACTCTGAACAGCAGCAGGAATCATTGCAGCGAGAGTTGATGATTTAGCATTTGTCTCACAGCCAAACCACATGCAGTAACCACAATTAATGCAGGGTGGGCGGCCATTATGTGGTTTCGTTAGCACCGCGTGAGGCTCTGGTTGAACACTCCAGCCTAACTGTGCGGCGGCTTTTTCCATAAGCACACCGGACGACTTGATAGGGAATGGAGGCATGGGAAACGGACGAGAGCGAAACGAATCATCTGGTCCTGGCGCGCCAGATACACCGATTTCCCAATCCACACGGCTATAGTATGGCTCCAGTTCTTCGTAGCTAATAGGCCAGTCCGAAAAGTTTGTATCGCTGATTGGTCCCAAAAGGCTGCGCTCTTTGAAATCTATTTCCCTGAATCGCCAGAAATTTGCAGTCATATGAACGCTGCTTCCACCGACTGTTTGTGAATAAAATGCTGGCGTCATTTGTGGCGCTTTTGCGGTCTGCGTATGGTCTGTCCTAAAGGTCTGTTGGCTATATTTATTTCCACCGCCGTTTAATTCTTCATTCAGGAAAACGGAGAGAGCATCGTGTTTGTCGTGAGTAAAGTCTTCAGCAGTGCGAAGGGCCCCCTGTTCGAGAAGAATAACGCTAAAGCCATTAGTTGCTAGCTCTTTAGCTATAATGCCGCCTGCTGATCCTGATCCGATTACAACGAAGTCCACAATTTCATCAAGCCCAAACGTCACATGATTTTCAAGTGCCATCTGTTTCTCCCGATTCGTAGGCGGCATCATAATCACCAAACGGGTGCGCCCATGCTTGCGGTGGTCCCGGCATGCCAGCAAGTTGCCAGCCGACGTTATTGTGGTTACCGCCATATTTAGCCATTCCAAAGACTCCGGCAAGCGTCATAAATCTTGCCCCTTGAAAAAAAGGTGTTTCCTCGACGCTCTGCAGGTAGGTATCCTGCTCCAGTTCGTTGAGATCAGAGAAAACCTGAGCCCCGGGAAAAATGTTTGGGATATTTTTCTGGAATTCGGAAAGCATCAGTCGAGCAGGAACGGCCATTTCAGAGAAAATCGTTCCGAAGGCCTCATCGAAAAAATAAACGGCTCCTGCTTCTGTTGCCCCTGGTGTGTTAGTGGTTGGGAGTATCCGTGCTGCGATGGCGATTATTTCCCTGGCTTCAGCATTGGTAATGTTTTTGAAGTGATTTGAAGCATTCTTCGCGGTGCATGCCGCTTGAGAAACAGCAATGAAAGCAGGTAACCTAGCTCGTGCCAGCGCACCGCCGAGAGCAGTGCCAGAGCCCTGCATGAATAACCTACGTGTCAAAAAATCACTGCCCATTACATGCTTCCTTAGTAGCTTGATTCGCAAACGTAGCACAGTCTTTACTAGCTAGCTCTATTAATTATTTTTGGAAGTAGCTTAGATTCTATTTAATTACAGACTTGCTGATATCATTAGATAATTCTTGAAACGTTTGGTGCTGTAATGGGGAAATTAACAACGCACGTGCTGGATACCTCGAATGGTAAACCAGGCTCGGCAATTAGTATCAGAGTATATAAATTAGAGGATGATCGTTGCTTGGTGGCCTCTGCCATTACTAACGACAACGGTCGCACTGAAGAGGCGCTGCTTGAAGACGATACTTTCGGACCAGGTATCTACGAGATAGAATTTTACGTAGGAAATTATTTTTTAGAGAGGGATTCTAAGACGGATACGCCGCCGTTTCTTGATGTGGTAGTAGTCAGAGTGACGTTGTCTGAAGACGAGCATTATCATGTGCCTTTGCTGGTGTCTCCTTGGAGTTACTCGACCTATCGCGGTAGCTGATATGAGTAGAAGCCGCAGGGAAAAATATCGACATAAAATAAAGTTCACGCTAGACGGACAAGTGATCGAAGTCGATGGAGCTGACCCTAGCCGCACTGTTCTTGAATATCTGCGAGAAGATTTGTTGCGCACAGGTACTAAGGAAGGTTGTGCCGAGGGTGATTGCGGTGCTTGTACTGTTGTTATAGCCGATATTGATTCTTGTGGGGAGCGACTTTCTGCCCGAGCAATCAACTCTTGTATCCAGTTTCTGCCAACGCTGGACGGCAAGGAACTAATTACAGTTGAAAGTTTAGAGCAAGATGATCTTCATCCCGCTCAGACTGCAATGATTGACAGCCATGCTTCTCAGTGCGGTTTTTGCACACCAGGGTTCGTTATGTCCTTGTTTGCGCTGTATAAGACGAATTTGCACCCAACACGGCAGGAAATAGATGATGCTCTTGCTGGGAATTTGTGTAGGTGCACGGGTTATCGCCCCATCGTAGATGCAGCTAATAAGATGTATGAAGACCTGGTTGAGGATCAGAACTGGACTAGGTTACCCGCTGGTTCTGGCAAGGGCGAAGATGAAGCGTATCGGTTAGATCGACTTCGTTCATTGAAAAGCACCGAGATTCTTTATACTGAATCGCAAGGACGGAGATTCTATGCACCTGTTACTCTGCGCGACCTTAGCGCTCTGATAGAAGAAAACCCCGATGCGGTAATACTTGCCGGTGGCACAGATATTGGGATTTGGGTCACAAAACAATATCGCGATCTAAAAACCATAATCTTTATTGGTAACGTTGCCGAGTTGATGTCCGCAATAGTAACGCCTGATTATATCGATATTGGTGCTGCTGTTAGTTTCACAGATGCGATGCCATTGATTATTGATCACTATCCAGGTTTGGAAGAATTGTTCCTACGATTCGCATCTCCGCCGATTAGAAATGCTGCTACGCTTGGAGGAAATATCGCTAACGGCTCACCGATAGGGGATTCAATGCCTGCGCTGCTCGCTTTGGATTCGTTGCTTGTGTTGAGAAAGGGGACAAAGAGTCGCAGAGTTTCCCTGAACGATTTTTACATTGGATATCAGCAAACGATACTCAAACCAGGCGAGTTCATTGAGCGTATCTTGATTCCCCTTCCGCGAGAGCACGTTAATGTAGCTAGTTACAAAGTATCGAAACGATTTGATCAGGATATATCAAGTATATGTGTTGCTTACTGGCTGCAGCTAGAGGGATCCACTGTAACCGGTATCCGGGTCGCGTGCGGTGGCATGGCCGAGATTCCGAAACGGGCAATTGCTTGCGAACAGGCAATTATTGGTAAAGAGTGGACCGAGGAGACGATCGCCTTAGCGATGAATGCGCTAGATGAAGATTACACGCCAATAACTGATCTGCGGGCGTCTGCGGCATATCGTCGGTTGGTATGCAGGAATCTTTTGCAGCGCTTTTATCTTGATTGTAATGACAAGTTGCCGACGGGGGTCTATGCCCATGGTCGGTAAATCGATTATCGGAGCTCCTGGTACTGCCGAGCAGCATGATAGCAGTCGGCTGCATGTTACTGGTGGTGCAACGTATACTGATGATATTCCTGAACCGCGCGATTTATTGCATCTAGCTGTCGGTGTAAGTGAAAAAGCGCACGCGAAAATTAAGACTATTGACCTATCTGCAGTAAAAGACGCTCCTGGCGTTGTTGCCATTATGACGGCGGAAGATATCGTAGGAAAAAACAACTGCGGTCCGATCGTTGAAGATGATCCAATCTTCGCTCCTGGTTTGGTTCAGTATGCTGGCCAAGCTATTTTTGCAGTCGCGGCCGATTCCACAGAACAAGCTCGAAAGGCAGCACTACTAGCAAATATCGAGTATGAAGAGCTTGAACCGATTCTCGATATTCGAACAGCCATAGAGCAATCAAGCTTTGTATTGCCAACGGAGACACTTAAACGAGGGGATAGTCGTACCGCGATCAATTCAGCACCGCGCCGCCTGTCAGGGGAGTTCGTCCTTGGCGGACAGGAGCACTTCTATCTAGAGGGACAAGTAGCAATGTCGATACCTCGAGAAGATGGCGATCTATTTATTTATAGCTCTACCCAGCATCCTGGTGAAATACAACACCTTGTTGCGGAAGCTACCGGACAGGCTTCAAAAGATATCGTCGTTGAATGCCGGCGTATGGGAGGAGCATTTGGAGGGAAAGAAACGCAGGCAGCACTAGTTGCTTGTATTGCTGCCATCATGACACAGTCCACTGGACGATCTTGCAAACTCAGGCTGGATCGAGACGCAGATATAATCATGACCGGTAAGCGGCATGATTTTGTAATTGATTATGATGTTGGGTTCACCGAAGAAGGTCGGATCCAGGGCATCGAATTTATGTTTGCATCTCGATGTGGCATGTCGGCAGATCTGTCAGGATCGATAAATGACCGGACGATGTTTCACTGTGACAATGCCTATTTCTTAGAAAACATCACAATTGTCTCCCACCGGTGTAAGACCAATACCGTATCGAACACTGCATTTCGTGGTTTCGGTGGGCCTCAGGGCATGTTTGGTATTGAATACGTGATCGAAGAAATTGCTCGGACGTTGGAGAAAGACTCACTTGCCGTACGTCGCATAAATTTCTATGGTGTGGAGGAAAGAAATACGTCGCAATATCATCAAAAGATTGAAGACAATGTACTTCATGAAATCGTCGATGATCTTACCGTGACAGCGGACTATGCAAGGCGTGTCAGCGAGATACGCCATTTCAACGAATCTAACGAGGTACTAAAACGTGGTATATCGTTGACGCCTGTAAAGTTTGGTATTTCCTTTACTGCGACACACTTAAATCAGGCTGGTGCGCTTTTGCATGTTTACACCGATGGAACAATTCACCTTAATCACGGTGGAACGGAAATGGGGCAGGGATTATTTACGAAGGTTGCCCAAGTCGTTGCCAATGAGTTTCAGGTCGATATAAATCGTATAAAAATGCTAGCGTCTGATACCAGTAAAGTACCCAATGCATCTGCGACAGCAGCCTCCAGTGGTTCGGATATGAATGGGAAGGCAGCCCAAGCCGCGGCGCGTAAAATTAAAAGGCGACTTGTCTCATTTGCCAGTACCCATTTCAACGTTGCAGAAGATGCGATCAGATTTCAAAAAAATGCGGTACAGGTAGGCGAGTCAACACTCACATTTGAACAATTTGTGCAGGAGGCATGGCGTGCGCGAGTATCACTATCGGCGACAGGATTCTACCGTACACCAAAGATCAACTACGACCGATCAACATTTAGTGGCAGGCCATTTTATTACTATGCTTATGGTGCGGCTGTATCAGAGGTCATTATTGATACTTTGACAGGCGAAAGTCGCTTGACGCGGGTCGATATACTCCACGATTGTGGTCAGTCTTTAAACCCTGCAATAGACGTTGGTCAGATTGAGGGGGGATTCATTCAGGGTGTTGGTTGGCTTACTTCCGAAGAACTCTCGTGGACTAATACCGGTCAGTTGCAAACACATGCACCATCGACCTACAAAATCCCAACTTGTTCTGATGCTCCTGTGGACTTCCGGGTTCGAATGCTTGAGTCGACGCAAAATCGCGAGGAAACGATATTTAGGTCTAAAGGAGTTGGTGAGCCTCCGTTAATGCTTAGTTTGTCAGTGTTTCATGCCATCCGTGATGCAGTTATAGCTGCTTGTCCAACTGGCCAAGTCCCTGTCTTAAGGGCACCAGCTACCCCCGAAGCAATATTGGAAGCTATTAGCATCGGCAGAAATATAAATGTTTGACTGGCTTCAGGAACTTGCTGCAGTTAATCACAAGGGACAGGTAGCCGTCTTGGTTACCGTTGCTAATATCCG
>CEVA01063623.1_pt1 | contig 12007 bp, 12 predicted proteins | sample 361521 | NCBI WGS metagenome assembly CEVA01 (sample SAMEA2622823, study PRJEB7988) | marine metagenome | isolation source: saline water (ENVO:00002010), including | reverse complement strand
GGCGCCTTGTCTTCCAACAGGGCGACGGCTTGCTCGACCCGGGCGGTTTCCTCGATCACGTGCCGGGCCCGCTGGGCGATGGGTTCGGGCAGGGAAGAGGCGGCCAAGGCTTCAGCGTCCGCCGCGGCCAGACAGGGCAGGTCCGGTTGGTTTTTGCGGAGAGCTTCGAGGGCGTCGCCGCATTCCTCGTGGCGTGTGGAGTAAAGCGAGTCCACGAGGTCGTGCTTGAGCCCGGTGTCGAATACTTGGAGCTCGGTGTTCTCGGGAAAGGGGAGGGTGGAGAAGGTCTCGTCCCGGCAATCGATGCGGACCAGTTTGTTTGCCTCGCCGTGGGCCGAAACTCCTTGGTCGAGGAGGCCACAGGGCATGCCTACGAACTCGTTCTCGGCCCGGCGGCAGAGCCGGGCGAGTTCGGTCTTGTCGAGGGTGTGGCCGCCCAGTTGGAGGAGGGCGAGGGCGGTCGCCAACTCGACCGCGGCGCTTGAGCTGAGGCCCGCGGAGAGGGGTAGGTCGGTGGTCAGTATGAGCTCGAAGCCCTGGGTCGGAGCCAAGCCTTTTTCCCGCAGGGCCCAGAGTATGCCAAGGGGGTAATTAGACCATGCTTCGGGTCCTTTGCGAGGCGACGCATCGTCCAGGCTGGTCTCCACCACGGCGTCCTCGAAGGATTCGCTGAAGAGTCGTATGGTGGGTTCCTCGCGGGGCATGGCGAGGGCGCATACTATGCCGTCGATGGCAGCCCCGAGCACGGGTCCGCCGTTGTAGTCGAGGTGGTTGCCGAGGAACTCGATACGTCCCGGAGCCTGCGCCATGCGGGCGTCCTTCATGAATTCCCTATACGCGGCGATGCCGCATTCTTGTTCGTCCGCTTGCTTCATAGGCAAAAAAAACCCGCGGCGAACCGCGGGTTTTTAAAGACAGGAAAAAAGTATGTCAGACTGCAGCCTTAAGCTTTGCGCCAGCCTTGAAGGTGACGGTAGTGGAAGCTGCGATCTGGATCTTGTCTCCAGTACGGGGGTTGACGCCGGTACGCGCTTTGCGATGAGCCTTCTTGAAGGTACCGAACCCGATGATTTGCACGTTGCCACCTTTTACTCCGGAAGTGATGGAGTCGAGGACGGCATTGACGGCTGCTTCAGCGTTGGCGCGGGAGTCTCCGAGTTGACCTTGTACGGCGTCGATTAGTTGACCTTTATTCATAGCTTTTTTGATCCGTTGTTCAGTGTTAGTCTGAGGTTGAAGGTACTGTATCGGGATTCATTGGGTTGCGCATTGCAGGGTGTCGTCAATAGAAATCGTAAAAAATGATTTCTTTTTCTGCAATTCGGCTGTGAACAAGTCATAGAAAGGGACTCAGCCGATCACTGTGAAATGAATTCATGGAGCATGGAGATGGAGGGTGTTTCGTTAGGTACGGTTGAAATACCATTCAAACAGGCATTTTGAACATAATTGGTTTTCACCATCGCGACACCGATCTCCTTGTTGTCCTTCGAGTAACGAGTTTTCAAAACCCCCACGGACTTGTCTTCCAAGAAGATTTCAGAGGGTGTGGAAAGCCCTGTTTCATGGGGTTTGACGACCCATAATCGGCGTTTTACACCACCTAGTGAACGGAGCCGAGCCATCACTTCTTGGCCAAGGTAACAACCTTTGTCGAAAGAGACGGCATCTTTTTCCAAAAATCCTTCCTGCGGTAAGTCGTTTGGACCCAGTTCGTCGGGGATTGCGGGTATTCCGGCCTCGATTCGAGCAAGATGAACCTCGGTTTCGTTCAGTTCGCGACCTCCTCGCTCATCGACTTCCGCGAGCAAGGAATGGAGAAGCGAATCGATTTCCTCGATGGGTCCAATCAACTCGAATCCGTTGTCGCGAGAACGTCTCCCCGCGAAGATTTTGACTCCCCCGTGAGAGGTCCATCCAGATGCCGACGGTGTTTTCAAATCGATTGCCTCGGTTGCCTCGGTTGCCTCCTTCCCCCAAACGGATATTCCCGCGTACTGCGAGGTGAGGTCTTCGATCTCGACGTCGTCCGCTATTACGTTGGCGACAATTTTATCGGCGAGGGTTTCGGCGCGGCAGTGGTAACTAATCACGAGGTGTTCGTTGTCGGGGTTCCGTAGGACGAACCCGTCGCCTTCCACCTTTCCCTTGCGGCTCAACCAGAGGCCATAAGTTGCCAATGGCTCGGTTGACGACGGATCAAGGTCGGCGCTGAACTGGCTTTGGAGATAGTCTCCGGCGTCCATTCCGGTGACTAGCAGAACGGCTCTTGCCTGGTACTTGTGAAGGTGGATCGACATCAAATATATGAAGTTTTTTAAAACTTTGTCTTGTTCTGGCAAGAGCGAGTTCGCTAAAGACCGTCTCGTGCAAAAGGTAACCGATTTAAGAATCAGCTCATCCGAGGCTCTTCCGAGCCCGGTCGAGTTACAAGCAGAATTACCTCGGACTTCCGAGCAAGCGAAGTTCGTGGCGTCTTCTCGTGAGGTGATTCACGACGTCATTCACGGTCAGGACCCGCGTTTGCTTTTCGTGGTGGGGCCATGCTCGATCCATGACTTGGACGCGGGTCTGGAATACGCTCGTCGTCTAAAGGAGTTTTCGGAGCAATTTTCCGATCGCCTCTATACGCTCATGCGCGTCTATTTTGAAAAGCCGCGAACCACGGTGGGGTGGAAGGGTTTGATCATGGACCCGCAATTGAACGGTACTTGCGACATCCCCGAGGGTTTGCGCCTCGCGCGCCAGTTCCTAAGTCAGGTGATTGACTTGGAGATTCCCACCGCGACGGAGTTGCTCGATCCGATATCTCCCCAGTACATCGCCGATTATTTATGCTGGTCCGCCATTGGCGCCCGTACGGCGGAATCGCAGACCCATCGACAAATGGCCTCCGGGCTTTCCATGCCGGTTGGTTTCAAGAACTCCACCGCGGGCGATTTGACGGCGGCCGTCAACGGAATCGTGGCGGCGACCAAGAGCCAGACCTTTCTCGGGATCACCGAGCAAGGCAAGGCATCCGCCGTGACTACCAGCGGCAACCCCGATTGCCAAGTGATTCTTCGTGGTGGCTCCTCGGGGCCGAACTTTTCTTCCGGTCACGTCGAGGAGGCGATCGACTTGATGCAGGCGAAGGAGTTGCCGCCTTCCGTCATGGTCGACTGCAGTCACGACAACAGCGGCAAGGACCCGGACAGGCAACCCATCGTCCTGCGCGATGCCCTGTCCCAAGTGAAGGCCGGCCAGTCCGCGATCCACGCCGTCATGCTGGAAAGCAACCTGAACCATGGCGCCCAATCTTTTCCCCGCCCTCTCGATGACTTGGAATACGGAGTCTCCATAACCGATGCCTGTATCGACTGGAGAGCCACCGAGGATGCGATGAGAGAAGCCTACGATTCGCTTGCCGTCCGTTTCGCCTGATTGATTTTTTCCTTGAGCCTTTCGCTCGAACCGCTAAGCCGCAAACCACCATGAACGAAGTAAATCCCATCCGTGTATCCGTGACCGGCGCCGCCGGACAAATCGGTTACTCCCTTCTTTTTCGCATCGCCTCCGGCTCCATGTTCGGTCCGAACCAGCCCGTGGCTCTTAACCTGCTCGAGATCGAGCCGGCCATGAAAGCCCTCGAGGGCGTGGTCATGGAATTGGAGGACTGCGCCTTTCCTTTGCTTACCGACGTCGTGCCGACCTGTGACCTCGACGAAGGCTTCCGGGACGCCAATTGGGCCCTCTTGGTCGGCAGCGTCCCCCGCAAGGCGGGTATGGAGCGAGGCGACTTGCTTGGCATCAATGGAAAGATCTTCACTGGGCAGGGCCAAGCCATCGAGCGGTCGGCTGCCTCGGACGTCCGGGTCTTGGTGGTGGGCAACCCCTGCAACACCAATTGCCTGATCGCCATGAACAACGCCACCGGGGTGCCTCGCGATCGTTGGTTCGCGATGACGCGACTGGACCAAAACCGGGCCGCCGCCCAGCTCGCCAACAAGGCCGGGACCCATGTGTCCAAGGTCAGCAACGTGGCGATTTGGGGAAACCATTCGGCCACCCAGTATCCCGATTACTACAACGCCCGCATAGGTGGGGCTCCCGCCCCTGAGGTGATTGCCGACGACGCTTGGTGCAAGGAGGACTTCATTCCCACGGTGCAGCAACGCGGGGCCGCTATCATCCAAGCCCGCGGGGCTTCTTCCGCCGCTTCCGCCGCTAATGCAGTGGTGGACACCGTGAGCTCTCTCACCACGCCTACCCCCGAGGGCGACTGGTTCAGCGTATGCGTGGCTTCCGACGGCAGTTACGATACGCAGGAAGGCCTCATCACTTCCTTTCCAATTCGTTCGGATGGAACCAATTGGTCCATTGTGGAAGGGGTGCCGGTGAATGATTTCGCTCGTGAAAAGATCGACGCCTCGGTCGCTGAACTGGCTGAGGAACGTAGACTGGTAGGCGACCTCTTGCCGAGTTGACCCTCTTACAGGCTGCGTTCGTAGATGCGGACGCTGTGGTAGGCGTCGAACTTGTAACCGGCTTCATTGAGAAGCCCGGTGTCACGGAAACCCAGTTTTTCGTGCAGGCGCTCGGAGCCTGGGTTGGGAATCACGACCAGACCGTAGGCTCGATGCGCTTGTTCCGTCTTCTCGAGTAAGTCGAGCAAGGCCCGGTAGAGTTTCTCCCCGATCCCCAACCCCGTCCGGTCAGGGTGCAGGTACACGCTTGTCATGACGGAGGGAGCGTAGGCGGGCCGTTCGTGAAAGGGAGTGCTTGCGGCATAGCCCAAGACGGAATCACCACTCACCGCCACCAATATTCGGTGTGGTCCGGTTTCATCGAATTTCCCGAACCATTCGAGACGGTTTTCGAGGGTGGCTTCCTCCATCTCGAAGGTGACGGTGGTTTCGAGAACGTAATGGTTGTGGATTGCCAGTACGTCGGGCAAATCGCTTTCGCGACCGGGGCGCAGTTGGATGTCCTTTGGTTTCATCATTTTCAATTTACGACGTTGTGGGGGCGTTCTCCGAGCAGGACGCGGCGAGCATTCAGGCAAGCCTTTGCGCGTGCGTCGAGCAAGCCTTCTTCGCAATACCAGGCGCCGTGCGGGTTGAGGATCAAGCGGTCATGAGCGGGATGCCCGGGGTCGCGCCAAGCAAGGAGAAGAGGGTCTTTGTCATCCGGTGGTTCCATCGGCAGGACGTCGAGGGCGGCGCCCGCCAGTTTGCCGTTCTCGAGGGCTGAGACCACGGAGGACGTGTTTACCACGGATCCTCTCGCCGTGTTGACGAGGTAGGAACCCTGGGGCAAGAGAGCGATGGCTGCCTCGTCGATGAGGTTTTCCGTTTCCGGAATAGCCGGGCAATGCAGGCTTAGAACGTTGGCTCGCGGCAATAATTGCTCGAGGGTATCCACGCGTTGGACGCCCAGCGCCTTTTCCACGCCATCCGGCAGGTGAGGATCGTGAAAAACCACCTCGAAGCCGATTGCCTTGGCCCGCAAGGCGAGGGCGCTGCCGATACGCCCCAGACCGACGATGCCCAGGGTTTGTCCCCGAAGGCGGCGCAAGGGACTGGCCAGTTCGTGCGACCACGGCGTTTCGCCTCCTTTTGCCCGGACGCTCATTTTGTGTATTCCCCGAGTAAGTGATAATATCATGCCCAATGCCGAATCCGCGACTTCCTCCGTGCCGTAGTCCGGGACGTTGGCCACGGGGATGTCTCGGGCTCGGGCGGCGGCGGAATCGACGTTGTCATGGCCCACTCCGCACCGAATGATGATCTTGCAGTTCGCCAGTTCCTCAATGACTCGCTCGGTGATTGAGACGAAATGATAAACCAAGATTGCATCCGCGTCCGACAAGGTCCCCATCAACTCTTCTTCGCTAGTGGCTCCAAGGGCAACTACTTCAGCCAGGTCGCCAAGGATTTCTTTCTCGATCTCCAATGGTTCCTCGAGGTAATCGGTTACGATGACTTTTGCTTGGCTCATGATATTCAGGACAATCGAATATGCTGAGCCATGCGTTGTTCGATGTCACGCCCTTTGCCCTAAAAAACGATATTGACGGAAACACGGCTCCTGTTACTTTGGTACGCTTTTCTAATTTCAGCAGTGAAGACTACCTTAGCAAAGAAGGAAGAACTCGAACGAAACTGGTTCGTCGTGGACGCTTCCGAAAAGATTCTGGGCCGCATGGCGGTCAAGATCGCCGACGTATTGCGTGGGCGACACAAACCCATTTACACTCCGCACGTGGATGCGGGTGACTTCGTCGTTGTGGTGAATGCCGAGAAGGTGGCCCTGAGCGGCAACAAGGAAGAGCAGAAGCAATATATGTTCTACAGCGGGTACGTAGGCAACGAGAAGTATCGCAACGTTGCGGACTTCAGGGCGAAGCGTCCCACTTTCATCATCGAGAACGCGGTAAAGGGCATGATGCCGAAAAACCGCTTGGCTCGTCAAATGCTCAAGAAGCTGAAAATTTACGCGGGTCCCGATCATCCGCATGAGGCGCAAAACCCACAACCTCTCGAAATGGATTAGACTCATGGCCAAGAAAGTAGGAAACTTTTACGTGGGAACCGGTCGTCGCAAGACCTCCGTTGCTCGCGTGCGGTTGACCGAGGGAACCGGCAAGTTGACCGTCAACGGCCGGGATTTCAACGAGTATCACCAAACCGACTATTTGCGGAAAATCGCATCCGGTCCCTTGACCGAAGTGGAAAAGAAGAGTTCCGTCGACGTCGTGATCAAGGTCACTGGCGGGGGGGCCGTCGGTCAAGCCGGCGCGGTGGCTCATGGGTTGGCGCGCGCTCTCGAGGAAATGGATCCCGAATTGAGGATTCCATTGAAGAAGGCGGGGCACTTGCGACGAGATCCCCGTAAAAAGGAACGAAAAAAGACGGGACAACCCGGAGCCCGCAAACGTTTCCAGTTCTCGAAGCGCTAAGAAAGAAAAGAACAGCCGAGAGACACCAAGAAACTTTCCAATCGCCCTCCGGAACCCCGGGGGGCTTTTGTTTTTGCAAACCCCTTTAAGGAAGCCATAAATAATTCATTTCCATCATGAAAACCTGCATCGTAGGAGCATCCGGTTACTCGGGCCAGGAACTGGTTCGTTTGCTGGCCGGTCATCCATTGGTGGAATTGGCTGCCGTCACTTCCCGTTCCCTTGCCGGTCAATCGGTGGAAGAAGCCTTGCCTGCCTTGCGCGGCCAGTTGGGCAACTTGTCTTTTACCTCGTCCGACCCGGGTGACGTCGCGAGCATGGATGCAGAGGTGTTTTTCCTCGCCCTCCCTCATGGGACGGCTTCCGAGTACGCTGCGGCCCTGCTGGAGGGAGGCAAGAAGGTGATCGACCTCTCGGCGGACTTTCGCTTGGGGTCGGCTACTCTCTACGAGGAATGGTACGGAGCCCCTCATCCGGCTCCCGAGTTGCTTGCTCAAGCCACTTACGGTTTGCCTGAACTCAACGACCTGTCATGGGACAACGGTTCGCTTATCGCCGCGCCCGGTTGTTATCCCACCAGCATCCTGTTGCCTTTGGTTCCCCTCCTCGAAGCGGGCTTGATCGAAGCGAAAGGGATCGTGGCCAACAGCTTCAGCGGAGTGAGCGGGGCGGGACGACAAGCGAACGAGCGTTTTTCCTTCTGCGAGCGCAACGAGAGCGCGGTGGCATACGGCTTGCCCGGGCATCGCCATCTTTCCGAGATCGAGGAGCAGTTGGGTTTGGCTGCCGGAGGTGAGGTTGTGATTTCCTTTCAACCTCATCTTGCCCCGATGAACCGTGGCATAGTCAGTACCATTTCCGTGGTCGCCGCGGGCGCTCTTGATGCGGGCGCGATCGAGGAGCGCTGGAGGGAGCGTTTCGCAGGTCGACCCTTCGCCCACCTCTTGCCCAGCGGGGAATTTCCCGACGTCGCTCACGTCGTGGGTAGCAACCGCGTGGATTTTTCGGTCGTCGCGGACCTTCGCACCGGGCGTTACGTCATTACCTCGGCAGAGGACAACTTGATCAAGGGGGCGGGAGGACAAGCCGTGCAAGCCATGAACTTGTGCGAAGGGTTCGACGAAGCCGCGGGCCTGCTCTAATTTTATCTTGCTGCAGTGATGGAGTTTCAAGGCGAGTGCGAGGGATTGACGGAAGCGGGCGGCTTTTTTTGCGCCGCCGTTGCCAGCGACGTTCGCGGCAAGCGGGACGGAAGGCTCGACTTGGGCATCCTCCATTCCAAGAGACCCTTCACGTCAGCGGGCGTCTTCACCACCAACGACGTGAAGGCGGCCCCGGTGAGGTATTGCATGGATTTGTTGTCCCGCAAGGACCATGCTCACGCCTTGGTCGTGAACAGCGGTAACGCCAACGCTTGCACCGGTGAACAGGGCGAGAGAGACGCCCAGGTCATGGCTTCGGAGACCGCTCGCCAATTGAATTTGGACAAGGACGACGTCTTCGTTTGCTCGACTGGTAGAATTGGTGAAAAAATGCCAATCAGTCGAATTACCATGGGAATCAAGGATGCTGCGGAAGACTTGGCCGATGGGATTGAGGGAGGTCGCGCTTTTCTACGCGCCATCCTCACTTCCGACACGCGTACCAAGTCGTGCGTTGCCGAGGTGAAGACGAAGTCGGGTGTGTATCGCGTCGCCGGCGCCGCCAAGGGAGCGGGAATGATCGAACCCGACATGGCCACCATGCTCGCGTTCCTGACCACCGACGCGGAGGTCGATTCCGCGGTGCTCCGCCCTCTCTTGAAAGAGGTGGTGGACGAAACCTTCAACAAGGTGACGGTGGATGGCGACATGAGCACCAACGACACGGTGTTGGCTTTTGCGAACGGCTTTTCGAGGGTCAAGGTGAATAGTCGCTCCCAGTCGGAAATCCAGTCTTTGCGGGATGCCATGGTGAAAGTATGCCAATACCTGGCCGAGAAAATCGTGGGCGACGGCGAGCGTATCACCAAGGTGGTTAAGGTCACGGTGGAGGGAGCGTCCGACGACGTCTCCGCCGAGCGGGTGGCCCGAGCCATCGCCAATTCCCTCTTGGTGAAGACGTCTTGGTATGGTTGCGATCCCAACTGGGGACGCTTGGTGGATGCGGCGGGATACGCGAAAGCGGGCCTCGCGTTCGAGCGTTTGGATCTCTTTTACGAGGACGTTCCGGCCCTTCGCCAAGGCGAGCCTCAGACACGCCATCGCGAAAAGTGGAACGAGATCGTGAGCCGTGATCGTTTTTCCATCCGGATGAACCTGAACCAAGGCGAGGGCGCCTGCAGCGTGCTTTCGACCGATTTGACCGAGGGCTACGTCGACTTCAACAAGAGCGAAGCCCCCACGAACCCTAATTCATCGAGTGAGTCATGAGTGCCGAAGCAGACATGTCGAGCAGTGACTTGAGCGTGGTCGAGAAGGCTGCGGTCTTGATGGAAGCCCTGCCTTACGTTCGCAAGTTCCGCAACTCCACTTTCGTGGTCAAGTACGGGGGGAGTTGCTTGGAGGCTCCGGATGACGAGGTTCGTTCGCGAGTGGCGGGCGACGTCGTGTTTCTCAATTCCGTGGGCATCCGCGTGGTGATTGTACATGGAGGAGGCAAGGCCATTTCGCGAGAATTGGCCAAGCGGAACGTGGAGCCGGTTTTCGTGGATGGTCTGCGTGTTACCGATGCGGAGACCTTGGCCGTGGTTCGTGATACCCTGGACGGTGAAGTGAATAGTGACGTCTGTGATCGCGTCTCTTCTCGAGAAGGCTTGGCGGAAGGTATTTCGGGCATCGACGTTCTGCGTTGCGTTCCCATTCCCGGAAGAGAGGACCTTGGTTTCGTCGGCCAGATCGTGGGCGTCGAGACCTCTCTTCTCCATGCAGCCTTGGACGAGGGCAAAGTACCCGTCGTCTCCTGTCTTGCGTCGGCCGCCGACGGCCAGCTGTACAACACCAACGCGGACACTGCCGCGGCCAAGGTGGCGGCGGCCTTGGAGGCGCGTCGTCTGGTTTACTTGTCGGACGTTCCGGGCTTGCTGCGGGATCCCGAGGACGTGGATACCCTGATTTCCACCTTGCCGGCCGGGCAAGTGGATGACCTCAAGGCGAGCGGAATCATCGCCAAGGGCATGCGCCCGAAGGTAGACAGCGCGGTGGAGGCCCTGTCCTCTGGAGTGAAGCGCGTGCACTTCGTGGACGGACGTTTGCCTCATAGCCTTCTGCTTGAAATTTTCACCGACGAGGGCATCGGCACGGAGATCGTGCGCTGACCTTGCCTCCCAAGCAAAAAGGACGAACCCATGGACCTTACTCGTTACAGTCGTTGCCTATTGAGCAATTACGCATCTCCTGAGATCGCCATCGCCCGTGGGGAGGGTTCTCGCGTGTGGGACGACGAGGGCCGGGAGTACTTGGACATGGGGGCGGGAATCGCGGTGTCTTCGCTCGGCCATGCGCATCCCAAGTGGGTGGAGGCGGTTGCCGAGCAAGCGGCCACACTCGCCCATTGCACCAATTTGTACGCCATCCCGCCACAGGCCGAACTGGCCGAACGTTTGGTGGCCAAGGCGGGTCCGGGCAAGATGCTCTTCTGCAACAGTGGGGCCGAGGCAAACGAGACACTCCTTAAGTTGTCTCGGTTGCATGGCCTTCGAAAAAGTGGCACGGAGGGCAAGGTCTTTCGGGTAGTGTGCGCAGAGGGAAGCTTTCACGGGCGCACCTTTGGTGGCATGAGCGCCACGGGGCAGGAGAAAATTCGCAAAGGGTTCGGTCCGCTCTTGGAAGGGTTTTCCTTTGCCCGCCTAAACGATCTCGAGGACTTTGCATCGAAGATTACCGACGAGACGGCTGCTGTCTTGGTGGAACCGATCCAAGGAGAGAGCGGCATTCAGGTGGCGGAAGACGACTTCCTGCGCGGGTTGAGGCAATTGTGCGACGAACGAGGCGCCTTGCTGATGCTTGACGAGGTGCAATGCGGCATTGGTCGCGCGGGTGACTTTTTCGCTTTTCAGCGTTCCGGGATTCAACCCGACGCGATTGCATTGGCCAAAGGGCTGGGAGGTGGTTTCCCAATCGGGGCTGCTTGGGTGGGCGAGGCTCACGCCGATTTGTTCTCGCCCGGCTCGCATGGCACGACTTTCGGAGGTGGACCCATCGCGTGCCGGGCGGCCTTGGCCGTTTTGGACGTCATCGAGCAAGAGAGCCTCGTGGAGAGGGCGAACGAACTGGGTGCCCAGTTTCGGAAGCGACTGGACGTGATCTCCGCGGCTCACCCCAAGCTCCTTGCGGGTACTCGAGGGCGAGGCTTGATGGTGGGCTTGTCAATGCGTGTCTCGGCGGTTGCATTCGTTCAGGACTTGAGGAAGAGGGGTTTGCTCACCGTACCTGCTGGTGGGGAGGTGGTTCGTTTTCTGCCACCTCTGAACGTTTCTTCCGAAGACCTCGAGAAAGCCGCCGCGATTGTGGAAACCGCGATCGAGGATTGGCATTTGAACGAAGACTGAATTTTGCTAAACTGTTTTTTTCCATGAGACATTTCCTGAAGGAAACCGATTTTTCCCGCGAAGAGCTCGAAGAGACCTTCTTGCTTGCGACTGCTTACAAGGAAGGCAGGGGGCGTGACGTCACTCCCTTCCTGATGGACCAGACATGGGGTTTGCTTTTCTACAAGAACAGCACGCGCACGCGTTTGTCCTTTGAAGTTGGCATTGGTGAGTTGGGAGGGCGCACGGTATATCTCGACCAGAAAAACATGCAAATCGGACGCGGAGAAACACTTCACGACACGGCCAAGGTGTTGTCCCGCTATCTCAGTGGCCTGGTCATCCGGACTTTCGGTCATGAAATCGTGGAGGAACTCGCGGAGCATGCGAACATTCCAATCGTCAACGGTTTGACCGACCTGCTGCATCCCTGCCAAATTTACTCCGATGCTCTCACCATCGTCGAAAAGCTTGGAGACACGAGCAACCCCTTGGCGTCCTTGGCCGGCAAGAAACTGGCTTTTCTCGGGGACACTTCCTGCAACATGGCGAATTCCTGG
>CEVA01065514.1_pt1 | contig 12016 bp, 10 predicted proteins | sample 361521 | NCBI WGS metagenome assembly CEVA01 (sample SAMEA2622823, study PRJEB7988) | marine metagenome | isolation source: saline water (ENVO:00002010), including | reverse complement strand
TTGTCCCAAACCTTCTGCAAATTGCCGCAGGCAGTGCCTAGTACGTTTCCTGCGAACACGGTGACGGGAAAGAACATGGCGACGGCCATTACGGAGCCAACTGAAGGTATCCATTCGGGAACGGGACCTCCACGCAGTTCAACCAACCCCGTCCACGGAGCGATCAAGGCAAGGGAAAGGAAACCGTAAAAGGCCAGGAAATAACCACGCACCGCGACCCCAAGGGTTTTCGGCACAAGGTAATATGCGATGCCGAAAGCCACGGGCGTCAACCAGAGCCAAAGGGTGTTTTGAGCAACCCAAGAGGCCGCCACGGATTGTACGGTTCCACGAAGTGGTTCCCAAAATAGGCCCCAGTTTCCCAAGTAATAGGTAAGGCCAAACCAAAAGAGCGAGCCGATGGCGAACCATTGGGTGACGTAGGTTTCACGTTCCAGCCTAGTGTGGAATATTATGATGCTCCAGGCGGCTAAACCCAAAAACGAACAATAAAGCAAGATTGATACGTGCTGGGGCATTTCCAGCAACGAGAAGGGTGTGCCTTGGCCAGCGAGAATACCAATGACACCCAAGGACACGGCGCCGTTCCATGACATGCCGGTCAATACGGCTATGCCCGGGTAGGGAATTTCAGCCCAAGATAGGCGAGCCAGAAGCCAGAGCGTGGCCCCAAATGCCAAATTGCCGCCCCAACCGTAAACCAAGGCATTAACGAAAGCGGGACGCAAACGCCCGTAAGACATCCACTCCCACTCACTCAGGAGAGCGGGCGTTACGATCTTGGTGGCCGCCAATAATGCCAGCAACGTTCCCAAAACGAGCCAGGCGGCACCGGAATAAAGAAAGAAGACAGCCAACTTTCGGAAGGATTGATCGAGGATACTTTCGCTCGAATCACTCATTGCTTGCCTCCACTGATGCGTTGCGATCGGAGCTTTGGATTTCACTCAGGACTTGTCCTTCAGCTTCCTCCAGTGAAATGGTTAATTGCTCGCGTGTTTCTTCGTTTTCGTCCTTGGCTTGCTCAATTCTTTGGGAGCGTCGTTGTTCGGTAAGCGCGTCGACCGGCATTTCTTCTTCGGAGCTGGAGCAGGTGCGAATGCCTACCGGAACAAGCAACAGCAAGAACAAGCTGACGATCAGCCAAAAGGAGACGCCGCAACCGTCCATGATATCTGGCTTGGGGTCACTCATGGTGGTGAATCGACTCGAGGATTTGAGGGTCACGCACAGGTATGTCTTCGACCTCGGATTGGTTTAAACTCTGAAGATACCGCAATCCACAAAGGCCTCCTATCCCAATGATGGCGGCAATGTCCCAATGAGATATGGTAAACTCTCGTGGCAGGTAGCCCAGGCTGTTGTCGGCCAATACTCTTCCCGGGAGGATATTCCAATACATGTCGAGTAGGTGGAAAGACAAAATCCAACACGCGGCAACCAGCAAGCGTTGCACGTCGATCTTGTTGCGATACCACAAGAGGTAGAGAAAAGGGGCGAGGAAATGACCGAAGACCAAACCCATGCTAACCCACCACCAAGTGATCTTTTCCTCGGTGATGGGGTTTATTTCTCTGATCTGGTACCAAAAGGTTTCTTCCGGTATGTTCGCTTGGTAAATGAGGAAATACTGGGAAAAGCTAATGTATGCCCAGAAAATCGTGAAGGTCAGACTCAAGCAGGCCAAGTCGTAGCGGTGGGCTTGGTTGTATATTCCCTTCAGTTGACCTCTTGTGGATTGGAAGAAACAAATGATTATGGTCACGGCCAAGCCCGCCCGCATGGAGCCGGCGAAAAACCATACGCCGAACATGGTCGAGAACCAGTGGTACTCGAGGCTCATGAACCAGTCGAAGGCCGCGAAAGTGAGAGCCAAGGCGGCGGCGGGAATACCAATTGCTGAAATGTGGTGACCCAAGACCGTCCATTTCGGGGAACCGTCCTTGTCTTGCTCAAAGGAGCACTTGCGCATCCAATGAGCCAACCCACAGAATATACCAAAATAGATAATTGCTCGGATGCTGAAAAAAGGTATGTTCAAATAGCCGCTTTTCTTCAAGTACAAGATGTCTTCGCTGACGTGATGGCGGCTTCCATCTACCAATTCGGGCAACTCGTTGGCGGGATTGATCCATTGCCATAGGATGCCCGCTTGGCCTTCTCCAAACCAAGCGATCAGCAAGAGAGGGGCGAAGCACGCGGCCAAGACGGGGAACGCGTGCAAACCGTGTTCCAGTTGTCTACGCACCACCACGCCCCAGCTCGACCGAAAGATTCTGAGGAGCATAGTCAACATGAGCATGCCCACCGCGATGGAGAGCCAAAACCCCAACCCCAGCAACCAGCCCAAGATAGGCCTTGGGTCAGGCTCGTCGTTGGTAATTCCCATGTACAAACCGATCATGCCCAATGTGCATCCCGCAACGGCGGCGGCGAGAAACTTGGTCTTGAGACCCGCGTGCGCATCCTTGCCTTCCGCGGCGCTCATTCCTGTTCTTCTCCGGTTGTAGACGCTTTGCTCAGGCTTTTCACGTATGCCATCAATGCTTGGCGTTCTTCCAGGGTCGTCGGCAAGGGAGCCATGCCCGCCACGGAGCCTTTGACGATCTTGGCCATGGGATTTTCAACTGATTCCAGGAAATAGGCTTCATCCATCTTTACCTTTTGGATAGGGCCATTGATACCCACGTGAACTTCCCGGGACATTCCCCAGAATTCGCCTATGAACTTGGGAGCCTTGAGAGGGCCTCCCGCGGGAGCTGGGACAGCGGGATCAACCTGGTGACAGGTAAAGCAAACCTTTGTCTGAAACAGTGCCTTTCCTTGGGCGATGAGAGCGGGGTCTTCGCTGGTCGAATCACTTTGTTCCAGAGCCACCGGCTCGGCCGTGGGTTTATCTCGGGACTCCAACCATTTCCTCAAGGCGTTCACGTAAAGGGCGATTGCCCAACGTTGTTTTGGACCCACGCGATCCTTCATGCCAAGCATGGTGTTCTTCCCTTCGGCGATTACGTGGACCACATAGCCTTCGATCCCGTGCTTCTTTCCGTCTGGAAGGTCAGGGAGCTTGAGGTAATCGGGTTCCAACGGATCGGTCAAGTTACGCGGCTTCAGTCCGAATTTCGATAATACCCCTTTGCCATTGCCCAAATCACCGTGGCAGCGACTGCAATAAATCGTGTATTGGCTCTTGCCCTCACGCATCAATTCCTCGTTCACTTCCAGTTGGTCGGGAAAGCCTGAGAGCCCAACAACCCCATCCTCGAGACCAGTATTGAAAACTTTGTCGGCGAGCTTATCCCTGGCGTCACTATCCGGCGAAAAAGCGGTTTTCAGGTCCAAACCATTTCCTCGAGGCACGGAATAAGCGGGAGGCATGCGATCACTGCTCCCATCGGCGAAAACACCATTGCCGCTTTGCTCGAGAACCTTCAGCTGACGATCCATGTCGGGAAAAATCTCCAAGGGAGGCTTTCTGGAATTTTCGCCGCGAAAGCCGAGGATCGAAATCGTTGCCGCCACCGCGAGGGCGTATATGGCCAGAAAATATTTCATCCTAGCCTTCCTCCTCTCGGATCAAGGTAATTCGCTTGCCACCTATCTTTTTCAAGAAATCCTTGGTTTCGTCCTCGTCGAATTTCGCATCGATGGCTTCAATCACCAAGGCGAACTTGTCGTCGGAGGTTTCGGCGAAACGACTGTATGCGAAGACGGGATGGTTGTGGCGCGGCAATTTATTGGACAGGAACATGCCGAAAAAGGTGCCGAAAGCCGCCAGCAGAATCGTCAGTTCGTAAAAGACTGGAAAGGGATAGATGGGGCTGAAGTAAGGCTTGCCACCAACGATCAGCGGGTAATCGTATGCGTTCATATACCAAACGATCAGCATCCCGGTGAAGAATCCCGTGATTCCCCCCATGAACGTAAAGACAGGGACCTTCGAACGAGGCATACCCATTTGCTTGTCGAGGCCGTGTACCATGAAAGGCGTGTAGCATTCCCAATGCGTGAATCCTTTTTCCCGGACTTTGCCGGCCGCCTTGTAAATATCCTTGGGAGAATTGAAGGTAGCCGCCAAGGCGTAAGCGGGCGCTTGCTGCTTGGCGCTCATTCGTGCTTACCTCCATGCGGATCAGCTTCAGGTACGACCGCTTTAATCTCGCTCATGGGCATGAGGGGAAAGAAGCGTATGAACAGCAGGAACAATAGCCCGAAGAATCCAAAAGTTCCGAAGAAAGTGAAGATATCGACTACCGTGGGCGAGTAATAGCCCCAGCTTGATGGTAAAAAGTCGTTCGCTAGGGTGGTGTTAACGATCACGAATCGCTCAAACCACATGCCGACGTTCACGAAGATTGAGATGATCCAGACCAAGGCTATGTTTTCCCGCACTTTACGGAACCAAAACAACTGCGGACAAATAACGTTGCAGCTTATCATTATCCAGTAAGCCCACCAATACACTCCAAAGGCACGATTGATGAACGCGAATCCCTCGAATTCATTTGCCCCATACCATGCGATGAAAAATTCCATCGAATAGGCGTATCCTACTATGCTGCCGGTGGCCAAGGTCACCTTGCACATGTTGTCGATATGCTTTTGATTAATGAGGTCATGCAGACCGTAGATGGATCGCAGAGGAAGCAAAAGGGTCAGCACCATGCCGAATCCCGAGAATATGGCTCCAGCAACGAAATAAGGTGGGAAAATCGTGGTGTGCCAACCGGGTAGATTGGCCACGGCGAAGTCGAAGGAAACGATGGTGTGTACGGAAAGCACCAGCGGTGTGGACAAGCCCGCCAGGATCAGGTAGGCCATTTCGTAATTACGCCAGTGGTTGGTGGCATTGCGCCAACCCATTGCGAGGACTCCATAGAAGTATTTCCTCCAAGTTTTCTTGGCTCGGTCGCGCAAAACCCCGAAATCGGGAACCATGCCCATGTACCAAAAAAGGAGAGAGACCGTAAAGTAGGTGGATACTGCAAACACGTCCCATTCCAGAGGGCTTCTAAATTGAGGCCAAACGGCATTTACGTTAGGTAATGGGAGCAACCACCATCCGAACCACACACGGCCTACGTGAAAAAGAGGAAATATGCCTGCGCACATTACCGCGAAAATCGTCATGGCCTCGGCTCCGCGGTTGATCGAGGTTCGCCATCGCTGCTTAAGCAGGCACAAAACAGCGGAGATCAAGGTGCCGGCATGCCCGATGCCAATCCAGAAAACGAAGTTGGTGATGGCCCATCCCCAGTTGACTGGGTTGGCCAATCCCCATGTTCCTACGCCTGTGGAAACCAAATAAAAAAGGCCTACTCCCAAGTAGCTGCAAATCCCCAAGCAAACGATGAAGCACCACCACCACCACTTCGGTGTCTTGGACTCCACGATCCCGCATATTTTGTCCGTGATCCAGCCAAAACTACGACCGTTGGACACCAAAGCTGGCTCCGACCATTCGGCCGGTTGTATCTTCTTAAATACAGCGGGAGCGCCAGCTTTTTCCTTGGGGGAAGCGCTCATCGATGGTGTCCTCCCGAATCGCCCTTGTGACCTTCATGATGATCCCCGTGGTCATCCCCATGGCCATGACTGCCTGTTCCGCTGTGGGCGCGCCTGTCATGTTCTCCAGCCGCATGAGGCGTAGAGTATGAGTACTTGTCTGGCATGGATGGGTTCGGGTTACGGAGTTTGGCGAGGTAAGTAGTACGGGGGCGAGTACCCAAGTAGCCCAAGACCGAATAGTCGCGATTCGATGCCTTGAGCTTGGATACCTTGCTCTCGGGATCGGAAATGTCGCCAAAAACAATGGCATCTGATCCGCAGGACTGCTGGCAAGCTGGCTTGATTGTACCATCTGGTACCTTAAGCTCTTCTCTATCAAGCTTTAGATCACTTCCACTTTGACCGGTAGCCGATTGCTTGGCCTGTTGAACCTTGATCTTGGTCTGTATCTTCGCCTCTTGAATTCGTTGCACGCAATAAGTGCACTTCTCCATTACGCCTCGCATTCTGACGGATACGTCGGGGTTTTTCTGAAGAGAAGGCAAGGGATCGTTTTTGTCGCCGAGCGGGCCTTCGTAAAACTCTCCGATGGCTCGCTTATTCCAATCGAAGAAATTGAACCTACGCACTTTATAGGGGCAATTATTGGCGCAATAACGGGTGCCTACGCACCGATTGTAGGCCATCGCATTCAAGCCTTCCTCGTCGTGTACCGTGGCATTGACCGGGCAAACGCTCTCGCAGGGGGCCGTTTCGCATTGGGAGCAAGACATGCCTTGGAACGAGACTTGTACGTCCTCGGGGATTTCGGCGCCCTCTCGTTCCTCGGAACTGAAATAGCGATCCATGCGAATCCAATGCATTTCTCGACCACGCAGGACTTGGTCCTTTCCGACGATCGGAATGTTGTTTTCACTCTGGCAAGCGATGACGCAACTGCTGCATCCGGTACAACGATTCAAGTCGATGGCCATGCCCCATTGATGCAAGCCGTATTCATCAGCTTGATGATCACCGAGAATTTCACCATGTTTGCCAGGCTTATGATCAGGAAGTTCGTAGGAAGATGCTCCTCGAGGTGTCGACTGGGCCTTTTCCTTGACGGATTGATGCTTGTCCTTGCCATAGATCGGAGGTGAGTGAGACTCCATTCCCATTTTGGAGACAAAATCAGGTTTCTTTGCGTACTCTTCGGTGGTGCCTTCACGGATAATGGCGCGCCCTTCCATGGACCAGTGTTCCTGAACGTTAGCCAATTTCATTCGGCCCAAGTCTTTATTAAGATCAAGTTCAGCTCCCGAAACGATTCGTTCACCACTCACCAGTAGAGGATAGGCGTCAAATCCGGTACCCTCCCCTACTCGGCCGACTTTTCGCCTGCCGAATCCGAGAGAGGCGACGATGGAATAGGTGGCGAGACCCGGTTGCACGTGCACCGGTCCTTCAACCACCGTGTCTCCCACCTTGATTTTGGCCACAGGGGCGCTCTGCATGCCTAAGTCGAAAGTCGCGGTATCGGGGGCGATGACACCACTTTTATTGAGCATCGTCGAATTGGGGAGAATTTGAACCCCAGAAGAAGACTCCAGTTCCTTGGCCAACTTTGGGCTGATCAAAATTGCATTGTCCCAAGTCAATCTGGTCAAGGGGTCTGGACATTCCTGCATCCACCCATTGTTTGCGTAAGACCCATCCCAATTGTGGAAACTGGGGACGAGGACCAAGTCCAAGTTATCGGCGGAGAGAGTGGAAGGGTCGGCTTGATCTGCGGACAAAGCAAGTAGATCTTCGTAAGCGATGGGCTGCTCGAACTTGGTCGGGCTCTGGCTCGATTTTCCATCCCTGAGAAACTTGTCGAAATCACCTTTTGAATGCCTTGCAAAAGTAGCTTTGACCAAGGCATGGGCGTCTTGTCTCGAGCCCAATACGCGAGCCAGAAAGTCTAATTCGGAAATGCCGTCGAAAAGCGGCTGGATCAGGGGCTGGACGGGGAATAGTGAATCTTGCGCATAGGAGAAGCCGTCGGACCAAGACTCCAAATAATGGGTGGAGGCAAGATGGATGTCCGCCAGATCGCTGGTTTCATCCAATGAATAGCCGAAACGAATGACCTTGCCTTTAACCTTTTTCAACAGGGTTGGCCAGTCGCGAGGGGCGGTATAGGCGGGATTGCCCTCCATGAAGATCAAGGTCTGGACGTTCCCTGCTTCCAGTTCGGTTGCCAAGTCCTCGATGGAGGCATTCGAGCCTTGCTCGACCTCGACGTATTCCACCGTTTTACCAATCGCATTCAACGCCTGATTCATGGCAAAGGTCAGGGCATGGACTTCATCCGGAAGGTGAGAACCGGCTAAGACGACGGATGCCGAATTCTTGGCATGTTCCACTAAGTCCTTGGCTGCCTCTTGTAGCCATTTGGGCTCGATGCCGAGACTTTTCTCATGCTTGCGAAGAACGGCGGCCCCCTTTGCTTCGATGCCAGCCTGCGACAATACTTCGGCTGCGAGGAGCCGAGCAAAAGACGTGATCCTGGAGGTTTCGAGTCGCAGGCGGTGATCCGCCATGGAACCAGTTAAGGTAAGGTTTGCCTCGACGACGTAGAGTCGGTTCATCTTGGCGACGTCTTTTTCGGATTCGACGTCACGCCCTGCTGAAAAATCACGACTGCATCTGAGATGATCGGGCTCGATCCCGAGAAAGTCGGAATCCAATGAAAAAATTCTCTTCGCCTTGGCCAAATGATGAACGGGGCGGATGTAGGCATCGTTTTTGGCTTGTGCCACTTTACCCAAAGCTTGTTCCGGATTACTGAAATCGATCGCGTCATGTTCGGCCCAAATGACGTTGGCATTACCTTGTAATTTCTTCACCAAGGCAGCTCTGGTCGGAGAACTTGATGAGGATGCCAGAAAAGCGACCTTGGCTTTGGGCGAGGCCTCGGAGATGGCCTTGGCGCATTCCGCGACGATATCGTCGCGGGCGGACTTGGTCATGGCGTTCCAGTTCGGGTTGTTGCGGGATCTCCGGGACTGGCTCTTGGCGGCGCGGTCGGGGTCGTACAGATCCAGCACACTGGCTTGAGCATGGGCGCAGGTGCCCCCTCCATACTGTTTGTAGCTGGGATTGCCTTCGACCTTCGTGGGTCTTGCTTGGTGGCTTTCCACGACCAATGGTACGTTGCCACGAGAACCTGGAAGGGAGGTGGAATAGTAATTCGGGACTCCGGGAATAATTTCCTCAGGTTGGCGGCCATAGGGCATGATAGTCTGCTCGGGACGGCGACATCCGGAAAAAGTCAATCCTGCAACGCCGAAAGACGCGGCCATGATTTTCAAGAAGTTGCGGCGTCCGGGAGCATCCAGCTCGGAAGCCCCTTCGGGAAATTCGCGTTCAAGCCAGTTTTGGAATCCCGGGGTTTCGGCCAAATCATCCAAGCTTCGCCAGTAACGAGGTCCGGTAGGGCTGCTTGAGCCATTCGATTCTGAAGATGGGCTTTTCATCGGTGACAGCCAGTGCAACTAGTTGGGGGTTGAATATGCCAATTTTTCTTCAATTCCTGACCCAGTCCCAGATGATGTGGATCTTCGGGATCAGGTTTCCAAGTCAAGTCGTACACCTTGTCCAAGGGACGCAACGCTTTTTCGGGATTACGGTGACAATCCAGACAAAAGGCCATGCCGAGAGATTTCTCGTGTCGAACCTCCTTCATTTTGGTGACGTCGCCATGGCACTCCACGCAACTGATGCCGCGGTTCACGTGGATGGCATGATTGAAATATGCATAGTCCGGCGATTTGTGAACACGAACCCAAGGCACGGGAGGACCACCATCCAGTACGTCGTTCGCGTTTAGGTCCTCGCCCGGATCCAGTTTCCGATTTCTGTTTTTGTCCTCGCCATAATAGCTTTCTCTGACCAGAGCCAAGGCCGGCGAGTCCTTGAGCACCGTGTCATGGCACGACATGCAAGTGCTGGCTGCGGGGAGGTTGGCGTGCGGGCTCTTGTCCACGTTGCTATGGCAATAGCGACAATCCAAGCCCAGTTGGCCGACGTGAAAGCTATGGTCGTAGGCAACGGGCTGTTCCGGCATGTAGCCGGGGCGAGAGAACTTGGGCGAAAAGTAATACATCGTGCCCCAGGAGACGCCACCGCCAACGAGGGTGAGTCCAATCAATATCTTCAAGGGGAGGGTGTTGGACCACTTTGGAAAAATATTCGCCATCCTGATAATTCGGTTGGAACATTCAATCGTTACGGGAAACGATTCCCGGAGCCTTTCGCACCTTGAGCTTGCTGATGGGCTGCCGTGCCTTCAAGGGAGCGGAAGAGCTGGATGATTTGGCCAGCAAAGGAAGGGCAGCCAACGAACCTGCGACTGCTACCAGTAATGACTTTCGGGAACTGGGTTCTTTGCTCACTAGTAATTTCTCTCGTTTCCGAGGCTACGAATGTGTAAAGATTTGTTTTAATTCTTGGAGGTTACGTTACAAACTTATTCTTTCCTACGTTACATTATTAAATTCTCTTAATCTGAATGATTAGGAAACCTCGCGTGCGCGATTATAACTAATAAGGCTTTGAAAGCGCTTGTAAGTGGAGCTGGAAGCCAGTGCTCGTGCCCATCCTTCACCATTCTTTCTTTTAACTTTTGGGGAGTCTGCCCACGTTCATCAAAATCTTTGAGACTTTGGACAGCTGGCTGTCGTGCAGAACCGTCTTCGGATCCAGTTTCGCAAGAAATCGCCAGTATTGTTCGGAATGATTCAAAATCTTTAGATGAGCCAGTTCGTGATATAGGACGTAATCTTGAAGGGGAGGATCGAGCAACAGTAGCCTCCAGTTCAACGACAGCACCGAGCGAGAAGAGCATGAGCCCCACCTTTCCCGCTGGTCGCCCACCCGAATGGCTTTAGGTTTTAAGCCGATGCGATCTCCGAGACGAGCCAGACGAATCGGCAAATAGGTTTTCGCCAATTTTCTGGACAGAGAAAGCATTTGGGATTCAGGATCCGACCCCGTTGGATTCAGCTTGAAGAGGACGCCTCCTTCAGTCGACCGCTGCCATGATGGGGCAGCGCGAGATTTAACGAATACGATTTCCGTCTTTCGAGGCATCCCGTCAATGGTGAGCAGAGGCTTGTCCTGCAAGTGTTTCAGCAGAGATACGGGAGCCACGCTGCGGGCTATGTGTTTTTCCAGCCAAGCACTTTGTTCCCGCAGAAAGGCAAACCCCTTTTTTTCGGATAGACGCAGAGGCAGCACGAGTTCTATTTCACCACCTGCCAATACCTTGGCGCTGACTCGTCGAGCCTTGTTGGATCGACGAATCCGGCAAGGTGCCCAAAAACGTTCCCGCCGACCCTTCAACTCAACTAATTCGACTCGGTTACAGGTCGACACGTCTTTCCACTTCTTTCTCCATTCCTGCAGCAAAGCGTCGCAAGGCCGCTTCTGGATCAACGCCTGCCTCTCGGCATGCTGCCACGAGGCTGAAAAGGAGTCTGCCAGCTTCGTGTTCGTCTAGTTTTTCCCCCTTTTCGCGGGCTTCCTCGGGGTCGCAGAAATCCTTCATGAGAGCGCTTTGAACGGATCCCTGCTTGTATACGGAATGGGCGTAAAGCAAGGCAGGTAATTGGGGGGGTAAATTCTTGAAGAATCGTTTCGATTGCCCTTCATGCCCTTTTTCTCGAGCCTTCAACTCTTCCCATTGCAGCAAGACTTGCTCCGGTGAATGCACGCCTTTTTGGTCACCGAAGACATGCGGGTGACGATGGATGAGCTTTTCGTTGATGCGACGAGCGACGTCTTCCAGATCGAAATGACCTTCCTCCTCGGCTAGGCATGCGTGCATGACGACCTGTAGCAACAAGTCGCCCAGCTCTTCGCATAGATGTTCGAAGTTTTCCTCATCAATTGCCTCGAGGGTCTCGGAGCATTCCTCTACCAAGCATCGGGTCAAGGATTGGTGGGTTTGTTCGCGATCCCACGGGCAACCATCCGGACCACGCAAGGTAGCCATTATTTCCCTTAAACGTTGAATTTCGCTCACGAGACGGCATCGTGGTGTGGCTTTTCACGGAAGCAATCAAATCCGCCCGAAGGATTGAAAATTATGGATAAACTGGCTGAAATCATGGCTTGCAAGCGAGAGGAACTGTCCTCTCGACTTCGTCCCGTTCGCGACGAAGAGTTCATTTCGTTTGGTGATCGCCGGGATTCCCATCGTTCTTTTCGCGATGTCCTTTCTTCTCCGGATGAGTTGTCCGTCATATCCGAGATCAAGCGTAGGTCTCCCTCCGCAGGTGAAATTGCCAACATTCCCTCCGCGGAGGAGCAGGCTCGCCTTTATCTCAACGCGGAGGTGGATGCCCTGTCGGTGCTGACCGACGAGAAATTCTTTGGTGGGTCCTTGCAGGATCTCTGGAACGTGACCGACTTCATACGTTCGCACGATCGCTTGGTACCCTCTCTGCGCAAGGATTTCATCTTTCACCCCATCCAAGTGTTG
>CEVA01009551.1_pt1 | contig 12017 bp, 10 predicted proteins | sample 361521 | NCBI WGS metagenome assembly CEVA01 (sample SAMEA2622823, study PRJEB7988) | marine metagenome | isolation source: saline water (ENVO:00002010), including | reverse complement strand
TTCTTCCTCAGACGGCTTCCAATCAATGTACTCCTCGATGTCTGGGTGGTCTAGATCCAAGGTCACCATCTTTGCCGCTCTTCTTGTGGTGCCTCCTGACTTGATTGCCCCAGCCGCCCTATCGCCAATCTTCAGGAATGAAAGCAGCCCGCTCGAAGTCCCCCCTCCTGAAAGGGGCTCCCCTGCTCCCCTGATATTGGAGAAATTAGAACCAGTACCAGAGCCATACTTGAATAAAAGAGCCTCTCTGTTCCAGAGTCCCATTATTGAGTCTGTGCCCCCTACCAAGGAGTCGGAAACCGACTGGATGAAGCATGCGTGTGGCTGAGGCCTCTCATATGCGCTAGTAGACAGCTCTACCTTTCCGGTGTCCGGGTCAACGTATGTGTGACCCTGAGGGGGCCCAGCAATTCCGTATGCCCAGTGGAGGCCTGTGTTGAACCACTGGGGGCTGTTGGGTGCTGATCGCTGGCTAGCGATAAGGTAGCACATCTCGTCGAAGTAGGCGCGGGCATCTGCCTCGCTAGCGAAGTAACCGTACTTCCAGCCCCAGTAGGTCCAGGTCCCTGCAAGTCGACGGAAGAGTTGCCTTCCGTCAGTCTCACCACCCATTCTATCGGCGGCGTCCATTGTCTGCAACCGCTCGTGGTCTGGCTCACTTCGCTGTAGCCAGACAGGCACCCCCTCTTCGGGAACGTTCCGAAGGTGCTTCGGAACGCCCGCCTTGCGCAGATACTTCTGGGCGCATACCTTTCCGGGTATACCCGAAAACCCGGAAGGCAGCTTTACACCCTCGATCGAGTCAGCCATGGAACCATCCGGATTCCTTATTTCTACGTCCATCTCAATCCAGTCGAACGTATCGAAAGGGTCCTGGCCAACAGAAGTGAACCGCCGCTCTATAACTAGGCCGCTTTCGGCTTCCGCCGTACCTTTGGACACTCCAATCTTGGTCTGCATTTATCTCTCTCTCCAGTCGTTACCGGCCAGGATTCGTCCCGCCTTGTGCAAGGGAGTTGCGCTTCTGAATGGGGGGTGTTTAATGATTAGCCAAGAAGAGGCCAATCTCAGGACTATTTTTTCGAAAATATTGAGAAAACCAATCTGGTAACCCATCCATATTTCAGAGCATTTCTAACGTCCATTCTAGAGAGGTTCCAGAGCGTGTAATCATGATCCCGACACTGCAAAACCTCTCATGGCTGCTTTCAATAAGGCGTCGAACGAGCTCCTCTGGAACATCTCCCTTGATTTTGTAATTCATTGATACCGACGTGAAAACACGAGGGCTTTCCTCGGCCCTCTCTGCCTCTATGTCAACTGTGGCGTACTCCACATTCTCCACGCGCCCTTTCAATCCGTCAATTACATCGATCATTGAACAAGCGGCATGGGCGTGCAACACCATCTCCATCGGACTTGGGCTATCCTCATCGTAGATTCCAAACACTTTGCCCTTGGAGGTCTTTCCAACATAGCCACCGTCTCCGGTCCACGTTACCTCGCCTTTCACGACCCATTCACCATAGGCATCACCCTTCAAGGGTTGGCTTCATCAATCCCCGACCAATCGCAGGGTCGATGGATATGTCAGAGGGGAGTACGATTAGTATGTCCGGGTCAGCGTTGGAAGTACCCGACAACCCAATAATTCACTACATAGAAGGAGATGGAATAGGAATTGATATCACTCCAGTAATGATACAGGTGGTGAACTCTGCCGTACAGAAAGCATATGGTGGAAATAGGGAGATTAGATGGAAGGAGGTATTAGCAGGCCAGAAGGCCTACGACTCAACTGGAGAGTGGTTGCCAGAGGAAACAAAGGAGGCTATGCGAGATGGCCTCGTATCAATCAAGGGCCCACTAACAACGCCAGTAGGGGGCGGAATAAGGAGCCTAAACGTGGCCCTGAGGCAGCAACTCGATCTCTTCGCCTGTGTCAGACCAGTGAGGTGGTATTCCGGGACACCTAGCCCGGTGAAGGACCCGGGGTCAGTGGACATGATCATCTTCAGAGAAAATAGCGAGGACGTGTATGCCGGAATAGAGTGGGAGTCAGGAAGCCCTGAAGTCAGAAAGGTCATAGATTTCCTTCAGAAGGAGATGGGCGTCGATAAGATACGCTTTCCTGATACCGCAGGAATAGGCATCAAGCCGATTAGCAAGGAAGGCACCGCAAGGATTGTCAGGGCAGCAATTAGGTACGCAATAGACAACGACAGGGACAGTGTAACGCTTGTCCACAAGGGTAACATAATGAAATTCACTGAAGGTGGTTTCAGGGATTGGGGATACGAGATTGCCAAGGAGGAGTTCGGCGCAGAGGAGATCGATGGCGGACCGTGGTGCTCATTCGACAATCCAACTACTGGAACCAGGATTACTGTCAAGGACGTGATAGCCGATGCGATGCTTCAGCAAGTTCTGACCCGCCCAAGAGAATATGGGGTGCTGACTACGATGAACCTGAATGGCGACTACATCTCAGATGCCCTAGCAGCACAAGTGGGAGGGATTGGGATAGCCCCGGGAGCTAACATAAACTACGACACTGGGATCTCCATCTTCGAGGCCACCCATGGAACGGCCCCCAAGTACGCGGGCCAAGACAAGGTGAATCCAGGGAGCTTGATACTCTCTGCCGAGATGATGCTAAGGCACATGTCATGGACAGAGGCTGCAGACTTGATCGTTAAGGGGATGGAGGGAGCCATATCTGCACGGACGGTTACCTACGATTTCGAGAGGCTGATGGACGACGCAACCCTACTATCTTGCTCCGAATTTGGTAAGGCCGTGGTCTCCCACATGTAGGTATAGAAGATGGAAGAATCCAGAGAGCGGATGCTGGAAATATTCAATCGATCACAGATTTCCGACCAACCGCTTTCTTGGTTCGAGGATTTTTATTCCGAGTCTGATGAAAATAGAGGCCTGATCCCATGGGATTGGCAGGAACCCCACCCTTTCCTAGTAGATTGGGTGGAACAAAATGACGAGATGGGAAATGCATTAGTTGTAGGATGCGGGCTCGGCGAGGACGCGTCTTTCCTCAACAAAAGAGGATGGGACGTTACTGCCTTCGACATTTCTGAGTCTGCTGTATCATGGGCTAGAAAATTACATCCACAGAGGAATCTGAATTGGGTGGTGGAGGACCTACTCGATCCGCCTACTTCATGGAGAGGAAAGTTTGATCTGGTACTCGAAGTCCACATCCTGCAAGCCATCCCCGAACAGATTAGGAAAGAAGCTGCACCAATATTGTCTTCCTTCCTGTCCGAGGGCGGGACCCTCGTATGCATAGGCAGACTTGGCTCGGAAGAAGACCAAGAAGGTCCTCCATGGCCACTAACGGCAGAGTTCATCGAAGAGATAGGCAAAGGCCTGGAAAGAGTAGAGTTCCACTCCGCAGAAATTCCTGAAAAGGAATCGACCAGATATCGTGCAGTTTGGCGAAACTCAGCCAAATCTAAGTTGGATAAGCCATCCCGAGAATAGTGGAACCGGTAAGATATGCAGTGGTCCTTGCTCACCCAATAGCTGCGCTATTACTGATTTGGGCCTTCTACAGGCAGAGGGGCTGGCGAAAAGACTCGATGTCTCTAAGTGGCGCGGAAAGGAGGTCTGCGGTGGACAAGCACGAGACTACAGGCGACCTCATCGCCATTGCAACCATCGGAATAGTCGCATTGGCATTTGCATCAAACGTGGCGAGAGGGATTATTGACAACGATGACCCAACCAGCCTCCTTCTACCTGGCCATTTCCATGGATGGTCGGGAATAATCGGTGTTTCGCTGATGTTTTTCCTATGGAGCCTGGGAAGGAAAACGAAGAATGAGAGAACGTCGGGAGAGAGCTTCGCAAGAACGAAGGAGATGCATGGGAAGTTAAGCGATATAATGGCAATAATTCTGGCAATCCATGCCTTCTTGGGCTTCCTGTATCTTTTGACAATTCTCTGATTATCTGCCTGCCCACAGCTCCAGCCAAGCAGCAACGTTCAGTTCGATGTCTTCTACCGAAACTCCCTCCTCGCCACTTCTGTGTCCCCGAATCGGCTTGATCCTACAGCCGCAGGCATTCGCGTGCCCCCCTCCATCAGCATCGAAAAGAGTTGCAAGTTTCGTCAGATCGAACAGCCCGCCTTGAGGGTGAAGGAAGGAGTTGGTGTAGAATGAAGCCGAGACGGGGTATGCCCCCTCCTCGCCGAATGTCGCTCCAACTTCTCCGTGAATAATCACACAAGCGTCGCAATCCCCTCCTGCCATTGCAGTGACGTGGTATCCATTTGACCGAATCCCTAGGTCTTCGAGCCTCACGATTGCCATCCTATCCTCGATTCTCATGTTTCCAGCAATCGCCTCGCTGAGAGACTCTAGTTGCCCCCTCTTGTTTTCGATAACTTCGGAGACTCCCGGGCTTTCGAGAATCTCTTCTACCCCGACACCGCGCTCTAGCGCCTCCAGGATCTCCATCGCAGTGCCCTCCCCTACGTCGATAGCCCTCCCAAGCCATAGAACCGGATGCTCGGACAGGTACTCCTCACGAGTGACTCCACCACCGTCCAACTTGTCCACCCACTCCAATAGTCCTTCCATGTCTGAAAGATCCAATCTCTCGGAAATCAAATCAAATGCAATCCTTGCTGCAGAGGGAGTGTCCCTCCAGATTACCACTGATTCGGACTCATCTATTCCAGATGGCTTGTTGGACTGGTGGTGATCGATGCTCAGCCCGCAATTAGGATGCCAAGGCAGGTCACAAACTGCCGTCCATCTGTCGATCTTCGAATCCAGAAGTCCAGCGCGAAGCTCCCCAGGATGACCAAACTCAATTTCTGCCTCTGTCCACCATCTTCGTAGGATAGCAGCAGTTACAACTCCATCTAGGTCACTATCAGTGACAACCCTACGTATTTCGAGGTCCAGAGGGCTGGGAACCATGCTATCCGACCGGGCCCCACGTCAATGGTGGTTTCGCAATAATTTCCCTTTTCGCGGAAGGTTTTCATCCGGAGGCGTTGCACGTTGTAGATATGCCAACCAAGGTCAGTGCGATCGAAACCTCCTGCGGCTTCATTCTAGTTAACTTCGACAGCATCCTGCTTCTTCAGTATCCACAGGGGCATTGGAGCTTCCCGAAGGGGCACGTGGAGGAAGGAGATTCTGACCACCACTCCACTGCGTCAAGGGAGTTGTCCGAGGAGACGGGTATTACCGTGGTTTCCGTAGACGAATCTTGGAGTGAGAGAACAGAGTACACTTTCACGAGAAAGGGCAAACAGATTCCCAAGCAGGTCTATTGGTACCTAGCAGAGACCGATCAGTTGGATGTGACTCTATCTCACGAGCATACTAACTACCTCTGGCTTCGATTTGAAGAAGCGGAGGAGCAGATTACGTTTGAGCAGGAGAAGAATCTCCTTCGGTCAGCATGGGACCACCTAAGAGCTAAGGGTCGAATCGTCTGATTGGGACATCCTCTCGCCTAAGGGAGTCCATAGCGTCTCCCCCTCTCCAGAAATCTTGCCAAACCACCTCGCCAAGACAAATAGCCAATCAGAGAGCCGATTTAGATAAGCCAATACCTCACTCCTAATTGCATCCTCCCCCTCAGTTGACCTAAGGGAACAAGCCACCCTCTCGGCCCTTCTGGCAACTGTCCTCGCTACGTGCATCGAAGCCACAGGTGCAGATCCGGTTGGCAAGATAAATGACTCCAAAGGCTCTAGCCGCTCCAACCAATTGTCCATCTCCGCCACCAGTCTTTCCCCCTCGCCGGCTCCTATCAGTGCCACGCTTTCCGGCAGCGACTCGGGAGGACAGGCGCACTCTCCTCCGATGTCGAACAACTCCTGCTGCACAAGACCCAATCCCGAGCCTATCAAATCAATCTCATCCTCGGAGTCAGCATCTGGGACGAATCTACCTATTTCCATCCTGACGACCCCAATTTGCGAGTTCAACTCGTCAATGGTACCGAATAGATCGACCCTGTCATCTTCCTTCCCCACTCTCCTTCCATCAAGAAGGGAGGTCTCACCACCATCACCTGTTCCAGTGTGGACCCGGTTTATTCGTACCATGATGTCGCGAGGGGGCTCACCCTTTCAACCGTGCTCTAGTGTGAAACCAGAACTCTCTAGGGCCTCTTCAATGGCGTTTGTCCACGACGAATCAATCGAATCCCACCCACCCGACTTTTCCAGTTCCAAGTTGTGCTCGGCCTCTTTCTCAGAATCCCCAAGCCTCCTGTGAATCAAAACCAAGGCGGCATGGCTCATCGAGTTGATCCATGGGTCTTCCATATCCCAGGATCTCTCAAAGTGACCTATGGCCCCATTTGGGCCCAAAACCAAACCCCTTCTGATCTGCCTGAGTCCAGACTTCGACCATGATATCCCGGGAACACCGATTACAAGGCCCCTGAATGATAGGTAAACCTCTACCATCACCATTATGCTTGCGAGAACGAAAGATCCTATCTGTTCGGCCTGATCGGCGTACTCCCATCTCGCCGAGAGAAGGGCAACTCCTCCAACACAGAACAAAATTCCGCCAAGGGGGGCCACTATAACGTCGGTTTTCGTCACACCCATGCTCCTCGCTCCAACCACTACCGAAGCCCCGCCTACAAACACCGCGAGAAAGGCTGGGAAGTGCTCCGATCCCTCTCTCGGACTTGTACTGGAAATCCAAAGAAGAAATGCCATCAGCAGTACAGTAGCCGCAAACCTCCCCCCTATTTCCGGAAAAGGCTGAAGCCTGCTTAGGTAGTAGCCATATGCTCCGACCAAAGAGAATAGAAGAATCCAGAAAATCACTCACTCTTCCTCCAGCGTGCTTCCCCAACCGGGTTTCCAGAAATCCTCATCGTTCAACAGCGTATTCCATTCCGCGTCATTCGCTTCCAACAGTTTGGAAGCCCTCCTATCTAGCCCATCGGAAAGATTGCCCAACAACTCTCCTTCAGAATGTGCATTCTGCCACTCTATCCTGATTTCTAATACCGCCTTCTGTCCCTCGGCCCTATCATCGAAGCACCTCTCGCAGACCTCTCTTAGGTCTTGAATCCAAATTCTGGACCCCTTGATGTGTGGCTCGTTGACGAAGGCCTTCGATTTCCTCTTGAACGGCCACCATCCCATGCTATTGCGCCTTAGTTCGGTTTCTTGATGCTTTGTGAACCGCTAAGTGCGTGGGCCCTTGCGATGCTGCGTGGGTCGAGTGTACGTTCATCTGTTCGGCAGCCCCAAGGACAAATCTCTCCGGGCCATTGTTAAGGACTACGAGAGCAGGGTTCGCGGCCGTGGAATCAGCGTTAAGGAACACCAGGATAAGAGCATGACGAATTACGAGGAAAGCCTCTCCAGAGCAGGTGGGAAGCTTGTGATTTTGGACGAGAAAGGGGAGGATTTGTCAAGCTCCGAATTGGCGAATTGGCTAAACTCTGCAAACCTAGATAGCGAGCACACAAACATAGCGGTAGGGCCAAGCGAGGGGTTCTCGGAAGAATTCAAATCCCGGGCAACCAAATCGATTTCTCTCTCCAGACTCACGCTAACTCACGAGATGGCAGCAGCGGTCATACTGGAGCAGTTGTACAGGGCCACAGAGATAAATCGGGGCTCGCCCTATCATCGAGAATAGTGAAATTGCGGATGATACTACAATTGCGTATTGATACAAATCACTACAAAGCAGGAATCCATTGATAAGCAGGCCGAACTGGTCGGGCACCCTGCCTCAGGGCAAGCGGGGATATGGATGAGACAAACAGACGTCAAACAAGTTGGCTACGGGATTGTCCCCGCGATTTCGATGGTTCTGCTGATGCTACTCAGCACCCAGCTACTGGTATTCGCGAATTGGGACACCGAAGAAGAAGAACCGGGACTTGTAGAGATCCCAAAGAGGACCGCCCTCCAGCAGCATCAACAGTATTCCGGACCCGTCCAGGGCGAGAATCAGAACCAGCCTGCTTCGTCCTTCCCCTTCCAGGAGGCAGCCTTCCGAGACCCGTTCTACAACGACCCAGCAGCAATCTACGGAAAGGTGTCCAATCCCTCAGCACTGGCTTTGGGACCACAATACGGATTCTTCCTTGCTGAGACAAACACGGACGACCACGACAACGACGGAATCGACGACCTAAATGACCTAGATGACGACAACGACGGTATCAACGACCTGATTGAGCGATTCGATGGTTGCTACGGGACAGATCCATTGGATCACGACAACGACGGAATCCTGGACAGGGACGACTGGGACGACGACAACGACGGAATCCTAGAGGGGCCAATTGACTACACCCAGGGTACCGACCCTTTGAACGTGACTTCAGATAGGCATGTCGATCCCAATGCTATTCACCCATGGACAGGCCAGCCCGTAGGATTCAACTACCTGGTCGACCAGAATCCAATGGATCACGACAACGATGGGATAACCGATGAGGACATCGATGGGCCTGGCCGAGGCTCCTATGATGAGGATGACGACAACGACGGCAGGATCGACCAGTTCTACTGGCCCTGCGACTTCGACTCTGACGGCGTTCAGGACTACTTCGACGAGGACGACGACGACGACGGCGTCGTGGACATTGAAGACGTGCACCCCTGGGATGCCACACAGACCTCGCGAATTGACGCCACGCCGGGGATTCTCTGGGACGATGCCACTCTTTGGTCGGCCGCCGACTACGGCGTATACGTCGATGGACTGGACTTCGTCGCTTTGGAGGCCCTCAACCATCCACGAGAGCAGAGCTTCACCAGCATATTCGATGGCGATCTTGATGGAGACGGGATCCCGAACTTCCTAGATCCGGACAACGACAACGACGGATCCCCGGACTCATCGGACACCGACGACGACAACGACGGCCTTGCGGACATGTACGACGTCGACGACGACAACGACGGCATTCCCGATGCCTGCAGGCAGCTAGACACCAATGGGGATGGCCAGGGTGACTATCCGATTGCAGTTGTTGAATTCGACACCCCAGGAATCGACTGCGAGATTGACTACGATGGCGATCTGGACGATGACAGGTTCAGGCCAATAGACCAGGATTACGATCTAGTCTGGGACTGGTTGGATACCGATATGGGGGGGACCCCAAGCCCGGACAACCCGTCACTCGCCGGAAGCGGGGGCACAACTCCTTGGGACTTGGATGACGATGGAATCCTAAACGAGGACGATCCATACCCCCTAAACGACACCGCTGAGGTAGTTACTTGGGATTGCGCAAGCGTCGAGAACCCAAATCCCCAAGATCCCAGCATCAACTGCGTCCTCTGGAGGACTTCTTACACAGGATTCAACGACTGGGACGGAGACGGCGTAAACAATTGGGTGGACGTCGACGATGACAACGACGGTATCCTAGATTGGATGGACATCGATCCGGACTGTGACCTAGACAACGATGCCGGCCTTCACCAGTTGAACGGCTCAATGTACCGGGATGACGGGCCAAACGACATCGACACGGACATAGACGGCGACGGCCTCCAGAACGACGAGGACTGGGACGATGACAACGACGGGATTAGCGACTACTACGATCCCGATGACGGAAACTGCGGAATCGTAGACATAGACAACACGGACCAGTTCTACGGAAACAGCTGGCCCCAGAGCGACGGAGACGCCATTGATGGGTCCGAGGACGGACCCGCATACACCCAGGTAGACCACTACTATTGGAACATGACCTGGGGATTCAACCCGTTCAACGACGGCAACGGATTCATGCTAGACTACAACGGCTACGACGACGCCATTTTCCCTCCCACGGGAGGAAGGGTACCCGAGATGTACTGGTTCCTGATGATGAAGTGGAGCCCATACAATGGCATGAACTTCTTCGACATAGACACCGACGGCGACTCCCTGATCAACGGTATTGACGTTGACCAAGACGGCGACGGACTCCCCGACTGGTGGGACCAGGACGAGGGCAATGACGGTGTCCTAGACGTAAACGACGTGAAGATGGGAGGGACACTAGACGGCAACTCGTGCGGGACCATATTGGTCTCTGCAGTGCAAGAGCGATGGTGCGGATTGGATTACGCCTTCCTGTTCGGATATCCGCTATTGCCTGCCACGCAGTCAAACAACCAGTTGTTCACCGTACCTTACAGTTCACGGCCCGACTCAGAGCACGACGACGGTTCTTACGACGGGGGCAACCATCCCTTCGATCAGTACGCCTGCGAGAGCAACTGCTTCTGGTTCACATTCGATCCGGGCAGCAACCCCTCTCCCTCAGTCGCCGTGACCTACAACGCGATTAAGAACAACAGAGACCTCTGGATCGCATACGTCGGCCTAAATGGTGCAGAAGTAAACGGAAATACTGCGCTTTTCCAGTGGACATCGGATGCCAACGGCAACCTGTTCCCCGACGAGGTCGCAGACGAACTGAACGACGATGTTGATCCCGACATTGACTGCGGTCAGCCAATGCCCGATTTCTCATGGACCCCAACATGCATGTACAACAACACGAACGACCTCGATGACGACTGGGACATAGTGTACGACCACTTCGACGTCGACGACGACAACGATGGAATCTGGGACTACTTCGAGATAGACTCCAACGACGACCTCGATGACGACATGTCGATCGAGGAGCCCTACTACTTCACTGGTGACAACTGCGCTGACATGGATGACGACGGGCTAGACACCGATCCAGACCAAGATGGCATCTACCAGGCAGTCTGGGACAGGGGTGTGATGGGCCAGGCCCTTCTCTTCCCCGAGTACTACGACGTGGACAACGACAACGACGGCGTGCCCGACGGTGAGGACCCCGACGATGACAACAACGGCGTCCCAGACACGACCCAGGAGATGGCATGCTTCGTAGGTGAGGAGCAGAGCCCATGGGACCACGATAACGACGGACTGGTGAACTGGGCCGATGACGACTGGGATGGCGACGGGGTGCCCAATTCCCTAGAGCTCCTGAACCTGATTGACCAGAACGGGACCTTCGATACGTCCGACGACACGTGCTGCCTCAACTTCCCCATAGCACCTTGGGACCACGACAACGACGGGATTCGTGACGACTTCGACGACGACGACGACTACGACGGCATGAAGGACGAGGACGAGGTCATGCTATGGCCATCCAGATTCGGCATGGAATCGACCAACCCCTGGGACCACGACGACTTCGGCGGGGGCGTCGCAGCGGCGAACCCGACAAACAACACAACGGGCCCGGACTACTTCGACGTCGACGACGACAACGACGGCAGGGCCGACCTCGATTGGAACGGCCCCTCGATGGGCAACTGGTCGAACCCCTCCAACAAGACAGAGGAGTTCGACGGGGGGAGCTCAGACTGGGACTCCGACAACGACGGAATTCTCGATGACGATGACAAGATAACCACTAGGATAACCCTGACTACCCAGCCGGTACTCTGGGTCGATCAGAACACCCCGGCAATCTTCAATGGCTCCGTGTTCTGGATGGGAGACTCTGGCACCTTCGAACCTGCCCCCGACGTCCCGGTCCAGGTCCACGTTCGGTACATAGGGAACGGCACTGGGGTGATTGAGACAATCGACGTCCTGACCAACGAACTAGGCGAGTTCATCGTCGGACAGTTCCTGTTCCCGGAGGACATCGACGTCGGTCCCAACACCACCTACGAGGTCTTCGCCGAGGTTACCGAGATGTTCATCCACGACCACAGCTCCACCCTCACTGACTCGGACGGGGATGGTATCGGCGATGCGGGGTTCCCGGTGGAAGTCCGAGCGAACACGACAATCGGCTATGTCTCCGGACAGAGGTTCAGGGCCGACGAGCAACCCCTGAAGATGGACTTCAAGGTCCACTACACGGCAGATTACGACAGAGGCATTTTCGACAACAGGATCCCCTACGCCCCGGTGTCGTTCACCATTAGCGACTCCGGATCGCAGTTCGGCAACATAACCCACCCCACCGTCTACGATGGCCAA
>CEVA01205976.1_pt1 | contig 12018 bp, 7 predicted proteins | sample 361521 | NCBI WGS metagenome assembly CEVA01 (sample SAMEA2622823, study PRJEB7988) | marine metagenome | isolation source: saline water (ENVO:00002010), including | reverse complement strand
CGACCGGTGGCAGTCAGCACCTTCCACCGTTTTTGTGCGAGGTTGCTGAGAGACCATGCCGAACTGGTCGGACTCCAAGCCAACTACACCATTCTCGACACGACCGATCAGAAACAGGTCGTCAGAACCGTCCTCGATGAACTCAACCTCGACGCGGTCCATTTCCCACCGGCCCGCATCAGTGGACGGATCAGCCGCGCCAAAAATGAACAGCAGACCGCGGAATCTCTCCAGGCCAATTCCGTGTCACGAGTGGGAAACCACTTCCAGGAGGTCGTCGCCCGCGTCTATCCCCGGTACCAGGACTTTCTGCTGCGTGCCAACGCTGTCGACTTCGACGATCTGCTCCTGCATGTCCAACAGTTGCTGACCGAGAATCCTGAACTCCGCAGCCGTCTCGACCAACAGTATCGCTTTGTGATGGTCGACGAATACCAGGACACGAATCTCGTCCAGTACGGCATCGTCCGCCTGCTCTCACACGACCACCCCAACCTGTGCGTCACGGGAGATCCCGACCAGTCCATCTATGGCTGGCGCGGCGCTCGAGTCGACAACATCCTGCGATTCGAACAGGACTACCCCGACGCCACCGTCGTGCGACTCGAGGAGAATTTCCGCAGCACAGCCGCGATCCTCCGTTCGGCCGATCAACTCATCGCCCACAACCAGCTTCGCAAAGCCAAGTCGCTGATAACACAAAATCCCGAGGGAGACGCTGTCGAATTGCTGGTTTACGGATCGGCACAGGACGAGGCTCATGGTATCGCCGCCCGGATCCATGAACTGGTTTCACGCAACGAGTGCACCTATGGCGATTGCGCCGTGTTTTACCGGGTGAACTCGATGTCGCGACAACTCGAACAGGCACTCTCCAGATGGGGAATTCCCTACCAGGTCATCGCTGGTGTGGCATTCTTCGAGAGAGCCGAGGTGAAAGATCTTCTCGGTTACCTGCGACTGATTGAGAATCCGGCCGATGACGCCGCATTTGCGCGTGTGGTCAACAAGCCACCACGCCGGATCGGCAAGGTCACTCAATCCAAATTGGCCCGGTACGCCACCACAGAAAAAATCAACCGGCTCGAAGCCGCCGCCCATGCCAAGCAGATCCCCAATCTCTCCAAACCCGCCACCACCTCCTTGTTGCGATTTCATGAACTGATCGACGGCCTGAACCTGGCCGATGCCGGCTCGGTCGCCGAGTTATTGCGGACCATCATTGACCGCACCCGATACACAGCCGGCTGGCAAACCGGCCTCGGCAAGTCCTCCGAACAGGACATCCAGCGGCAGGCGGTCATCGACGAACTTCTCGCACTGGCCACACAGTATGACGAGGATCTCGGTGATGAACGGTCGTTGGCCGGGTTCCTGGAAATCACCAGCCTGGTGGCCGACACAGACGCCATCGACCCATCACAGGGCAACGTCACCCTGATGACCCTCCATGCGGCCAAAGGGCTCGAGTTCCCCACGGTCTTCGTTGCTGGCGTCGAGCAGAACCTGTTGCCCCACGAGCGGTCATTGCGAGACGACAATCCCCGTGAGATCGAGGAAGAACGACGTCTGCTGTTTGTCGGCATGACCCGGGCCATCGACCGACTGTCATTGACCCTGGCTGCCCAGCGTGACCTGCATGGGCAGTCCCGTTCGACGATTCCCAGCCAATTTCTCAATGAAATGCAACTCTCCATGCGGGACAACACCATCCCCGGAGACACGGCTGTCCCCAGGCCACCACTGCCTGATGCCGGGAACACAATGGGACGCTCCGGCATGGCCGATTCTCCACTGTTGACGACTGGCGCGGCCCTGCTCAATGGAACCGGTGAAGCTGCAACACTGGAGCAGGGGTTCGCGGTGGGAATGGCCGTCAGGCATCCCCGCTACGGTCGGGGTACCGTCGTCGCCGTCGACGGATTCGCCCGAAACCGTACCGTCACCGTGCGATTCGAGGACTCCGACGAAGGAGTCTCGTTTCAGGCCGCACACTGCCCACTACAACCGTTGGGCCGGTCGTAGCGGCTCAGCCTGACCGTCTCAAGCCGACACGGGCTGAGACCGAACCATGGAGATATGCCACGTCGCGCCAACACAGCCCAACGGCCTCGCACCGAATCGCTCCCCAAGCCGTTCGACAGCCACCTGTCGGCCTTCCTGGCCTATCTCGAAGCCGAATGTGGATTGGCCAGCAACACGGTGAAATCGTACCGGGGCGACCTGAAGGACTTTCTTGGTTGGTTGAGTGAGCAATCCGGTTCGCCGGACAAAGCGCTGGCCAACGTCGATCCGGAGGCGCTCCGCGACTACCTGCAAAAACTGCGTGACCGCCGACTGGCCACCAGTTCACTGGCCCGTCGGCTCAGTACCATCCGCACTTTCTACCGTTTCCTGGTTTTTGACGGGGTGTTGACCGAGAACGCCGTCGACGAATTTCGTTCACCTCGGATGTGGCAACGGCTGCCCAAGGTTCTCGGAACCGAGGTTGTCGATCGACTGATCGAAGAGCCCGGCCGGGCCTCAACCGACCGTTTCCCACTTCGCGACCGTTCATTGCTGGGGCTGCTCTACGCGACCGGATGCCGCGCTTCGGAAGTCACCGGCCTGAAATTGCGGGACCTTGACCTGGTCGAGGGACTGTGCCGCTGCCTGGGAAAGGGCAACAAGGAACGACTGGCGTTCATCGCCAGCCCGGCAATCCGAGCCACTCTCTCGGAATACCTCGACACCGAACGCCCCGCACTGACGGGCCTCCAGACGCCCCCCTGGCTGTTCCTGACTCGCAGCGGCAATCAACTCTCGCGAATCACCCTCTGGAATCTCGTCAAAAAATATGCCGCCCGCTCGGGAATCTCCGGGGACGTCAGTCCTCACACCCTGCGACACTGTTTTGCAACGCACATGCTCGCCGGGGGAGCCGGCATTCGTGAATTGCAGGAATTGCTCGGCCACGCCAGTGTCGCCACAACGCAACTCTATACCCAGGTCGAGCACAGCCGCCTGAAGGGACTGCACGAACAGTGCCATCCGCGGGGCTAGGTCCAGAGACCGGACTCAGCCGCCGGCTCGAGACCTGAGACTCTGCCGCGGCGGTGCAAACTTGATCTTTTCAACAAACCGAGAAATCCTCGGTGCTCCCCCGTCACCAGACGACGCAATCTCGCCGGTACAGGCACTGACGGCACTGATCACGTGCTCGTAGTTCAGGTCGAAGTCCGCATCGATCTCGATCTCCACCTCATCGGCATACGGACTGCCCGCAATCTGCTCCTTGATCGTTTGTTGCAGCAGCCGGAAAGCGTTGACGCCGTTGCCAAGACTACGCTGACCAAACCGAACCTCAACCAACTGCCCGGTGGCCGGATCGGCCACCAACCGCACCTTGAAGTCGGGCAGAAGTTTCGGCGTCTCCGTCTGGGCCTGCGCCACGGCCGGCATGTTGATGTTGAAATCACCCTCGGGACTGATGATCTTCAGCGTGCACATAAAAAAGATCAGCAGCAGGAACACGACGTCGATCATCGGAGCCATTTGCGGCTCGATTTTCTCGGCTGTTTTCTGGTTGCGGAACTGCATCGATCAGTTACCCCGAGACTGAAATGCACGGCTGGCGGCTGTCTGTTCAGCCTTCAGGGCGAACTTGGCAAAACCACCCTGCGAAGATCCGTCACCTGCGGTGAACGGTTCCTGTGACATCTGGATCAATTTCTGGACGATCCCTGTTGGCACACGCGAATCGGCCCGGATGACCACCGTCACCTCCTCGGCCGGACTCACACCGCGACCATGAAACAGGCGTTTTTCCTGCTCGAGCCGGTACGCAAATGGCACTGTCTGACGGGTTTCAGCGCTGTTGGAAATCCGGTTGTAGATCAGCAACTCGCTCGGAGAATCGGTATCGGTGACGCGGCAAAACTGGGCGTTGTAGAACACCACCGGCCCCTGTTCGGGGATATTGTGTTTCTCGTCACGAATGAACCCCACGTTGAGCACCAGTTCGTGCGCTGGCTTGACCGTCGGGGGCTGTGCCAGAACATCCTCCGGCAACCGCACCCGCTCATCGGCCTGGGTTTGTTCGAAGTTGGAAATCACCATGAAGAAGGCAATCAACTGGAACACGATGTCGATCATGGGGGTCATGTCGACCTCGGCCAACGCCACGTCTGACTTGTTGATTCGCATCAGCAATACCTCTTTGCAGCAGTCCGGACGCCCGGTCTCCGAAACCGTTTACTCTTGTGGTGCAGCCGGAGCCGGGGCAGTTCCGCCACCGCCGGCGGACTTTCCGCGGCCAAGAGTCTGGAACCGGGCCATCAGTCCTTCACTGACCATGCCCACCTCCAACACCAGCCTCGAGACACGGTTGCGGAGAATGCTGTAGGCAACCATCGCGGGAATCGCGATGCCCAAGCCAACCAGGGTGGTCCACAGGGCCTTCTGAATCCCGTCGGCCAATTTCGAGGGTTCCACCTGCGTGGCCGTGGCGATCTCGTCGAAGGAAGCAATCATACCGGTCACTGTTCCGGCCAGGCCGATCATCGGGGCAATCGAGCCGATCAATGCCAGGTAACTCAGGCGGTGCTCCAGCGACATGTTCTCGTCTTCACCGACCTCCTGCATTCCCTCGACCGCCTCGGAATAACCGCGGTTGAGTTTTGTCAGGCCGGCGGTCAACACGCGTGCAACCATCGAGTCGTGATCGCGGGCCGTGTTGTATGCCCCCTGGTAGTCCTTGTTGTCCAATTGATCTTCAAAATCATCAACGAACTCCGGCGGCAGGAGGACGTCTCGACGAATCTGCAACACGTTCATCATCACCAGGGCAACCAGTGTGAAAGAGAGCAACAGGAAAATCGGGCCGAAAAAGTACCCCAGTGATCCGATCGACTTGGTCAACAAGCTCTCGGAGGTGGGGGCGGCCGCTTCCCCTTCGGCCCCTGCCGTCGGATCACCAGCCGCAGCAGCACCATCCGCTGCCGGTGCTGCTGCCGGTGCCGGTGTTGCGGCATCTGCCGGTGCAGCAGCAGGTGGTTCGGCCTTCTTATCGTCCTGCCAGGCCAGAGCGGAGTCGGAAGCTGGCCCGAGGGCCAGGAAAGTCACCAGGCACACGCTGGCAGCCATCCACGCAACTGTTCGGCGTGCAAGCAGGAGGTCGGACATGTTCATCTCCAGTGATCCAATCGTATTGGTTGTCTTGGTCCGTTCGGGCAGGCGTCGTTCAATGGGCAACGTCTGCCTCGGGTCATTTCGCCAGCTTTTTTGTCCACGGACTTTGCGGATAGTCGCTTCGTAATCTTTCCCTGGCCGAGGAGGCTCGTTCGGGATGGCCCACGGCGGACCAGAGCGTTCCCAGGTGAAACAATGACTCGGCGTGCACAGTCGCCTCGGTAGCAAACAGCAAGTCGACGTGCAGGTAGGCCAGCACCGCTTCCTTCTGGCGCCCCAACAGCCTCAAGCAATCCCCCTGTCTGAGATAGGCTTCGGCAAGTACCCCGGTGTTGGTGTCTGACGCCTCGTTGAGCACTCCGGCGAGGTCCTTGAGAGCAGCCTCATAGGAAGCTTGCCCCTGCTTGCGTAACAGGCAGGTCGACTTGCCGAGCACCGCGGCAAATTTCTGGCCTTTCACGGCTGCATCGGTGCTGTTACCGCCTTGGGTAATCACTTTCTGGAAAGCCGCGAGCGCTTCATCAACGCTGTCTTGAACCAACAGGACCTTCGCCTGGGCACTCTGGCCGGCCATCTTGTAGTCCAGCCACGGGGCGGCCGACAACGTCGTGAATTGCGTCTTGGCCTGGTCGTGGTTCCCCAGGGCCAATTCAACACGGCCGAGCAATCCCACCGCCGGGAAGTACCGGAAGTTGGCCCCTCCCATCTGAAGAAATGCTTCGAGCTTGGCCTTGGCGTCGGCCAGTTTCCCCGCTCCGGCCAGCGCCTGCCCGGCGGTTGCTCGAGCGATCAAGAACTGCAGGTCCAACTTGATATTGGCGGAGTTGGATTTGGGATCGGTCATCACGTCCGCGTACCCCTCCAGGGCACGCTTGAAACGCGCCGCCCGATCGGCTCCCCTGGCGGTGATCAACTTGGCCGGTTCGCCATCCCAACGCACGTCAACAATGTCGTTGGCCGGCACGGTGACATCAGCGCCAACCTGGGGCTTGACCGTCAAACCGGTCTTCGAGATGGCGGTAATTTTGCCGCGAGTCGGTGTCGTGGAACTCCTGCGGATCACCTGATCAATCGCCTGTGTCGGCCGTGGCGCGGCCAAACAAACAATCAGCACCAGGCCGACCGACAGGACTGTTCCGACTCGATCGCGTTTCATCACCGCGTTCTCTGGTCTCACCAATGATTGAAGGTTCATGTTGAAACGCCTCATGACTTTGGTCTCGTTGGAGGCTTCTGACGACGGGGCCGATCCGAGGATTTGCCACGGCGGCTCGAGGTGGCCTGCTTCCCCGACTTCCTGGAGCGAGTCGTTTTTTTTTCGGCCGCTCGAGGCTCGGGTGCCAAGTCGGACGCATACCGACGACGGGGCCGTTTCTTCCTCGAGGAGCCCTTGATCATGAACACGACCCCGATCCCACCACCGGCCAACAACACACCCGCAAAAATAAGGCCCAGCAAATTTGTTCCCGGTTCATCCGAGCCTTCGGGCTTGCCCGCGACGGGAGCAGCACCAGTCGCGGCCGCCGTGGGAGTGGCAACGGATGCCTTGGCCACTGCCGCCACAACCGTTGGCTTGTACTTCTCGCGGTACTCGGCCAGGGAAATCACCGGTTCACCAAGTTCCTCGAGGATCTTCCGATAGGCGGCGTCGTAGCGTGGTGCCCAGCGAGGATCGACCACTGATGTGACCATCATCATCCCCTGGATTTCCGACCTCGCCCGCTTCAACTGGTCGGTCTTCTTGTTCGAATCCGCCCCCGCATGCTGGATCCGACATTGCAGTTGGTTGTATCGCGCTTCCCATCTCCGATCACGGTAACGATCCGACTCCTTTGACCCACCGTCGATCAGCCGTTGCAGGTACAGGGCAATTTGACTCCATCCCAGAACGCGTTCGGATTCAACACCGGCAATCGCTTTGTCAAATTGTTCCGCCCGGCCCGAGTTGCCCCAGGCCTGGTACAACGTGGCGGCCTCGAACTGAACATCCAGAGCCAGCGGCTGGCTCTTGGCCAACGAAACGATCAGCTTCTGGGCCTCTTCGAAACTCCCCTGGTGACGCCGACAATTGGCGAGCCGGAGAGTCACACCCGGCACCAGTTTCTTCCGTTTGGCCTCGTCGCCAATCAACGCTTCGGCTCGATCGATGATCTGTTGGTAACTGGTGGCGGCATGGCCGAAGAAGGTCGTGGCCTGGGCTTGGCCTGTGGCCCCCTGGCCCAATCCACTGTAAGTCTCGGCAATCCAGATCAGGGTGTTGAAAGTCTGGTCGGTTCGTTGCCGCAACCGGCCCAGGAATTCCTCGAACGCCGCAAGAACCTCGGTGACCCGCTGTTTCTCACCGGCGGTTGCCAGGCGATCCAGTTCTTGCTTCAACTCGTCGCCGAGTTGTCGGTACAACTCGGTGACAGCCTCGCCCTCGGCAGCGCCAGCGATCTTCTCGAGCAACTCCATTGCGGTCTGTGCCGCATCGAGTTTTCGGAGCCCGATCTGGGCACGGAGCAGCAACTGCGCCGCTAGGCTGGCAAATTCACGACGCTGAACACCTTTCTCGGGACGCGACGCCTCGTCGGAGACGCCAATGGCGGCGATCACCCCGTGGGGAGCCTTGACGAGCAAGTCCACCGCCGCCTGGTATTTGCCGGAATTGTTGAGAATCTGGGCCAACGACACTTTCGCCGCGATCAACAATTCCGGTGCCGCCACCGTCTCGGGTGTGGACTTCTCGGTTCGAGTGATTCCATTGCGGAGGTGCTGTTGAGCGGAGGCCAGCCAACCATCGAGATCCTTCTTCGGCGGCCGTGACGCGGAGGGCACGGAATTGGCATCCAGCCAGGCCCGGAGGAACTGTTGTCCTGCTCGTGTCTGCGCCTCGGCGTAAACATCGGAATTCTCGGCCACCTGTGAATAGTGCTTGGCCGCCTCGAGCGGTCGTTTGCCCTCGTAGACCTGCGCCAATTGCAACCGTGTGTCCTGGGCTCGAGAACTCTCGGGCCACTTCGACAGGATCCGTGTCGCCGTCGATTCGATCAAGCCCAGGCTCTGCTGCTTGAGTTCCTCGGTGGACGAATCGATGTAGGAGCGAACATGAGAGGCCATGGCGATGGCCGCCGCATCCAGTGCCATGGTCTCGGCCTTGGGACCAGCGTGTCGCGAGATGAAATCTCCCAGGACGGCAGCCTCGTAGTTCTGCCGCTGCTGGTAGTAGACGTAGGCCATGTAGAATCGGGCCCGGTCCAGATCCTCCTTGGGCGTTTCACGATCAACCAGTCCGAGAGCCGTCTGCAACATCTCGAGCGTACTGGTGAGATGCTCGTCACGCTCGATGGAAACTTTCTTGATCTCCTCGGCCGGCTTCTTGCCAGATTTGGCTGCCGCGAGCGCTTCATTGTGCTGTTTGATTTTCTTGAAACGATCATGGGCCAACCCAAAGGCCGTGTCGAAATCCTGGGGATCGACCGCCGCGCCTTTCAGCTTCACCTGCAACTCGCGCATCTTGAACAGCGCGACATCCTTGTACTTGCTCGGCCAACGCTGGATGAACCGGCAGTTGGCCAGTGCCGCGGTGAGCAGTTGATTGCGATCTTTCTCGACTTTCGTGCGTTCGCCAGCCAATGACTCCTGCGCCCGAACCTGCTCCCAGAGAATCCCTAACGCCCCGGGAGCACGGCGCTGTCGCGTCGTTCTTTTCCCCAGCCATTCAGCCGACTGGTTGATTACCAGGAGGTAATCCTTTTTTTCTTCGTGATTGAGACAAATCAGTTGGAACAGCAGCACCTGGTCCTGGATCACTCGCATCGTGGCCGAACCGCCGGGATGGCCCAGCAATTCCTTGTAGATCCCCATGGCCTTGTTGATGTCATCCTGTTCCTCGAAACACTTCCCCTGCCACATGCGGGCGTAAAGCCCCAGAACCTGGCTGCGATACCGCGTGTGGATTGTCTCGAACTCGTTGGCCGCCTGGGTGGCCAACTTGACGTACGGTTCGCTGCCGCGGTCGTGTGTCTGGGCCTGTTCATAGGTGCACAATGCCAGGTCGTACTGGGCCCGCATGTACAGCGCTTCAGCCCGCTTGCGTTTCTCGAACAAATCGGCCTGTTGCCCCCGATCAACGAACGTCGGATAAGCTTTCCAGGCCTTCATGTACTGGTCATGAGCCACCTGGAAGATCTTGCGGGCGGCCAGCACCTGGACCCGCCCACTCTCCTGGAAAGTTGCCCGGTTGGAGGCATTCGACGGTGACTGCGATTGCCAGACCTCAACCCGCGCCTTGCCCAGTAGAATACGGCCTCGCTGGGAATTCGCATCAGCGGCCAGGGCGTGGTTGGGGTTGGCTTTGACGAACTGGTCAAGAAACCCGACCGCCCGGTCATAAAGCGGCGTCTTCTCGGTCGGACTGGCCGCCTGGCGACCGGCTTCCAGAAAGGTGACTGCCCGTTCGTAGGGAATCACCACTTTGAATTCGGCCGGAGTGGCCGGGTTCTTCCCGGCTTCGTCGAGATACAATTGTGCGTAATCGAAATAGCCACGCTGCCGCAGGGCCTCGACAAAATGCGCCTCCCGAGACACCTTGGGCGCGGGCTTCTGTGCCAACGCCGTCGATGAGACGACGGCACACAGAAACACCATCATGAGAACCGAGAAATTTCGCGACTCAGCCATCGGCTTTCCAGGCGTAGGAATCAGAATCGGAGATCGACCTGCGACCGGTGCAAGCGGGCCCGTAACGAAACTGCCAGTGGAAAGAGGGGAAGGGCAACGATTGGCCCCATTGAAATCCAGCATAGTACCGACTGACGAGGTTCGCAAGAACAGCCTCCACCCGTAGAATGAAACCCCATGAAGACCACGCCGGAAGGCCCACCACCGAACTATCTCGGCCGCAGTTTCCAGCTGAGAATGATGGCGATGGTCGGATTGCTGGTGTTGGTACTGGCGGCGATCGATCGGGCCCGGAAGCCCAGTTCCTGGTACTGGTTGACAGGCCCTCCGCGGTCAGAATCCGGCTCCATGGTGAATCCGCCCATCGATCCCAGTTCACACGACACGGCCACCCCGGAAACAATTGCCGCCGCAGTGGCCATTCCCCCCGGGATCCTCGAGAACATTTCCGACGACTCCGTCGGCCTCCGCAGCGAGGAAATCGGCCCGTATCACCAGATCCTCGCCCAGGCCCGGGACGTCCCGAACATCTACCTCGAAACGGTCGCACGCGATGCGGCATTCCCTGTCCTCCAGAAACAACCGGATCACTTCCGGGGCCAGGTGATCTCGATTGCCGGTGACCTCAGACGACTAATGCGATTTCCAATTCGCGAGAACGATCAGGGAATCACTGAACTGTACGAGGCACTGGTTTTCACCAGCGACAGTGGCACGACCGCCTACCGTGTCCGACTGACGACGCCGCCCGGTGATCTGCCCGTCGGTCGCACAATCAAGCCACCGATCCCCGTGCGGCTCGTGGGCTACTTCTTCAAGCGGGACCAATACATTGTCGAAAAGGACCTGAGAGTCCATTCGGCCCCAATGCTTTTGGCCCAGCGAATAGACCGCCGTGGCACCCTCTCGCCTGGATCAAATCAACTGCCAACCAGCGACGCCGATCGCCTGTGGTGGGCACTGACACTCCTGGGCGTTGTCGTGGGCGTCGCGGCGCTGACCATGCTGTGGACCTGGCGAATGAGAATCGGAGACCGGAATTTTTCCACCCGGGGACTCAAAAGAGCTACCGCAGCCCCGGAGGGAACAATCGAATCGCTGGAAGGGGTTGAGACGGTCGATCCGGAAGCATTCTTTCGGGAGATGAGCGACCGGGAGAATCCTAGCGACCAGCAGCAGTAGCCCCGGTCGCTTCGTCAATCGACTCGATCGCGATCTCGACCAACCGCTCGACATCGTCGACAGGCATCGCCGGTGCCGGCATCAGCACCACCACGTCACCCAACGGCCGGAGAATCACTCCGCGACGACGGGCCGCCAGGGTCACCCGGTGTCCTGTCCGTCGCTCGGGAGCAAACGGAACGTTGCCATCCCGGTCGGCCACCAGTTCGATCCCCACCATCACGCCTCGCTGACGCACCTGGCCGACGTGGTCGTGCCCATCCAGTGTGGCCAACCCCGATTCCAACGCGACCGTCATCTCGGCGACATTGGCCAGGACGTCATTCACCTGGAACAGGTCCAGTGACGCCAATGCGGCGGCACACCCCAGCGCATTGCCGGTGTAGGTGTGCCCATGAAAAAATGTCCGGCCCTCGTGCGGTTCGCCCAGGAATGCGTCGAAAATCGGCCCGGTCGCCAGTGTCGCTGCCAGCGGGAGGTACCCACCGGTCAACCCCTTGGCCAGGCACAGCAGGTCCGGAACGACCTCCTCGTGTTCGCATCCAAACAGTCGCCCGGTCCGCCCGAAGCCGACGGCCACCTCGTCAGCGATCAGCAACAATCCCAGTTCACTGGTCAACTCGCGCAGACGTCTCAGGTACCCCTCGGGATGAACCAGGATCCCGGCAGCGCCCTGCACCAACGGTTCAATCACCACCCCGGCGATCCGGTCCTGGTGAGCCCGCAACACCCGTTCCAATTCCTCCTCGCAGTGCTCCAGCCACTCCTGATCAGTCACTCCCCGGGGATGCCGGAACGCGACCGGTGCAGGAACCGTCAACGTGTCGAAGAGCAACGGTCCGTAGACCGAATGAAAGAGGTCGATCTGGCCCAGGCTGACCGAACCGATCGTGTCCCCGTGATAGGCCCCGTCCAGGCCGACAAACAGGTCGCGTTGTGAGCCACCTGCACCCGCTTGTCGGTGAAACTGCCAGGCGATCTTCAATGCCACCTCGACGGCCGTCG
>CEVA01016627.1_pt1 | contig 12028 bp, 10 predicted proteins | sample 361521 | NCBI WGS metagenome assembly CEVA01 (sample SAMEA2622823, study PRJEB7988) | marine metagenome | isolation source: saline water (ENVO:00002010), including | reverse complement strand
GGGCATCAACGAATTCGGAGTGGCGATTGGAAACGAGGCCATTTTCACCAAGACGTTCTCCGACGCGGTCGCCGCCAGCAAGTCCGGCAAACCACCCGAGTTGGGACTCCTGGGAATGGACCTGCTGCGACTCGGCCTGGAACGTGGCCGAACCGCTCGCAAGGCCCTGGACGTGATCACAAGCCTGGTCGAACGTTACGGACAATGGGGCTCGGGTGTACCGGGCATGAGTCACGAAACGGGCGGATATGACAACTCCTACATCATCGCCGATGGCACAGAAGCCTGGATCCTGGAAACCGTCGGCACCCGCTGGGTCGCCCGTCGGGTCACACGAGGAGTGGCAACCATTTCCAACCAGCCGTCCATCCGTACCCGGTGGGACCTGGCCAGTCACGACCTGGTTGACTACGCCATCGACCGGGGCTGGTGGCCGAAAGCACGAAGAAGCGAGTTTGATTTCGCCCGAGCCTACATCGACCTGAAGACGCCACTGCAACTCTCACAACTCCGCGTCCAACGGTCCCATCAACTTCTCTGCCAGAAGGAAGACGGCGACATTTCTCCGCGGTGGGTCATGCGTGTCCTGCGCGACCACTACGAGGGAACTTTCCTGGGTGGCCCGAATTTCAATGCCGCCCTGCCCGATTTCCTGACACTGTGCATGCACAGTTCCCCGGCCGGTTTCACCTGGGGCAATACGGCCAGTTCTGCGGTCTTCATTCTTCCCGAGGCGGATGATCGCCTCGCCCAGATGTGGTGGACACCGGTCACACCGTGCACCGGACTCTACATTCCGGTTTTTGCTGCCACGGGTCATCTCCCCGACGTCCTGGCTCGCGCCGGAAGCCAGGGAAAAACCGTCACCGCACCCAGCCACGCAAAACCCGACGAGTTCTCAAAAACATCCTACTGGTGGTTGTTCCGCGAACTGCTCGACCGAATCAAGGGAGATGAAACCGGAAGCCGATTTCAGCAACGACAACCCGTGGCCCGCAGGACCTTCGACCGTCTGGAACGACAGTGGCTGGAGCAGGCCGCCACACTTGAAAAACACGTGATCGGCGAAATGAAATCCGGAAAACAGGAATCGGCTGCCAAGCGGCTCGACGAGTTCACCGGATCGTGTGTCCAGAAAGCGTTGGAGACCGTCGCGGCGTTAAAGACTTCGATGAAATCCTGATTGAGTCTCGCCTCGATCACTCCACGGACCGGAACGCTTGCCCCATCTCACCTGCTCCCGCCAGACTTCTTGGCGGAACGTTTTGGCGTTTTCGTGGTCATCGGCGTTTTGATCTGGCCAGCTTGTTCGTAGAGCGGCATGTGCCGGTAATACACCTCCAGTGTCATCGTGCACAGACAGGTCATGTACAGTCGTCCACCACCTGCACCATGACTGTCTGCCACATTCCAACTGCCAGCCGCGTGGCCTTTCTTGAGTTGCGAGTCCACCAGTTGCTTTCGCATCACCGAGTTCCACTTCTTCCACTCGGCGCCTCCCCAGTGATGCACGACCTGGGTTGCGTAGTAGTTGTAGTACATATCGTTGCGACTGGGGCCGACCGAGTTGAGACTCTTCACTGCGGCCCCCAGCGCGGGATTCTCCCGGCGCCCCCCCATGTACATCCGTGACAACAAACCAACAGCGGTGGTCGAGTTCTTTCGCTGGGGCGAGGTGTCCCCGTACGCGGCTCCTTCCGCGACCTGGACGGAGTCGAGAAAACAGGACGCCCGGCGAACCGTTTCCGAAAGAATCTTCAGTCCAGCCAAGGATTTCCCAATGAATCGCACAATGATGTCAGCCGTGATCCTTGCCCCCCTGCTGGCGTCGCCCCCCGTCCAGACCGCTGTGAAACTCTCGCGGGTCTTTGGACACCACATGGTGATCCAGCAGGATCAGCCGATCCGTCTTTTTGGCTCCGCCGATCCGGCGAAACAGTCACCGCGAGGTTCCTGGGAAAGACCGCCAGCGTGACGGCCAACGCCGATGGCATTTTCCGGATGGAACTGCCGGCAATGACAGCCGCCGGACAGCCTCATACGTTAACGGTCCAGGGTACGAATCCAATGCCAGTGACGGCCTGCGGTACGAGTTCCTGAAAGAGGCTTTGGTCAAGGGCTGGCGAACGGTGTTCGAGAACGACAAGCTCTCTTTCTACTGGGGTCAATTGGCCAATTTTCAGTATGCCAACACGAATCCAGCCGGTGGCGGATGGGAGCCCGTCCGCGAAGGACAACGGCGGTCCTTGCGACTCCCGCACACCGGAATGGCGGTGAACATCGATATCGGAGCCGCCCGCGACATTCATCCCCGGAACAAGCAGGACGTCGGCGCCCGCCTGGCCCTGGCCAAGGACTATGGGCGAAAGCCAGCATCTACGGAGACAGCGTTGTCGTCTGGGCCGAGGGTGTCAATCAGCCCAAGCATGTTCGCTTCGGATACCAATCCAATCCCGTCGGCATCAACCTCTACAACAAGCAAGGTTTGCCAGCGTCCCCATTCACCACCGATTGACAACCGGCCCCACCTCGGCACCTTGTTTTTTTCTTCTGCTCAGGGTTAGAATTAAGTTGCGGCTTGTTGAGCCCGGACCAGTCGTGCCGGGCAGCGCCGCACCAGCACTTTTTGAGATCGGATACGAGATGGCAGAAGGCACTATCAAGAGACTGACAGACCGCGGATTTGGGTTCATCGATACAGGAACCGGTGAAGACATTTTCTTCCACAACTCCAACCTTGAAGGTGTCAACTACGATGACCTTCAGGAAGGTCAGCAAGTGTCCTACACCGCCGGAAGCGGTCCCAAGGGCCCACGCGCGGAGAATGTGCGGCCGATCTGAATATCCGCAATATTCTGAGCCCCAGGAAAGCCGACGATTTTCGTCGGCTTTCTTTTTGTTTACGCAGTCGTGGCCACAATCACCCGCGAACGATCTTCGGCCTCACTTTGCCCCCCTTCCGACACACCTGACAGACGATCGTCACAATCCGTTCCCCTGCCTGAACTCCGGATGACTTCCATGGTCGATTGTCCAGTCTGTGCCAAGTTGATCGAGCCAGACCTTTCCACCTGCCCCCATTGCCATGCGGCACTCACCGTGGCACCAGCCCCACACCCCCGTCCGAAAAAATCCAACACGTTGCTGTGGATTCTTCTGTTGATTGGTGGAGTGACCATCTCGGGGATCTGCGTGATTGGCATCCTGGTCGCGTTGTTACTCCCCGCCGTACAGGGGGCCCGCGAAGCCGCTCGCCGCAGCCAATGCAGCAGCCAATTGAAACAAATCGGACTCGCCCTGCACAATTACCACGAAACATATGGCGCCTTCCCGCCAGCCTACGTCGCCGACGAAACGGGCAAGCCGATGCACAGTTGGCGAGTCCTGTTGCTTCCGTATCTCGAAAACAACCAGATGTACGAAGCCTACGATTTCGACAAGCCATGGAACGATCTCTCCAACATGGCCGTCACCAGCCAGGTGCCACATGTCTTCCGCTGCCCCTCGGCACCGGCTCAAGGACCGATGAACACCACGCACTACGTCTACATCACCGGTCCTGGCACCTGCTTCGATGGAGACAAGGCAATTCGAATCAGAGATATCGTTGATGGCACGTCACAGACGATTCTCGTGATCGAATCGCACCAAACCTCATTCGCCTGGAACGAACCCCGCGACCTCGACGTAACGACACTGGATGGGTCCTCCACCGGCCCCTCTTCCGCTCACGTGGGTGGATTTCAAGCAGTCCTGGCCGATGGGTCGGTGCGGTTCTTCATGAATTCACTCGCTCCCGAAACCTTCAAAGCCCTGACAACGCCCCGTGGGGGCGAAGTGGTGGGTGAGTTTTAACACGCTCGCTCCACCCGGGCATCGCAGGCTGATCGCTCGCTTTTGGGTCCCGATCACCTCGGCCGTTTTCCCGCGAGCGGTACTCCTACAAACACGCCCGGTTGGATCTCCCGGGCCGCCGACTCGCACGTCGCAATTTTTCCTGGCCGTGTTTCACGGGTTGTGAACAACCTGACCGATCCCGGTGTCCAGTGGAAATCGCGACCCGATCTGACGACACTGGCATCGCTTCGCACACGTCGTAACCGATTTTCCGACCGTACGGAAAGACACCACATGACGAACCGTTCGCTCACGAGACTGCTGATGGTGGGCAGCCTGCTGCTGTTGGCAGGACCGACCGGGAGCATGGCAGCGAATGAAGCCAACCTGGTACTGGTCGAGTCCGGCAAGCCGCGAGCCTCGATCCTTCTCTCCCAAAAGCCAACCGCGTCCGCCCAACTGGCTGCGTTCGAACTGCAGTTCTATCTCGAGAAGATCTCCGGCGGACGATTGCCCATCGTCCGGGAACCGGCCCGCGTCGCAGGAACGGTGATCCTGGTCGGCGAAAGCCAAAGATCCCGGGCACTGGGTTTTCACCACAAGGACTTCCTACGCCAGGAATACGTTGTCCAAACCCATCGAGATGGGCTGTTGCTGATGGGTCACGACGGGCAGGAATTCACAGCGGTTCAATACGACTCCTATTCCAGCCTGTACGCAGCCGGATCACATCCAATCGGGACCTGTTATGCAGTCCATTCATTTCTCGAGAACCAACTCGGCGTCAAGTGGTATCTGCCCAACCAAGCGTTAGGAGAGGTGGTGCCGAAACATCAGACCATTCCTCTCACACCTGTTTCTGTTCGACGTCGCCCCGACCTCCTCGTTCGTTCCATATACCCGCTCTTTACCAACACCGAAAAACTGACCTTCACACAGTGGGACAAACGCCAGGAGTTCAAATCCTCCTGGGTAAACGCCAGGACCAGCCTGTTGTACTGGATTCGCAACCGCGTCTGGGGGGCGAAACAACACAACGCCAACCATTCATTCTCTTATTACGACAAGGCCTTTGGAGCCTCGCATCCTGAGTGGTTCAGTACCAAGAGCCTGGGCCGGATGAAACAGTTGAACTTTCAGACCGACATTCAGCCCTGCCTGGCGGCCAGGGGGTTCCGAGAACAGGTGGTCTCCATCGCACGGGATTATTTTTCCGGGCGTCCCGAGCCATTCCCAGGCGCGTACCGGGGCGCGGTGGGGAAGTTCTTTTCGGTGATGCCCAACGACAATACGAATATGTGTGGTTGTCCGGATTGCCGGCGGTTGTACCGCCCCGGGATCGGCCCGGCCGGCAACGCCAGTCACTACGTCTGGGACTTTGTCAACAACGTCGCCCGGGAGGTCCGCAAGACCCACCCGCAGGCAATGATCTCCAACTGCGCCTACTTCAACTACACCCTGCCGCCACAGGGACTGGTTTTCGAACCCAACGTGGCTATCGAGTTCTGCAAGTTCTACACCAATTACGCCACACCGGGCTCCCAGCGCCGCGACCACCTCCGGATTGCCGAGTTTGTCAACAAGAACCACTGTCGGTTCTTCACCACCTGGGAATACCTGCTGAAGCCACACATCACCGAATGGGCTTTTCCCTGCCTGGTTCCGCACGTCCATGCGGCCGACGTGAACGCGATGAAGAAGATCAGCGGTTTCCAGGGCGGAAAGCTGCAGTACCTCTACCTGACCACCTACAACGGGACCAGGCCGGGCGGAGTGGCCCAGGCCAACCCGGTGTTGGACTTCATGAACCTGTACTGGCGAATGAAACTCTATGACGACACGACTCTGGACATCGACGTCGCCCTCGACGAGTACTATCAGTCGTTCTTCGGCCCCGCGGCTCTGGAAATGAAAGCGTTCCACACGGCACTCGAGAAACGCTGGATGAACCGTGGCGGTGGGCAGGACTCCCGGTCGTGGTGGAACCGGATGGGAACTCGTGAATTCCTGGACACGATCAGCCAACGGGTGCAACGGGCCCGCGAGGCAACCTCCCAGGGGACCGTCTACCGACGCCGCGTGGACCTGATTGACAAGGGCATACTGCAACACATGCTCAAAAGCCGTACCCGCTACGAAGCTTCATCGCTGGCCGAGGCCGCTCCGCTGGCGACTTCCAGCGTGGCCAGAACACGCGAAACACAGTCGGCGGACACGTGGTTCGACGACGCCACATGGACAGATTCCCCGGTCCAGCGGATCACCACGACACTCAAAAATCAACCGGCCCCGCAGAAGACGACATTCCAACTGGCCTGGGACGAAAAATGGTTTTACATCAAGGCGACTTGCGACGAACCACTTGTTTCGGCTCTCAAGGCGAGGACCCGAGACCGGGACGTCGGTGGTTTCAGTGATGACTCGATCGAGTTGTTTTTCGACCCGACCGGACAGGGAACCACCTACTACCAGTTTTGCATCACTAGCCGAGGTGTCGTCTACGACGCGAAAGAGACCCCCGGAGCAATAGGAGCCACTGCCAACATCAACTGGAATTCGGGAATCAAGGTCCGCACGACGGTCGGAAAACAAGCCTGGGAACTGCGAGCCGCACTGCCACTGGTCCGCCTGGGGGGGGGACAACACCCTCGCCCCGGTTCCACGTGGAGATTCAACCTCTGTCGCAATCGGTTCACCCAGCCAGGCCACCCCCCCTTTTCCGCCTGGTCACCCACTCCGACTGGTTTCCGAAACCCCGCCCGGTTCGGACTGGTCACGTTCAACGCACCCACCGACCGCGGCAACCTGATCTGGTCCTGTGACTTCAGCAGCCGTGCCTTCGGAGACGAAACCACCACATCACCGTTGTTCGGCCATGAGGGCTGGTACGAGAACACCAGGTATTCGGACCGCGGCTGGGATCGATCGCTGACGGTGTCGGGCACGGGAGCCGCCAGGCGGGCCGTCTGCGACATCAACTCGACATGCCCCAGTGATGTGCTGCCCATGCACGCTGTCCGAGTGACACCGGGAGTCGTGTCGGTGGAAGCCGAATTCCGCCGCGGGGCCATCAAGAACCAACCCACCCTGTCGATTGCTGATGCCAACGGAAAAATGATTGCCAACATGCACGCCTGGTCGGGACGCGGCGACCTGATCGCTGTCGAGTTGCCCGAGGACCGGAGAAACTTCGGCAACGCCATCCACGGGCTGGGTGACCTGGCTGCCCCGGGACGCTGGTTCGGACTGAAACTGGTGATCAACACCGTGGACCACACGACCCGCGCTTTTGTACGAAGTGACCGCGGTCGCTGGGTCGCCCTCAACGAACAACCTCTCCCGTATTACGACCCCACGGCGATGGGAACCACTTGGTTTCTGGCGCTGGGAACCTACAAGCACGTTGCCGTTGCGAACAACGTCCTGGAAATAGACAACATCGCCGTCCGCCAGGTGTCACGAGCCCCCTGAGCCCGGCCCCCTGAAAAGCCACTCCCGCTTTTTCGCACTTCCACGATTGGAACAACCGATGAAACACGCGTTCTGGTTGATGCTCCTGTCTGGCATGTCCGCAACCGGTTGGACCACCGAACCGGAATGGAACCAGTTTCGAGGAGGACGTGGCGACGGGACCTCCCAGGCAACCGGAATTCCCACGACCTGGAGCGAGACAGACCATGTCGCGTGGAAGACACCCATCTGGGGCAAGGGCTGGTCGTCCCCGGTGATCTGGAAACAACAGATCTGGCTAACAACGGCCACCCTGGATGGCCGTCGTCTGGCGGTGATGTGCCTGGATCGCAAGACGGGAAAAATCCTGCACGACAAGACCGTCTTTGCACCGAAGAACCCGCAGTATTCTCATCCATTCAACAGTTACGCATCACCCACGCCCTGGGTGGAAGAGGGGCGAGTCTACATTCACTTCGGCAGCCTCGGAACCGCTTGCCTCGACACCCGGTCATGCGACGTCATCTGGAAACGGGACGACCTGCCCTGCGATCATTTCCGTGGCCCGGCATCCAGTGTCTCGATCGCCGGCAACACGCTATTCCTCCCATTCGATGGATCGGACCTGCAATATGTCGCCGCACTGGACAAACGAACAGGAAAAACAATTTGGCGAACCGACCGAAACGTCGATTTCGGGGGCAAGGGCGGAGCCTACAGAAAGGCATTCTCGACTGCCCGCATCATCACCCATGAGGGACGAACCCAGGTGGTCGTTCCCGCCGCAATGGCAACAATGTCTTACGACCCCGGCAACGGTCGCGAACTTTGGCGAGTGACCCATGGTGGGGCCAACGTCAGTTGTCCACCGTTATTCCAGGGTGGCGTCCTCTATTTCAACAGCGGAGACGTGACCAACCGGCTCATGGCCGTCCGTCCCGGTGGCCGCGGCGACGTGACCACGACCCACGTCAAGTGGTCGACAATGCGAGGTGTTCCCTCGCGACCGTCAGTCTTGCTGACCGGCCAGTCAATCTACATGGTCAACAACACCGGAGTCGCATCCTGCGTGAATATCACGAATGGCGAAACACGCTGGACCACCAGGCTCGGCGGCAAGTTCTGCGCATCCCCAATTCTCATCGGAAAAAGGATTTTCTGTTTCGAGGAGGAACGTGGAATCTGCCACGTCTTCGCTGCTGATCCCCAGCAATATCGCCAACTGGCCACCAACACGCTCGCCAACAGTTTCATGGCATCACCAGCCGTCACCGACGGACTGTTGATCCTGCGAAGCAGGAAGCACCTGTATGGAATCGCCAACTAACGTTTAGGCGGCTTCACAGATTCACCGGCACAACAAGGCCCACCATCCATGGACCCCATTCTCATCATTGGCGTTGTTGTTTTTCTTTCATTGGTCATTGGTGGTGCCAACAAGTACACAAAGCGCAACGCTGCCAAGATCGCTCAATTGGAAGCCACCGTGGAGGTATTGAAAGAGAACGCGGGAATCGACTTCGACCCCAACGAGGCTCTCAAAGCACAGATCGTTGAAGAACTCGCCAGTGGCAACAAGATCCAGGCCATCAAGCTGCACCGAGAAACCACGGGATCCGGTCTCAAGGAAGCCAAGGACTTCGTTGAAGAAATTGAACGAACGCTCGAAGATGATGCCTGAGCCGCACCAGCGGTCCCAATCACCACACCATCATCTCGACAAACCGTTCATTGAGCTTGGCCAATTCCAGGTCGTCCAATTCCCAGTCGAACGCAGCACGGTTGTCTTCGAATTGCTCAACAGAGTCACTTCCGGTGATCACCACCGAGACCTCCTCACGAGCCAGCACCCAGTTGACGGCCAATTGCGGCATCGACACCCCCCTGTCACGTGCCACCGCAGCGGCCGTTTTCACCATGGCCGCCGTCTCGCCCTGAAATACGCTGTCAAATTCCTCGCGTCTCTCGCTCCAGAGACTGCCAGCCGGTGGTGGCTCGCCCGGGACATACGCTCCGCTGAGCAATCCGACCTGGAGCGGACTGAAAGCCATCACACCCAGTCCCTGGTCACGAACCAGGGGGAACATCTCTCGTTCCAGACCACGGTTCAACAGGTTGTAGTTGTTCTGTACGCAAACAAACCGGGCCGCCCCCGTCCTCTCGGAGCACCACAGGGCCTTGCACACCTGCCAGGCTTGGTAATTGCTGCACCCGATGTAACGGACCTTGCCGCTGGTGACCAGTTCATCAAGCACACCCAGCGTTTCCTCCATCGGAGTGACAGGATCGAAACGATGAAGAAAGTAGAGGTCGATGTAATCAGTCCCCAACCGTGACAATGAACGTTCAATCTCTCGCAGAATATTTTCCCGTGAACATCCTCCGGCCTCTTTCTCGGGTCCACCTTCGGCTCCCACCTTGCTGGTAATCACCAACTGGTCGCGGCGAGTTTTCAGCACCCGACCAAGAATCTCCTCGGAACTGCCATGAGCGTCGGAAGCGTCCGTCCTCAACTGGTACTTGTTGGCACAATCAATGAAATTGATGCCCGAATCGATAGCGTGCTCGATCAACCGGACGGCCTCGGCGTCAGACGACTGGCCACGGAACCCCAGCCCCAGTGCCATGCGAGAGACCTCCAACTCGCTCTGGCCGATCTTGACGAATTGCATTGTCTCACTCCTTGTCAATTGCACCCACTTGTCGAACAGGAACGACACCCCGCCCGGGCCATTCTGTCTCGCTCCGACCGAATGACCACATGGTCAGTGTGAACGGCCCTGACAACGAAGACCTCATTTTCCTCACACACTTCCTGGCACAAAATTGTGCCGCCGGGATTCACGATCGTTCTTGAAGGCCGGTCGGCGGAAACGAAAAGCATACCACCCGGTCATGATTCCACGTCATGGCCCACAGCCTTGAGTGCCGCGATCGCCCCGTCGAGATCCGTCTCTTTGACAAGCACGAGATCGGTATCGAATGTTGAAACGACAAACACGCTGATGTCGGCCATGGCCAATGTGCCAGTCAGCGAGGCAACCACGCCAGTCATTGAAAACTCCAGGGGGCCAACCACCCGCAAACAACGCCAATCGGACTCGCAGCGGATGTGATCGGGCACCGCACCCTGCGAACACACGATGGACAATTCTTCAGGAGTCCGGGTGATAGAGACGATCTCACCGACGGCCCAACCCGGAACATCCTGATTCGGAGCGAGACGACAAATGGCAAACATCCCGGGTGTGAGCTTCAATTCGAACAGACGACTTGCCATTTCTCGCCTCGCAAAACCGGTGCATCGCCCGATCGGCTGTGGTGGATACTTCGGGAATCGGTCGTCTTGCTGAGACAAACGGCACAGTAAGAATGTCGATCCTGTCCCCGACACCACCTCACGCACATGTAAGCACGAGTAACACAGGGATTCCATCAATACCGATCTTGTTCTGCCGAGGCCCAGACACGTACGGTTCCATCCTTCTGGAACTCAACATGGATCACGCTCGGGTGACAACAGACCGGACAATCCTCGACGTATTTCTGAATCATTCCGGCTGTCGGATCAATCGGTACAACAATGTCTTCACCGCAACTGTCGCACAGGTAGCTCTCCTCCTGGTTCATGACGACGACAATAACAACCCGGGGAGCTCTTGTAACACGACACGGGTTGTACAAAAGACCAACCGGCTCTTCCCCACGACTCCCGGCCAGTGCCGACATTCCAATTGCTGATTTCGTTGTTCGTCCCCCAATCTTCCGGTTTCAACGAGCACCCAACCGGCTAGAATATCGGACATTGAAAGATTCGAATGCGTCGCCCCACCGGAAGGCCATCCGGCCAGCTCCATGATTACCATCACCGGAAAATCCCAGGCTTTTTGCGATGGCGTCTCGAGACGATCATTGCTCACAGTCGGTGGACTGGCACTTGGCGGCATGGACCTGTCCACGCTGCTGCGGGCTGAAGCGGCGTCGACCGCACCACGGCGACACAAGTCGGTGATCATGGTCTTTTTGCCCGGTGGGCCATCGCACCAGGACATCTGGGACCTCAAGCCCGATGCTCCGCGTGAGATCCGTGGAGAATTCCAGCCCATCCAAACGACGATCCCAGGTTTTCACCTGTGTGAACACTTGCCCCGATTAGCCCAGCAAATGGACCGGTTCGCCATCATCCGTTCGCTGGTGGGCGCGAAGAACGAACACGCGTCAGAGATTTGCTTCAGTGGATTTGGATACAAGGATTCTCTCGACCGAAACCAACCGTCACTCGGAGCTGCTGCATCAAAACTCCTGGGGCCAGTCGACCCTGCCATCCCACCGTTTGTGAGTCTCTGTCACACGACACCCAATCGCTGGAAGGATCCTGGTCGTGCCGGATTTCTCGGATCCGCCCACCGTCCGTTTCTGCCGGCTGGCGAAGATCGACAGAACATGGCCCTGAACGGCCTGACACTCAGTCGGCTCCAGAGTCGAAAGACCCTTCGAGACACGTTTGACCGCTTCCGTCGTGGACTCGACGCAGCTGGAGTCATGGACAGCGTTGACCACTATTCCCAGCAGGCACTGGAAGTGCTGACGTCCGGCCGTCTGCTCGAAGCCTTGGATATTGAACGAGAAGACCCGCGTGTGCGTAGACGGTACGGCCGAGGCTCACTCGACTCGGTCGACGACGGAGCCCCCCTGCACAACGAGGACTTCCTGACGGCTCGCCGCCTCGTCGAAGCAGGTG
>CEVA01000163.1_pt1 | contig 12036 bp, 21 predicted proteins | sample 361521 | NCBI WGS metagenome assembly CEVA01 (sample SAMEA2622823, study PRJEB7988) | marine metagenome | isolation source: saline water (ENVO:00002010), including | reverse complement strand
ATAAAAGAATTGAGGTAGAGCTGACATTTTTAAACTGACATTTTTCCGTAGAGCCAAATCATAAACGCTGACATTTTTTCTACCCGCTTTTATAAAGTATAGCCGACCACCCGCTTTAAATTTTGTGGTATGATAGTATGACAAATCTGCATCTATTAGTATCCAATTTGCTGACATTAGCTTACACCTCTATGCCAAATGGTTTTAAAACATCAGATAATTTTTCTTCTGATTCTGAATCTATTAAATACTGTTTTGCTTCTTTTATTATCTGTTTTTTTTGTAAATCTGTTAAACTACTATTTATGGTTTTTGCTTTAATTTTTTCATAGCTTTTTTTATATTCGTATTCTATTTTTTTACTAATTTTTTTCCAAAATTTTGTTCGCCAATCAATAGTTAAATTATCCCTCACTAAAAACATTTTTGTATCTCCCTTATTTATTAGCGTATCTTAACTATCTAGGAATGGGACTTAGAGATATGACTACCATGCCCACTCCTAAACAGGCTTTCAGTTATGCTCTATTAATGATTTAGACTAGTCACATAACCTATCTAGTTTTTTATTGTTGTCTAGAACAACCACCCAAGTGTTTAGTTATGTATCATTAGATTTTATCCTTGACAAAACAATGGACTTCTAAATCTTGTATACAAAAACTAAACATCAACCCTTTTAAACTCCTAATTTTATAAGTCAAATCTTTTTTTAAAAAGTTATCCACAGATGATTTTAACTTTTTGTCATCTGCCATAATAACCATTCTTTTAATTCACTTCTCATAAGTAACTCTGTTAAAAAATTCCCATAGGAATTAACAATATGCTCTTCTTCTTTATCTTTCATACCATATTGATAAAATCCCAAATGACAAAATTCATGTAATACTAAATTAATAGCATCCATACCTCCCATATCAATTATTTCTTCATCTAAATAAATTTTTAGAGGAGGCTTGGCGACAAAACTACCTTGATAATCGGAACTTTCATAAGCGACATCATGGGGTATTCTGACAAGTTCTACTTTATATGCCCCAACAGTGACATTTTTTGGTAGCTTAACTAATTCTTTTAAGTTTTTTACTAAGTTATTATTTGACATTTTTTATAAAACTCCAACCACCTAACATACTTTCTGATGTATCAGTTCTAATAAGTTTTCCCTCATCTTCTATAACCCCACTTTTTTCTTTATCAAGTAAATCTTTTTCATCTTCTGCATCTACATGATAAATTTTAGTTTGGGCTATTTGTATTTCTACCTCGTACTTTCTCATTTCTTTTTCCTCCTAATTCTTAAACCTAATCTAATTCTTCGTCTATTTTTTCTTTTTCTAGAACCTATCTTTCTTCTACCCTTATGTCTTTTTCTTTTTAGTACCGCTCTACTCATTGACACTTCTCTTTATCTTTTACCTTACTACAATAAAATTCCCTAGATTTATCTTTCATAGTTTGTTGTTTTTTTAGTATCTTCCTTTTTTTATCGGGGTTCGGTTCTCCCTCTAAAGCTGTATCAATTTTATCAACTATTTTAACAGTTTCTTTAGCTACCATAAAAGCACATCCACTATTAAATAATAAAACTAATATTAATAATATACTTTTATACATTATTCCACCAATCTGGCTGTTTTCTGCCCTTTTCCCACTTAGCAAAATATTTTTTTTCTCCTGCATAATACCTACGATAAGCAGTAACATAATTTTTATGTTTATATTTATCTGGCATACATTGAGGTGGTTCTGAAAAAAATCCTTCTGGTATTTCAGTTTGCATATTATTATCCACTATAAAATCTAATATATGAGTTGATTTATGCCTTTTTCCAAATCTTTTAAAATATTCTTTACTGATTTCATCAGCATTTTCAAATGCCCAAGTAAAATTATCTTTATTAAAGCCTACCCATTTTGTCATTGGGTGGTTAGGATATGCAGATTTATATAAATAATCATCTTCATACCCATTCTGTCTTAAAGCTGTTGACAACATTTGACAACTTTCTAATAACATTTTAGGTACATGTTTATCACACAAAAATTCGGCTGATTTTTCGGGTGACTTGTCTAAAAAAAATATATTCATAGTTTACTCCTTAAATGTTATAAAGTGTCCCACGGGAGGGGTTTTCCCCTTATATTCCTTTAAATTTAAAAGTCAACTAAAAAATTATTTTTTTTTTATTGACATTAGTTTTTATTAGTTTAAAAGGGTTTTATGTTAGTAGTAGGCATAAATATAACAGGTTTCTTAGTAACTGGTCATTGTTGAAATCAAGACGTTAAAAAAGGAAGGCTTACTAAGTGCTACTAATAAGTGTTAGCATTGCTACGGAAGTTGAATAACTTTTGCATTGACTAAGACAACATGGCTTGGGTAGTGCCAAGTAGGATTGTGTTTGATGTTCAATAGGTGGAAACAAGACAAAACAATGGATATATTACACCCCATTTGAGAACTATTACACAAAGTAATCAAGAGTTCCTGTAAACTACCCATAACAAAGGAGTGGAATGTTACAAAACTTTTTAAAAGAATTAAATTTAAAAACTAACGAAAGTGTTAGAATAGATTGTCCTATTTGTTTTAACAAGAATACGTTCTCTGCTATAAATAATGGTACACAAACTATTTATAACTGTTTTCATGCGGATTGTAATATTAAAGGTAGGACTAGAAGTGAACTATCTAAAAGATTATTTAATGAGGTAGAAAAACAAAAAGAACCAGAAATATTTTACTATAGAAATCATTGGGAAGAAAATTTAGAAAATAAAGATTATAAAAAATATGTTAGACACTATAATCTAGAAGAATATCATGAAATTATACGATATGATAGACACTTACATAGAGCAGTATTTTTAGTTAAGAAAGATGACAAATTAGTTGATGCTGTTGGAAGAGCTTTATATAAAAATAAAAATCCAAAGTGGTATAGATATGGAAATTCGGGCTACCCCTTTATAACTGGTAAAAGTGATACCGCAATAGTTGTAGAAGATGTGGTATCTGCACTAACTATATCTAGATACTGTACAGGAATAGCTTTACTCGGAACTAACCTTTTACAAACCCATATAGATGTGCTAAAGAACTATAAAAAGGTTGGAATAGCACTTGATAAAGATGCAAGTAAAAAAGCTGTTAAAATATTAGATGATTTAGCTTTAAGTATGAATGTTAAATTTTTACTTTTAGAAGATGACATAAAAGAAATGATAGATGAAGATGTGGAAAAACTTGTGAATAAAGTGGATAAAAAAGCGTGGGGATGGCAAAATGATACTTACTGAAATCCTATCAATTTGCTTAAACCACGAGCATTACCAAAAAGTTCGTAGATTTATTGATAAGGATATGTTTAATCGTGATTATGGTATAGTATATACCCTAATTGAAAAAATACATGACAAATATCCAGAAAAGGTACTAAAACTGCGAGAATTAAAGGTCATGTATGCTGACCTATATCCCGCTGTACCAAAGGCTACAAGGCAAAATATAGTAGATAAGATAGATGAATTAGATGAAAATAGTTCCATATCGGAACTAAATTTTGATGCCATAAAAAACTTTTGGGCTAGACAACAAGCAAAAGAAATAGGAGAAAAAGCAGTTGACATTTATACAGGGGCTGACAAAGACGTAAGTGGTTTAAGACGATTAGTCGAAATGTTAGATGAACAAAACATGGTAGGTAGCGAAACTTACAATATTGTAGAAGAGGATATAGAAGAATTATTTACTTTAAATGGGTCGGAGGGTGAATTTAAACATAGACTACTGACAATCGCTGACAATGTCCCCGCACTAGATAGAGGACATTTTGTTATTCTTTTTGCCAGACCAGAGATAGGTAAGACGACATTTTCTAGTTTTAATGCTTCTGGTTATATTAAACAAGGGAAGAAAGTGACATACTGGGCTAATGAAGAGCCTGCTGTTAGAATTAAACTTAGAATAGTACAATCTTATTTTAATCAAACTAAAGAAGAAATTGCAGATAACATTGACAACTACAAAGAAGAATATCTAACAAATATAAAACCTTACTTAACAGTTTTTGATAGTGTAGGTACACACATAGATGAAATAAATGAGTATGCACGAGTTTATAAACCCGATGTTATGTTTGTTGACCAATTAGATAAAGTTCACATTACTGGTCAATATAATAGAACCGATGAAAAATTAAAAGATGTTTATGTTCGAGCAAGAGAAATTGCAAAAAGACATGGTTGTTTATTGTGGGCGGTATCACAAGCAAGTTATGAAGCAGAGGGAAAATCAATTATAGATTATTCTATGTTAGATAATTCTAGAACAGGAAAAGCAGGTGAGGCAGATTTAATTATAGGTATAGGAAGAGGTGCTGATAATCATGACTTGTCAGACCCTTATAGATGTATTACAATAAGTAAAAATAAATTAAATGGTTGGCATGGCTCTCGTCATGCAACTATAAGTATTAGGAGAGGAGTGTTTGAAAGTGATACTGACACTTGATGTAGAAACAACTTTTGACGTTGATGAAGAAAATAAAATAACTTCAAGTCCATTTAATGATAACACATTAGTTTCTGTTGGATATAAAGTTAATGACAATCCTGTTGAGTATTTATGTTTTTATCATAGAGATGAACCACCAACACCAAATGCAAAAAAGATTTTACAAAATGTTTTAGATAAAACAAGTATACTTATAGGACATAACATAAAATTTGATTATAGTTGGTTAATACAATGTGGATTTACTTATGACAAAAAATTACATGACACTATGGTTATGGAATATATTATGGCACGAGGGGTTAAATGGGGATTTTCATTAGAGGATTGTTGTAAAAGAAAAGGTGTAGCACTTAAAAAAAGTGAACTAATTCAACCATTTATGACAAATAAAACTTCGTATGAAAGAATACCTTGGACGATTGTAGAAGAGTATGGTAAACAGGATGTTGAAAGTACTTATCAATTGGCTATGGCACAGTTGAGTAAATTAAAAATGAATTGGGGAGATTTATATGCCTAATGGAATAGTACCTACTATAAAACTTTCAATGGAACTAACAAAAGTTTTAGCTGACATTGAAATGAATGGTTTACATATTGATACTGACATATTAACAAGTATAAAAGTTAAATTTGAAAAAGAACTTGTTGACTTACAAAAATATTTAAATGACAAAGTAAAATATTTTATGGGTGATACGCCAATTAATTTAGATTCACCAGAAGATAGGTCGGTGCTTTTTTATTCAATGAAAGTAACTGACAAAAAAATGTGGGCGACAAGATTTAATATAGGATATGAATTAAGAGGTAATACAAAAAAACCTAAACGAAGAACTAATTTTGAAAGTGTAAGAGATTTTTATATAGAAATAAATTCAATGGCAAGACCAGTATTCAAAACACATGGAACTATTTGTCATAACTGCCAAGGAACTGGTAGATACACTTATATGAAAAAAGATGGTACACCAAGTAATGTAAAACGAAAATGTAAAACTTGTGATGAAAAAGGATTACTGTTTACAAATAAAGATGAGAGAGCAGGATTAAAATTAAAACCAAGAAATGTTATTGATTGTTCTGCTATGGGATTTAAAACTGACAAAGAAATATTAGAAAGTTATTTATCTACTGCTAGTGATGAGACACATGAATTTTTAGTTAAGTATGTACGCTATTCAGCTATACGAACTTATCTAAGAACTTTTGTAGATGGTATGCAAAAAGCTATAAGTAAAGATGGTATGGTACATCCACAATTTATGCAATGTGTAACAAGCACAGGAAGATTATCATCTAGAAATCCTAACTTCCAAAATATGCCTAGAGGTAATACTTTTCCTGTTAGAGAATGTATTACTTCACGATTTAAAGGTGGAAAGATACTAGAAGGCGATTACTCTCAACTAGAATTTAGAGTAGCGGGATTTTTAGCGAGTGACAAACAAGTACTTAAAGATGTTAAAGATGAGGTTGATGTTCATAGTTATACAGCTAGGATATTAGGTGTATCTAGACAAAAAGCTAAATCTGATACCTTTAAACCACTTTATGGAGGTATTTTAGGTACTCCAAAGCAAATGCAATATTATAGAGCATTTAAAAACAAGTATTCTGGTATTACAAGGTGGCATAGAGAACTACAGAATGAAGCACTTATGTCAAATAAGATAAAATTACCTAGTGGAAGACAATATTTCTTTCCAAATGTTGAACGATTACGTAGTGGAAGTGTAACAAATTCTACTGCTATAAAGAATTATCCTGTACAGGGCTTTGCCACAGCAGATTTATTGCCTATTGCATTAATTAATTTAAAAAACTTGTTGACAAAAAGAAATTTAAAGACTATTATATGCAACACAGTACATGATAGTATCGTTTTGGATGTGTATCCAGACGAAGAACAACAAGCTATCACAACTTTAAAGGAGGCTATGATGTCTTTATCCGATGAGTGTGAAAAAAGATATGGCTTTAAATATACGATGCCAGTAGGAATTGAGTTAAAACTCGGTGATGATTGGTTAAACATGAAGGAGGTTTATAAATCAAATGGTTGAAAATGGTACAGATACTAACGCTTTAGCAGTTCCAACTGACTTTAATACATTAAGTGATACGGAATTAATGAAGCTAACAGGACAAACAGACGGTGGTGGTGGACAAGGTTCAGTACTAGGTCGTTTGACAATTAATTATCAAACAGAAGATGAGAATGACAAACCGTTACCACGAGGTCATTTTGTTCTTCCTATTGATGGTGACAAAGTATATGCGAAAGAGGTTACTTTTAGACCTTTCATTCGTTTATACGCCTACAGTTATTGGGATAATAGTGAAGAGGAATTTACATCAAGTGTGCAAATGCCATCACTAGGAGACCAATTTGCTGATTCGAAAGGTAATTATAAGTGTGGAAAATTATCGAGAGAGGAAGTTGAAAAACTACCAGAGAATGACCCACAAAGAATTATCCAAAGTGCGATAAAGTGTAATCAAGTTCTTTACGGCGTAGCAACGCTCACAGGTAAAAAATCTGACGAGCAAGAAGTAAATGTTAAGGAAGTTCCATGTGTATTATATGCTAAAGGTACAAATTATTTACCTTTTAGTAGTACACTATCTGGTTTAGCAAAACAGAAAAAACCAATGATAAGAACTAATCTTATGTTATCTACGAAAAAACAAAAATCGGGTGGAAACACTTATTTTTCGATTAACATTAAGACAGGTTCTACAGTTGATTTATCTGATACAGATAAGGAATTACTTAAAGAGTTTATGGTAGCTATAAAATCCGTAAACGAAAGTGTCATGGAGAAGCATCGTAGTGCTATTAAAAGTAAAACAAAAGATGGCGACCACTCCCTAGCTATTGAGTTAGACCAAGAATAGCATATGTTATCTACTCTAATAGAGAGTTTTCTCTATGATGCGGTTCGGGGGAAGGGAAAACTTTCCCCCGAAATCATATCTGAATTTAAAGAAGCTTGTGGTAAGGCTTTAGAAAAACAATTTAATGAAGAATCTAAGTGGAAAATGAGGATGTCGGGGTTAGGTAAACCCCTATGCCAACAACAGTTAGAAAAAAAAGGTAAAGAAAAAGAATTACAATATAATACAATAATTAAATTTTTAATGGGAGATTTACTTGAAGCGGTTGCTATAGCTGTTATGAAAGGGGCAGGAATACAAATTGACAAAATACAAGAGCCTGTAAAATTAAAGATAGGAGATACTGAATTAGGTGGCACTTATGATGTTAAAATAGATGGTAAAGTTTGGGATATAAAATCTGCTAGTCCATCTAATTTTATGGGTAAATTTGGTGAATTTGGAAGTTATACGAAAATAAAAGGTGATGACCCTTTTGGGTATGTTATGCAAGGTCATTTATACGGAGAAGCTGACAATGTTCCTTTTGGTGGTTGGATAGCTATTAATAAAGTTACAGGGGAATTTGCTGTATGTGAAGCACCTGTAAATCAAGAAGAAGATAGAAAAGAGATGCTACAAACAGCCACTGAAAATATTAAAGTTTTAGAATCTAACAAAAAGTTTGAAAAGTTATTTCATGAAGTTCAAGAAACTTATGTACCTAAATCGGGTAAACAAAAAGGAATTAGAATAGAAACAGGAAATACAACATTAGAAAGTATATGTGGCTATTGTGATTTTAGAAAACATTGTTGGCCTAAAGCAGTATTACATGAAAAAGTAACATCAAAAGCTAAATCAAAGCCGATGGTGTGGTATAACAAATTAAAAAATACAGAGGTAAAAAATATATGAACATACTTTGGTTATCTCATCCTTTTAGAAAAGATGATATTGTATCTAATAGAGATGCTGTTTGGGTCTATACTGACAATGAATTACGTGAAGGTGGAGGTGAAATGAAGGAATTTATGAGAGGAGTTGAGAATTGTCATGCTTTAATAACAAGGGAAACCATAGGTAAAAATGGTTATTTTAGAGAAGATAATATAGAAAGAAAAAAAAGAACTATACAAAATCATTTTAATGCTTTACAATTACGAATAAAACAAGGTAAATTAGCGATATTACCTTCTATAGAAATAAATGAGGCAATAATAGAAATGGATAAGCACGCACCTATTTTATCTGAAACTTTTAAAAAAGGTGTAGAAACTATTAATAAATTTAAACTGACAACGCTTATATGAAAAGAAAGGGATTTCGCTCTGAATTTGAGAGGGGAGTTGCCTTATTTTTAATTAAGAATAAAATAAAGTATGAATATGAACTGCAATATCTTGAATATCAACCTAAAATAAAAAGATATACTCCCGATTTTTACTTACCTAAACAAAATATATTTATTGAAGCAAAAGGATTTTTTGATTTAGCAGATAGACAAAAGCATCTGTTAGTTAGAGAACAAAATCCAGATTTTGACATACGATTTTTATTTGTAAATGCAAAAAATAAACTTAACAAATCAAGTAAAACAACGTATGGTCAGTGGTGTGACAAAAATAAAATACTTTGGGCAGAAAAAAGGATACCACAAGAATGGCTGATTTAACTAGGCTTATAGACGAAACAGAAAAGTTATCATTACTTCCCGATAGACTTTATTTAATCTTAAAACCTGTAAATGATGATAAAGGTGGATTTGATATGATGGCGTATGATACAACAGACCCTAAAAAACCTCTTAGTCCTGCTTTTTATGTACTAAAAGGTATAATGGAGATGATGAATACGGATTTAGATAGACTTATATCATTAGGGCAAATGGCTGTTATGGATAGAATAGTGGATATACAAAATAATGGAGAAACCCCTACAACAGAAACAATAGATGATGAAAGTATAGAATTAGTAAATATAGGAAAAAAACATTGAGTAAAATAGAAGAAAACAACGGAAAAACATTAAAAGAATTAAAATCACATGATTTTTCTATAACTAAATTTAAGAAAGATTTAAAGTATGGAAAGAAACACGAAAAACTTGTAATGAAATCACGGGAGAATTATGAATTAAAGACAGACCGATTGTCGCATAAGACAGGGAATGTATTTGTTGAGTTTATGTCTAGAGGAAAGGAAAGTGGTATAAAGACTAGCAAAGCTGACATTTGGATATTTAGAATTGTGGATAAGAAAGATAAACATCTATTTTCTATTGAGATTCCCCTTGACAGACTATGTGATTTGGTGTATAATAAATATACTATTGTCTCTGGTGGTGATAAATTAACTTCTAGGGGATATTTAGTTCCTATAATAGATTTGGTAGCAATATGACAGAAGATTACAAAGATTACAAATTAAGAGGTACTGTGCATATGCCATTTAGCCCTATGCTAATGGAATTTCAGATACCACAGCCATACATAAATTTATTAAATACATATGGTGATAAAATATCTAAAAGTGCAAAGAAATCAGAACAATTAGATTGGTCGGATAATTTAGTTGGAAATGTTAAACAAGAGCACAAAATTGAAGAACATATATGGAAAGAAAAGCCTAATGAAAATTTACCTACACTATTTAATTGGATGGCTCATTGTGTTAATACCTATGCAAAAACACATCTTAAACAAGGTGATAAACACGATAAAAATGCTGCTGAAAAAGGCATTAAGAAAGTAGCACTTCATAATAGTTGGTTAGTTAATTCTATAGCAGGTGATTTTAACCCACCACATATGCATTTTGGAATGTTATCAGCAGCAGGATGGTTAAGAATGCCAGAATCTGTAGAAAAAGATAAAGAAAGAGAACACGCAGGTTGGATTGAATTTTTGTATGGTACACCTCAAGTTTGGATAGACCCTAAATATGCTGTAAAACCCCACGTAGGGCAGTTATTTATTTTTCCTAACTGGCTGTTGCATCAAGTATACCCATTTAGAGGTAAAGGTATACGAAGAAGCATATCATTTAATGTAAGTGTTGAATTTTAGTGGAGATATGGAAATAACAAAAGAATTTTTAGACGAAGCTAAAAAGCTAGTAGGTGGGGATAGACAAAAAGATTATGGGGATAAGGTACAAAACCATACAAACATAGCAAAACTATGGTCTGCATACTTGGATATAGAAATTACAGCAGAAAATGTTGCTATAATGATGAGTTTATTAAAGGTAGCACGAACTAAGCTAGGAGCTACTAGCAAGGATACTTATATTGATATGGCTGCTTATAGTGCTATAGCAGGCGAAATACGATTTAAAAATGAAAAAGATAGTTAAAATACAAAAATTAAATGATATTGACCTAGATGATTGGAAAATAACATTTGGGGATGAAACACATATCACTAAAAATCACGAGCAATTTTTTGAATTAGTTGAAAAAGGGCTTGAAATACATACTAAAAGGGAGATAATAATGAGTGAAAGACCGAAGGCGGAAGAAACATCAGCAATATTTGAAACAGATGACGAAGTAAGAAAAAATGAAAAAAGAAAAGTAAAGGAATTTAGAGAGGATGTTAAAAATTTGAGTTTTTCACAATTTAATAAAAAATATCCATCACAAAAATTGGGAGATACCAAAAATGAATAATGGCAGTAACTTCATCGACAATAGCTAGTTTTGATGTAAAGATTACATCTGAGGGATTGCTTGTTTTAGAAACAAAGCTAGCTAAATCTTCTGATTTTATGGAAGTTATGGATAAATGGAATCCCGAATATGAAAATACCCCTGTTATAGCATCTATGTTAGATTACTATGCAGGGGTATTTGATTTAATGTTAAAGGATAGTCAAAAAATGGTAACCTAAGATTGTATTTTGATAATCTTTGGTTTTTCTGATTCTGGAATTTCTCTATGGTAGGATACTTTAAGCATTCCATCCTCAAGTTTAGCACCATTTACAACTATATGTTCATGTAATTTAAATCTTCTAGTAAAACTTCTATTAGCTATACCTTTATGAAGATAGTCTGTATCTTTAGATTCTTTACATCCGTATATAGATAGAAGATTATCTTTTACTTCTATCTTTAAGTCTTTTTCTTTGAATCCTGCTACTGCTAATTCAATAAGACCTTTTTCATCCTTCTCCTTTACATTGTAAGGGGGATAAGTATTATGTGTTTTAACAAAAAAGTCTGAAAAAAAATCATCGTTAAAACCTAAAAAATGATTTTTTAATATGTCTAAATCGCCCATTGTATTTCTCCTTTGTAAGCGAGTTAAGTCAGCCAACCCATTATGGCGTTAGCTTATTTAGTATATATAATATACACTAAAAACTTTTCAATAGTTTAAACTGGTTTACACTTAATTTGGTATAAAAAATCTGTTGTTAATTTGCTAAAGGGTTATTTGATTTTAGCTTAATTTCTTTAATTTCTGCATCTTGTACTTCGTTTTCTTTAGATACAATAGCTAGTTTTTTACTTATTTCTGCCATAGTGTCTTCTATTATTTTTATACTTTCTTCAAGTGGTACAAGATTAATTTTTGCTAAATTTGATAATACTCTAACCATTTCTTCACTTAATCTTTTAAGTTC
>CEVA01243548.1_pt1 | contig 12040 bp, 12 predicted proteins | sample 361521 | NCBI WGS metagenome assembly CEVA01 (sample SAMEA2622823, study PRJEB7988) | marine metagenome | isolation source: saline water (ENVO:00002010), including | reverse complement strand
GCGCTCTTTTTCCTTGGCGAATACATCGCCATGTTCGCCATCAGCGGCCTCGCCGTCGTTCTATTCCTCGGGGGAGGGCATTTGCCATTCCTGCCCCTTGAAAATGCCTGGCTGTCATCCGCCGTGTTCCTGACCAAGATTATGGGTATCATCGCGGTGATGATTTGGCTGCGCGGCACGCTGCCGCGTCTGCGGGTGGATCAACTCATGGCGTTTGCGTGGAAATTCCTGCTGCCTCTTTCCATTTTAAATATTTTCATCACGGGCGCATCCATCAAGCTAATGGCGACAAGCACCACATACGCTCAGCCCGGAATGTTTGGAAAACTCATCCAAGACGCTAACCTGCCCACGCTCGCCCTGCTATGGCTGGGTGGCATTGCAATTTTATATGGTGCCGCGTGGTGGCTGGACAATCTCAGTCGGCCCACCGCGCGCCCGCGCCAATACCAATACGCCGAATGACCGAGGCAGCCGCATTTTGGATCTTGTCCGCCGTGGCGGTGGCCAGCGCGCTGGTGGCCGTGCGCAAGCGCAACCTGGTGCATGGCGTATTTGCGTTGCTGGTCTTTTTCGCCGCCTTGGCGGGGCACTTCCTGTTGTTACTGGCGGAATTTCTCGCGGCAGCACAGGTACTGGTCTACATCGGCGCGGTGGGCATCCTGCTGCTCTTTGCGGTCATGCTAACTGAGCGCGTCACGGGTGAAGGCCGCCGCATCATGATCCGGGGTTCCATCTTCGGCACCTTGGCGGCCGCAGCGGTTTTCTTCGTTTTGATTTGGCCGACCCTCAGCATGCTCAAGTCCCCCGAGAAAAATACCCACGCCCTGACCACCCGCGAACTGGGCGAACGACTGATGGATCCCTATGCAATCACGCTGGAAATTCTGGCGCTACTGCTCACCGCCGCGCTGGTTGGCGCCGTGGCCATTGCACAAGGGCGGCTGGACGCCCCGGAAAAGGAGGAACCCAAGTGACCCTCCACTATTACCTCATTCTCTCCGCGGTTCTGTTTGCCATTGGCCTCATGGGCGTGCTCACCCGGCGCAACACCATCGCCGTGCTTTTCTCCGTGGAGATCATGCTCAATGCGGCCAATCTGAACTTCATCGTCTTCTGGCGGTTTAGTGAGAACCCCGAGATGCTTCACGGGCCGCTTTTTGTCCTGTTCGCCATTGCCGTGGCCGCCGCCGAGGTGGCCGTGGGCCTGGCGCTGGCCATCGCCATTTATCGTCACTTTAAAACCGTGGACCTGGAAAAACTCACCACCCTGAAGGAGCAATGAGCACCAGTACTTTGGCCCTCATTCCCCTGCTGCCTCTGCTGGCCGCCGCCATCACCAGCGGCATGCAGCGTGGCCGCACGGCCGCTGTCCTGGCCATCGGCGCGCTCCTTGGCTCGTGCCTCACGGCATTGTTCGCCTTCCGACAGTCGTGGAACATGGCTGCAAAAGAATACCTCGCCTTTGACATTCCCTGGCTCACCGTGGGCGAAACGACCGTCAACTTCGGCTTCGTGCTCAATCCCCTCACCGGCGTCATGACGGCCATGGTCACCTTTGTGGGCCTGCTCATTTTTGTCTACTCCGCCTGTTACATGGCCAACGACAAGCGGATGGCACGGTTCTTCAGCTATCTGTCCCTCTTCGCCTCCGGCATGCTCGGGCTCATTCTGGCCAACAATCTCCTGCTCCTTTTCATGTGTTGGGAGATTGTCGGCGTGGCCTCGTATCTCCTCATCAGCTTTTGGTTTCACAAGCCCGCCGCTGCCGCCGCCGGCAAGAAGGCCTTCATTGTTACGCGCATTGGCGATCTCGGCTTTCTCATCGGCATCCTGCTGGCCTTTAAAACCACCGGCACACTGGCCTTGTATGACAACGGCAACGGCCTGTTGGAAACCCCCATTGGCACGACCGTGATTGGCTTCAAGGCCACTACCGTCATCAGCCTGCTGATCTTCTTCGGTGCTGTGGGCAAATCCGGCCAGTTGCCGCTACATATCTGGCTGCCCGACGCCATGGAGGGCCCCACGCCCGTCAGCGCGCTGATACACGCCGCCACCATGGTGGCCGCCGGGGTCTTTCTCGTGGCGCGAACGCTCCCCCTGTTTGACGCCGGAGGCACTTTGCCCATCGTAACCTGGACCGGCGCATTCACCGCGCTGGTGGCCGCCCTCATTGCCCTTGGACAATACGACATCAAGCGGATTCTGGCCTACTCCACCGTCAGCCAACTGGGGCTCATGATGGTGGGCATCGGCGTCGCTGGTACCGCGGTGGGTGTGTTTCACCTATTGACTCACGCCTTCTTCAAGGCGCTTCTGTTCCTAGGTGCAGGCTCCATCATCCACGGCTGCCATGAGGAGCAAGACATCCGCAAGATGGGCGGCGTCTGGCGCAGTATGCGCGTTACCTCCATGGCCTACCTCTGCGGCGCTGCGGCGTTGGTGGCATTTCCGTTCACTAGCGGTTTTTACAGCAAGGATGAAATTCTGGCCGCCGCTTGGGCTGCCAACCCGCCGGTGTTTTGGATCACCGCCGCGACCTCGCTCCTGACGGCCATCTATGTGACCCGCCAGTGCCTTTATGTGTTTACCGGCGAATATCGCGGCAAACAAATGCCCCATGAGAGCCCCAAAATGATGACTGTGCCACTTGTTGTCTTGGCCGCGTTCGCCCTGGGCTTGGGTGCGCTGGCCAAAGGCAGCCTGCTCACCCGCCTGCCGAACCTGAACGGTATGCCCGCGGAACACACCGGGATGGTGCTGGCCGTCAGCTTGGCCGTAGCGCTCGGAGGCATTCTCATTGGCTGGCTGGTTTACCGTGGGCGCAGACTCGGCGTGGATGCCGATCCCTTGGCCGTCAGACCGCTGGAGGAAAAATTGTGGTTCGACGAGCTGTACGCCGCCACCATCGGCCGCGCTTGGTCGCTCATCATCATCATTTGGGAACAGCTAAACGACCTGTTGCATTTTCTACTGGGGCTGGCCGTGATGCTCGCGCGCGGCATCAGCCAATTCTTTGCGATCACCACCGACCGCAAGCTGATTGATTCCATGGCCTTTGATGGATTGTGCGACGCCTTGCGCGGAATGGGGCAACAAGCCGCACGCACGCAACACGGATTTTTGCCCGGCTACCTGCGCACCATTGCCCTTGGCGCGGCGGCGCTGGGTCTGCTGGTTTACTTGATGCGATGATTACTTGGCTAACATTGGCACCCGCTGTGGCGGCCCTATTGATCCTTGCGGCCCCGGCCCGCTTTGCGCGGGCGTTGGCCTTGGTGGGCTCTCTCGTGTCGCTGGCCATTGCCCTGCCGCTGATCGTTGACGCCATGCACCGCGGGAATCTTCATGCCATTGAAAACGCTATCTGGATCCCAGCGTTGAATGTTGAATACCTGGTTGGCTTGGATGGAACAAACTCCCTTGTCCTTCTGCTGGCCACGCTGTTGGCCCCCGTTGTCGTACTCGCCTCTTGGAAACACGACAACCGGCCGCGCGCTTATTTTGCCCTGCTTTCACTGCAGTTCACCGGCCTCTTTGGCGCGCTCACCGCCCTCAATTTTTTTCACTGGTTTCTCTACTGGGAACTCGCCCTAGTGCCGGCATTTTTCCTCATCAAGATGTTCGGGCACGGGGAAGACCGCCACCAGGCGGCGCTGAACTTTTTCCTGTTCACCGTTCTGGGCAGTATAGCCATGTTGATTGGTTTCCTGTTCCTGCACCAGCAAACCGGCACCTTCAATTTCATTGAGCTGGCGGAACTCAACAAGACTGAACCAGGCGTGAGAGTGCATCCGCTTGTCTTCTGCGCCATCCTCGCTGGCCTGTGGGTCAAGGTGCCCTTGGCGCCGCTTCACATTTGGCAGGCGCCAGCCTATGCCGCTGCGCCCGCGCCCGTGGCCATGCTCCTGACGGGTATAATGTCCAAGCTCGGCGTCTATGGTTTCCTACGTCTCATCGTGCCCATCTTTCCCGCACAGCTTCAGGAACACGCCGGCGCACTCATGGCCTTCGCCCTGCTCACCATCCTTTGGGGCGCCTTCCTGGCCCTGCGGCAGACGGATTTAAAGCGCATCCTCGCCTATTCCTCCCTCAACCATGTCGCCTACTGCATCCTTGGGGTGGGTGCCCTCGGCATGGCCACCGAAGGCCTTGAAATTGATGCTCATGCGCTGGCCGCCAATGGCGTGATTCTCCAGATGTTTGCCCATGGCATTGCCGCCGCCGGCTTATTCTATCTCGTCGGTCTACTGGAATCCCGCACAGGCGCGCGCGGTCTGGATGATTTTGGCGGCCTCAGCGCCGTCACCCCGCGCCTCGCCGCGGCCTTTTTCCTGCTCACCTTTTGCTCGTTGGGTCTCCCGTTCATGGCCGGGTTTGCCGCGGAGTTTCTCATCTTCAGCGGGAGTTTCGCCGTTGCTCCGGGTCTCACTGCCGCTGCCATCCTCGGCCTGCTGGCCACCGCCATTTTCCTGCTCACCGTGCTCCAACGGATTTTTACCGGCGAAACCCCCGGCCCCCTCAAGACCCTGCGCGATCTTTCCCTGCGCGAAACACTGGTGGTGATCCCTCTCCTGATCCTAATCTTTTGGGCCGGTATTGCCCCACGGCATTGGCTGGCATGGACATCCGCCGCGCCCACACCCATAACCCAGAAAGCTCAAGCCCAGCCCTGACATGCCCGCCCTGATGACAGTCATCCTGAGCTTTGCCGGCGCGCTGGTCTGTGGGTTGATTCCTGCCCGTCATCACCGCGCCATCCGCTGGACGGCTCTGACGTTCGCCACCGGTGGACTGGCAACCGTCATTGGTTGCTGGATGCGGTACCTGCCCAGCTTGGAATTCACGGAAAACTTCGCCGATGTCGTGTCCCACGAATGGATTCCTGTCATCGGCGCCCACTTTCACACTGGTTATGATGGCATCAGCCTGCCGCTCCTGATGGTCACCGGGCTGGTCGCGGTCTGCGGGGTGCTTTTCACTTGGAATCTGGAAAAGCGCGCCAATGAATTCTACGCCTACTACTTCGCCCTTATAGGCGGAGTCTATGGTGTCTTTCTTTCGCTCGACCTTTTCCTGCTGTTTGTATTCTACGAGATCGCCGTCGTGCCCAAGTATTTCCTCATCGCCATCTGGGGCGGCGCCAAGCGGGAATTTGCGGCCATGAAACTTGTGCTCTATTCCTTTGGCGGCAGCGCGCTCGTTCTCATCGGGCTGCTCGCCATTTATGCCTCAGCCCACACCTTTAATCTCCCCCTGCTTCTCTCAAGAGACCATTTCTCGCCTGGTTTCGAGGCCATCGTGTTTCCCATCCTCTTTCTGGGTTTTGCCATTCTCGCCGGTATGTGGCCCTTCCATACATGGGCACCCACCGGCCATGTGGCCGCGCCCACCGCCGCCAGCATGCTGCTTGCCGGCGTGGTGATGAAGCTGGGCGCTTATGGCTGCCTGCGGGTTGCCATCGGCGTTCTGCCCGTTGGCGCGCAACTGTGGGCGCCCCTCGTGGCCGCCGTGGCCGTCATCAACATTGTCTACGGCGCCCTCGTGGCCCTTCGCCAAACAGATTTCAAGTACGTCATTGGCTACTCCAGCGTCAGCCACATGGGTTTTGTCTTGCTCGGGCTGGCCGCCCTGAATGCCACCGGCATGACCGGCGCCGTCCTGCAAATGTTTTCCCACGGCGTCATAGGCGCGCTGCTCTTCGCACTGGTTGGCTCCGTCATTTACTCACGCACCAAAACCCGCATGCTCGATGAGTTCCACGGGCTTATCGACCGCATGCCTGCCATTGCTTGGATTTTCATCATCACCGGCCTGGCCTCCATGGGGCTGCCCGGATTCAGCGGGTTTGTCTCCGAGTTGTATGTTCTCTTAGGGGCTTGGGGCAGTGCCTCGCCTTGGATCATCGCCGGGGCGGGCCTCGGCATCCTCGCCACCTTTGGCTATACCCTCGTCAAGATTCACGAGGCATTCTTTCAAATGCGCAACCCCGCCGAGGGCAACGGCGCGCCCACCACAGAATATCCACCGCCCACGCTGCCCGAACTGATCGGCTGCGGCCTCCTGCTAGGAGCAGCCCTACTGGTGGGCCTGTGTCCTTGGCTGTTCACCAACACTATCAGCGCCAGCCTGAAATTTCTGCTCGAACGATTGACCTTCTGACAATGGATTATCAAATGATGTTCTGGGCACTGCTGCCGGACCTTGTGGTCGTGGTTGGCCTGTTTGCCGCACTGGGCCTCGACTACGGCCTGTTGCGCCACCGCCCTTTGCCAGAGCGCAATTTCACCCTCGCGCGCCTTGCTTCCTGGAGTCTGGTTTTGGGGCTGGTGGCCATGGTCTTCCTCGGACTGCAGGTTTCAGATTTTCACTTTGCAGACGGACAGATTGTCTTCACCTCCATGCGCTACGCCCTCAAGGCCGGCCTCTTTGCCATGGCTATTCTGGTCGTGCAACTCTCCGCTCGTGAACCCGTCACCGGACAGGCCAGTGAATATTACGCTCTCCTGCTCCTCGCCACGCTCGGCATGGGATTTGTCATCACTAGTGGCAACCTGCTCGGTGCCTTCGTTTCCCTGGAGTTGGTCAGCCTCAGCCTCTATGCCCTCACCGGCCTTTGGCGGCGCAGCCGGCCCGCCGCGGAGTCCGCCATGAAATACTTTGTCTTCGGCGCTGTTTCCTCCGCCTTCCTGCTCTTTGGGCTCAGCTATATTTACGGGGTCACCGGTGCACTCGACATGGCGGCCGTGGCCGACCGCATCGCTGGATTAAAGACCGTACCGCCGATGCTTGTCGTAGGCTGGCTGCTACTGCTGGTGGGTCTTGGTTTCAAGATCGCAGCCGCTCCATTCCATGCGTGGGCGCCAGACGTGTATCACAATGCCCCCACCCCCGCCGCCGCCTGGGTAGCCACCGGGGCCAAGATCACGGCCATCGCCCTGATGATCACCCTTTTTCAGCCCGTCATCGATGCCCCGGAAGGCTCACCACTGCGTCTGCCCCTCGGCGTGGCCTTGGCCGCCTTGGCCGTCACTGCCATGGTCGGTGGCAATCTGGCTGCCCTGCAGCAAACCAACCTCAAGCGGCTCTTGGCCTACAGCGCCATCGCCAATGCCGGCTATCTCCTCGTCGGCCTCATTGCCCTCACCAATGACGCACGGGCCGCCACGCTCTTTTATGCCCTAGTCTATTCCCTCTCCACATTAGGCGCATTCGCGGTGGTCTCCCTTGTTGGCGGCCGGTTGGGGCGCGATGCGGAGATCGATGATTTCCGAGGCTGCTGGCAAACCATGCCCGGCATGGCCGCCCTGATGTTGGTCTTCATTCTTTCCCTAGCCGGCATCCCGCCGCTGGCCGGGTTTGTGGGCAAATACTATCTCTTTTACGCCGCCATTCTTGGCAACCCCGACATCAGCGCATGGAACGAGGGCTGGTACTGGCTCGTGAGTATCGCGCTGTTGATGAGTGTCGTGTCGCTTTACTACTACCTGAAGGTTCTCAAGGCCTTTCTGGTGCATGAGGGGGATGATCGAGTCACTGAGGAAGTGGGCACAGCCGTGAATGTGGCTCTGCTACTGCTCGCCTTTGCCATCGTCGCCATTGGGCTTTACCCCCAGCCCATCCTCGACATTTTCATCGCCGCTGGCGGCTAACCTTTTGAAAATCAAAGCAAACACCCAATAGAGGCCAATCCCAGCGCAATTGGCCAGTACATCGGCAGCATCAAACATCCGGGAAGGCTGAAGCAACTGTAGGCATTCCACCGCCAGGCCGGCCACCGCCAACAGAACCGCCGCCCGCCAGTCAAACTCCGTCCTCCGCGCAGCATCCAGCAATGCCGCCAACACCAGAAACACGCCGCCATGCCCCAGCTTGTCATGCGCCATGACCACTCCCGGAGTCAAGGGCCGTAGGGCAAAATACACCGCCGCCATCGAGCCCAGAACCAAGCAGAAAAGCGCCACGCGATGGCGATTGGAAAGGGGTTCAACCAAGGCGGGTTAAAAATGGAGCGAGTGATGAGGTTCGAACTCACGACCTTCTGCATGGCAAGCAGATGCTCTACCAACTGAGCTACACTCGCGTCCGTAAAGGCGGCATTTTAGCTGTCGGGAATTTTTTGGCAAGGCCAATTCAGTCCTCAAAATCGTAGACCACCACCCGCTCGCAGTTTGGCTTGAACACCTTTTCCACAAACTCCACGTGCAGGGGATGCTCCTGATAAGCGTCCTGCGCCGCCTTGTCCTCAAACACCAAGTTTAACGCCACCTGATAACTCTGATCGACCACGTCCCTATGGCTCGCCGCCATCCGACCGCAGTGGTAATGCAACACGCCCGGGCAGGGCTTCAGGTATTTCTCGGCGCCCGCCAGCAGAGCTTCGGTGGCTTCCGGCTGGCCGGACTTGGTCCAGAAAATGACAACGTGGGAAAACATGCGACGGATGGTGCCCGTGCCCCGTCAAGCGCCGCAAGCAGATTTTCTAGCAAGCGATCACGCCAGCAACGCACCGTAACGAACCCCGCGCAATGTCGGGCGCAATTCCGCAAAGCCGCACCGGAGCATGACTGCCTCATAAATCGCCGAGCCAATGAGGATGACATCCGCACGATTGGCCGGCAAACCGGGCAGTCGTCGCCGCTGCTCAAGGGGCATGGCCCAGAGTCGGGCATTCAAGGTCTGCACTTCGCTCAATGAAAGACGGGTGGACTCCAATTCCGAGGAGGTAATGTTGTCTGTCTCCTTCAAAACGCGGGCCAGAAACACCGGCGTCCCCCCCGCACCCACAAGCATCCCGGGAAGGGAAACACGGCCCAAGGTAGGCACCAATTTCTCATCCAAAAAATTACCCAGAGTTTCAGTCAGCTTGGCTTTGTCATCCGCCGTGGGATGTCCCGACAGGAGGCGTACTGTTCCCAACTGAAAGCTTCGGACCAGCTTCAGGTCCTCTCCATCCGCCACAAGCAGTTCCGTACTGCCGCCACCCACGTCCATCAACGCCAGCCGCCCCGCGGCCAAATCCGGATGACTGCGCACCCCCCGCAATACCAATCCGGCTTCCGTATGGCCATCCAGAATCTCCAGCACCAAATTTTCTGCCGCCAAGGCCCGAGCCAAGTCATCGGCATTATGTGCATCCCGCGCCGCGCTCGTACCCAACACACGAATTCCCTCGGCCCCGGCATCCCTCGCCCGGGCGGCGAAATGGGATGCCACCCGGGTTGTCTCCAAAACCGCTTCCTGTTCAAGCAGCCCGGTTTCAAAAACCCCACGGCCCAACCGCGTTTGCTCGCTCTCATGCACCAAGGACGTCACCACCCCATCCACCACATCCGCAACCAGCAGCTTCACGGAGTTGCTGCCAATATCGATCACGGCTCGGCGATTTTCGTTTGGGCCGGAAGGGGTCATGCCTTTATGGTCGCCGGGATGTTGGCGATGTTTTTCATCGAAAACCTGCTGCCGGGTGGAGATCAACTATTTTTTATGTGCGTGATCATCACCGTGGTCGTGTCCATTACTCTCCACGAGCTGGCGCATGGCTGGGCGGCCATTTGGCAGGGAGACGACACGCCACGCGAAATGGGCCACATGACCGCGGACCCGCTGGTCCACATGGGTGGAGCCTCACTGGTGGCACTGGTACTGGTGGGCATTGCCTGGGGCATGATGCCCGTCAACCCAAACCGCTTCCGCGACCGGCGTGGCGATGCCTTGGTCGCCGCTGCCGGTCCGGCGATGAACATCCTGCTGGCACTGATTTCGTTGACCATCCTCGCGATTTGGCTGCGCACCTCAGGACAAGTCGAAACCGGGCCGGGTCACAATCTGCAACAGCTGCTTTATATTTTTGGGGTCTGGAACATCGTGTTGGCGTTGTTCAACATGGTGCCTGTTCCGCCTTTGGATGGCTCCACCGTGCTAGGCAGCTTTGTACCCGCCTATCGGCGCGCGATTGACCGACTGCCCAGCCCAGAGATGCTTTTTTTAATGTTCTTTTTCGTGATGATGATGGCGCCTCCGCAATACAATCTTTTCAGCTTGGGCTACAAGGCGGCGAGCTTCTACCTCGGAATATTCGCTTAAATCCCGCCCGGCGCTTGCACAGCCCGGTGGTCCCCGGCATACTGCGCGCCTTTCATCATGAGCAAAGAGACCATTCGCATTGCAGTCACAGGCGCGGCCGGGCAAATCGGGTACGCGCTGCTTTATCGCATCGCCTCGGGTGCCATGTTCGGGCCGGACCAGCCGGTGGCGCTAAACCTCATAGAAATTGAGCCCGCGCTGCCCGCGCTGGAAGGCGTGTGCATGGAACTGGACGACTGCGCCTTTCCACTGCTGAAGGACGTGGTGCCAACAGCCGACTTGAACAAAGGTTTTAACGGGGCAAACTGGGCCTTGTTGGTAGGCAGCGTGCCGCGCAAGCAGGGCATGGAACGCAGCGATCTGCTGGGTATCAACGGCAAGATTTTCACGGGACAGGGACAGGCGATCCAGCAGAACGCAGCAAGCGACGTAAGCGTGTTGGTCGTCGGCAATCCATGCAATACCAACTGCCTCATCGCCATGAACAACGCGCCGGATATTCCACGCGAACGATTCTTTGCCATGACGCGACTGGATGAGAACCGCGCCAAGACGCAACTGGCGCAAAAGGCGGACGTAGACGTCACCGCGGTCTCCAACATGTGCATCTGGGGCAACCATTCGGCAACGCAGTATCCTGACTTTACCAACGCACGAATCAACAGCGCCCCGGCCACGGAGGCCATCAGTGACCACGAATGGTTGGAGGGCGAATTCATCAGCACGGTACAGAAACGCGGTGCAGCCATCATCAAGGCACGCGGACTCTCGAGTGCGGCGAGTGCGGCCAATGCCATCATCGACAGCGTGCAATCCATCACGCAACCCACCGCAGAGGACGACTGGCACAGCCTGTGCATCTGCTCCGATGGCAGTTATGGTGTTGAGGAAGGATTGATTTCATCCTTCCCGATGCGCCAAGCCGACGGAGCACTGAGTATCGTACAGGGTGTTCCTATCAACGACTTCAGCCGCGCGAAAATCGACGCCACGGTGAACGAGTTGAAGGAGGAAAAATCCATGGTGGCGGACTTGCTGCCGGGCTGATAAACGATGTCCGACCTTGTAAAATACATCGACCACACGCTGCTGAAGCCGGAGGCTTCGCGAGCGCAAGTTGAGGTGTTGTGCGCCGAGGCGGCGGAGCATGGGTTCGCCACGGTTTGCGTGAACGGCAGCCGGGTGGAGCTCGCGTATTCCCTGCTGGAGGATTCCGATGTCCAGGTGGCAACGGTGGTGGGGTTTCCGTTGGGAGCGGCGGATGCGGATGCGAAGCGTTACGAAACCGAGGCAGCGGTGGACGCCGGAGCCGGCGAGATTGACATGGTAATGAACGTCGGCCGGTTTTTGGACGGGGAGCATGATTACATCGTCCGTGAAATCCGCGATGTGGTGGAAGCCGCTGACGACCGTTTGATCAAGGTAATCCTCGAGACCTGCCTCTTGACGGAGGAACAAATTGTCCAAGCTTGCAAGCTGGTGGTGCAGGCACAGGCACATTTTGTGAAGACATCCACCGGCTTCGGCGACGCGGGTGCTACCGTGGATCATGTGAAGCTGATGCGTGAAACCGTGGGACAATTTGCCGGCGTCAAGGCAGCGGGAGGCATTCGGGACGCCGCCACAGCGCGGGCGATGATCGAAGCGGGCGCCACGCGACTGGGCACTTCCGGGGGAGTGGGCATCGTCAAGGGTGAAAGCAACGGCAAAGGATATTGACGCAACGCGGGATTGTTTTGGCCCGCACTTTCCGCTAGGGTTCGCGGCTGACCCAACTATCTGGCCGAATGGAGATCAAGTTTCCCTGCCCGAATTGCAGCCTGCACATCTCAGTGGATGAGACGGCGGTGGGTCAGGTTTTCCCGTGTCCCTCCTGCAATACGGAGGTGCAGGTACCTTCTCCAAAGGAAACTCAGATTCGGGAGAAACCCGCGACGCCCGCACCACCCCC
>CEVA01229764.1_pt1 | contig 12040 bp, 8 predicted proteins | sample 361521 | NCBI WGS metagenome assembly CEVA01 (sample SAMEA2622823, study PRJEB7988) | marine metagenome | isolation source: saline water (ENVO:00002010), including | reverse complement strand
ATCTAGGGCTTTCCTATCCCGATATTCGGGAGATAAATCCAGCCCTGGTTATGACATCCATATCCAACTTCGGTCAGACCGGCCCATACCGTGACTGGAAAGCTTCAGAATTGAACCTCTATGCCCTGGGCGGGTTAATGAATATCACCGGAGAGCCGGAACAGGAACCCCTGAAAGAGGGTATGCCTTTGGCTCAACTAGGAGCGGGGCAAAACGCTTTTGCCGCGACAATGGCTGCGCTAATGTACGCAGAAGAAACGGGCGAAGGTCAGCAGATTGACTTATCCATCGCCGAATACGCCACCAACATCTTAGAAAACGCGTTGATGCAATACAGCTACTCTGGCCAGGAATACAACCGGGTGGGGAACCGAGGCTACGGCCGCGCCGCTTGGGGAATCTACCCCTGTCAAGACGGCCACGTAGGAATCATAGCCGGCCCTGACCACCGTTGGCCGGAGGTTGCCAGGATTATGAACCGTGAAGAGCTCTCTGACCCAAGGTTTGTCTCACGCTCAGGCAGACTTGAAAACGCTGACGAAGTGGACGCCTATATGCTCCCATTCCTGATAGAAAACAATAAGCTGGACATATTTAAGTCGGGACAGGAAAGCGGGTTGGGATTTAGCTTTGTCGCCACAATGAAAGATATCTTAGAGATGGAACAGCTCTTGGACAGAGATTATTTTGTTGAGCTGAATCATCCAGTGGCCGGTAATCTAACCTACCCCGGGGCTCCAATCATGCCTGAAGAAAGCGTTGACGCCTGGGTCTTCAAGCGAGCACCGATGCTAGGCGAGCACACGAAGTCGGTATTGGATTCCTGGCTGGGTTACTCAGACAAGCAAGTTTCAGAATTAGTTGAACAATGTGTACTTATCCAGGGACAAGGAGGATAGTCACATGAAAAAGCCGCCGGATAACACGCCACTGAAAAACTACAGGGTCCTAGATCTCTCACGCATATGGGCAGGCCCTTACTGCACCAAGTTATTTGCCGACATGGGCGCCGAAATTATCAAGATGGAATCGCTTAGTGTTTACGACTCCCACCGAGGCCCGGTCAGCCCTGCCAGGGGAATCGCAGCCTATCCCGATGGAGAACCGGGCGACGAACCTTGGAACCGAAACGGCTGGTTCAATTGCCTTCACATGTCGAAATATGGCGTCACTCTCGAATTGACCAAGAATGAGGGGCGTAGGGTGTTTGAACGCCTTGTATCCATCAGTGACGTAGTAATTGAAAATTTTCGCCAGGGAAGCCTTGAACGTCTAGGTTATACCTACGAAGAACTGCGCAAGCACCGTCCGGACTTGATATACGTATCCATGCCGGCCTTCGGTAACACCGGACCCTGGAAAAGCTATCTGGGTTACGGCATCGGCCAAGAACAGCTATCCGGCATGGCTCACATGACAGGCTACAGGGGAGAAGGGCCCATGAAATCGGGCATCAACCATGGAGACCCAATCACCGGCTCTCATGCCGCAGGCGTGCTGCTGGCAGCTCTCAGGTACCGTCGAAAGACAGGTAAGGGTATGTTCATAGATGTTTCTCAACAGGAATCTTCTGTGGCCCTGATGGGGCCAGAGGTCCTGGCCTACCAGATGACCGGACAGGAACCAGAACGTCAAGGCAACCGATCTGGATGGTACGCTCCGGCCAACAGCTATCCCTGCGTCGGCGATGACCGCTGGGTAACCATCGCTGCTACCAATGAAGAACAGTGGCAGAGCCTTACAGAAATCATGGGCATTCCCGGCCTATCAGACGACGCCAGATTCGCAACCGTGGAACAACGCCGAGCAAACCACGATGAGTTGGATGAAATAATATCTAAATGGACCATCAGTCAAGAGGTATATTCAGTAACCCAGAAACTACAGAAAGTCGGAGTCCCGTCTGGCCCGGTGTTGCGGGGACCCGATCTGTTGAAAGATCCCCATTACCAAGACCGAGGCACCTTTGTCACCGTAGATCATCCACTAGTCGGACCCAAACAGTACCCTGGAATACCCTGGAGAATGTCTGCCACTCCCGGTCAGGTTCGCTGGCCTTCCCCAACACTGGGACAACACAACAGCGAAGTCTATAGCGAATTGCTAGGACTAACCGGAATTGAGATAGAAAAACTGGATGAAGCAGGGATCATCGGCACCAAGCCGACCGGATCCCGAATAATCTAGTTTGCATTCCACTGGCGGAGACCACTCCCCTAAACCCGGACGAGCAAGTCCCAATGGTATGTTCTATGGCTGGATAATTGTCACAGTGATGTGGTTGGTCAATTTCTCAACCATGGCCACCGGAAATCTAAGCTTCGGTTTATTTGTAATCCCCATGGCTGGCGACCTAGGAATGAGCCGAAGCCAGTTTGGCTGGGCGGTTACAACTAGAAGAATGGCAGCGGGCGTATCCAGCTACTTCATTGGGCGGCTCCTGGATCGTTATGGACCCAGAATCCTGATCCCAGTATCTGGGTTGATTATCGGTATTGGCCTCATAGCATTGAGTAGAGCCAATTCCCCGTGGCAGGTCGTAGCGATATTCGGTGTTATAGGCATGACCGGACTTGCTGCCCCTCAAAACATCATGACTTCGGTGCCAGTGGCCAAGTGGTTCCAGCGCAAAAGGGGAGCGGCCCTCGCCCTTGCAATCAGCGGTGTGGGTATCGGCGGAGTGTTCTTTCTACCATTCACCCAAATGCTATTGGGTAGCATGGGTTGGCGCTCCACCTGGGTTGTGATGGCTGTGATTTTTATGATTATGTCGGTACCGCTCTCGGCCATATTCCTACGAAGACAACCCGAAGATATGGGACTTGAGGTAGACGGTAGTCCGCCAGAGCCATTGAAAGACAACCTCGTAGGATCGGTAGTTCCGGCAGTGACTGAGGAAAGGTCTTGGACCGTGCGAGAATCCTTCCAGACCGCTACCATGTGGAAGTTACTGTTGGCATTTGCCCTTGCTGGAATAGCTCAGGGCGGTACCAGCGTTCACCGAATACCCTACTGGATCGAAAACGGTTTCGACCCCCAAATCGTCTCTTTTTCCTTTGCTGGCGATGCAGGAGGAGCGGCCACAATGGCCCTTTTCGCAGGCTGGATGGCCGACAGAATTCCTATTAGAGTGATAGCAGTTGGCTCCTTCTCTGGGTTGGCTTTGGCCATGGGATTCGCATTGATTGGTCGAAATGAGTTTTTCCTATTTGCGTCTGGCATTACATTTGGCCTTTCCGTAGGAGCAGGCATGATTGTCCATTCATACATCTTCGCTGCATACTTTGGCCGTGCATTCCTGGGCAGCATCCGCGGCATAGTCCTACCGGTCATGCTAATCAGCGCAGGTCTTGGCGCACCATTGGTGGGGTACATCTACGATGAAACGGGTGACTACATATCATCTTGGTGGATGATAGTGTCCCTTAACCTGTTGGCTGCTCTAATCATAAGCAGCGCAACTAGGCCCTTTCCTCGGATAATCCAAGATGAACCAATTCACGAGTCAACTCAATAGAATTCCGGCAGATTCGCCCTTTAATACCCATGCTTCGAGCTATACAATGACTGCGACCAAACTGGCTATAACCAATCACAAAAACTAACCGCTGAACGCTAAAAGCTGACGGCTATTTTTGGAGGAACCTACATGGCAGATGAAGTAATATACGAGATTAAGCAGGGCATTGCTTATATCACCATGAACCGCCCCGAGAAGCTAAACGCCATTGATCCACCGATGCGTCAACAACTCTGGGATGCTTTCCAGGATGTGGACAATAACCCCGATGTACGCTGTGCCATCGTAACAGGAGCAGGTAGGGCGTTCTCCACCGGACATGACCTAGTGGCCATGGGCTCAGGCAACGCTAATGAAGGCCCAAGCACTGGGGATCTATATGTCGTCCAATCAAACATATGGAAGCCCATAATCGCAGCCATTAACGGAGTCTGCCTAGCCCAAGGCTGTGGTATCGCCCTCGGCAGTGACATCCGCGTCGCTTCTTCTAAGGCCGAGTTCGGATGGCCCCAGGCCAAACGGGGGATAGCCTCCGTGAGCGGCCCAGCACTGCTATCGCAAGTTGTGCCAAGGAATATCGCTTTCGAGTTTCTCTTTACCGGCGATTTCGTTAATGCTGACAAGGCTCTAGAGTTGATGCTGGTCAACTATGTAGTTGAACCGGAAGAGGTCATGGGAAAGGCAGAAGAGATCGCAGCCAAGATCGTAGCCAATGCTCCGCTATCACTTGCAGCCATAAAAGAAGCCTCGATTAAGGGATCAGAGATGGGCTTAGAGGAAAGAGTACAGTTCGCTCAAGACAAACGGAACGAAATTCTTGAAAGCGAGGATGCCAAGGAAGGTGTCTTAGCTTTCGCAGAAAAACGCGCGCCGGTATGGAAGGGACGATAGGAGATTGGCAAACTGCAACCCAGCAAGAGATTCATGATTCGAAACCCTTCGACGAATCTCATAATCAGCGGCGGTTGTTCGTTCGGAATCAAGTAGACACTTCGGTCTAGGTACTTCAACCGGCTCCGACCACCATTTATAAAAAATACTGACAATTTTACCTTGAATCATCTGACACCCGTGGCTAGGATGAGGCCGTGCTCGAACAACTGAAGGCATATTTCGGATTCGACCAGTTCCTTCCGCTCCAAGAAGATATCATCAGCAAGGTACTCGCGAAACACGACTCCTTGGTGCTGATGCCCACTGGCGGCGGTAAATCTCTTTGCTACCAATTACCGGCCATACAATTCAGGGGCCTCACGCTGGTGGTCTCCCCTCTCATCGCCTTGATGAAAGACCAGGTTGACGGCCTGAAGGCCAACGGCGTTCCTGCCGGACTGCTGAACAGCACACTCTCCCCGGATGAATCTGCCGAAGTCCAAGATCAGGCCAGGCGTGGCGAACTCAAAATGCTATACGTTGCTCCGGAACGCCTGACATTGCCCGGGTTCCAGCGGTTCTTGCGGTCTCTTGAAATCAGCCTAATTGCTATCGACGAGGCACACTGCATTTCAGAATGGGGACACGATTTCAGGCCTGATTACCGTAATTTGAAAGCTCTTAGAGAAGGATTCCCCAAAGTTCCAGTCATCGCATTAACCGCTACCGCAACAACACAAGTGAGAGAGGACATCGTAGCCCAGCTGGGCTTGAACAAGCCAGATATCTTCATATCTAGTTTCAACCGGCCTAACTTGACTTATACCATCCAACCAAAGACTGAACCGCTAAACACTCTGCTAAACCTGTTGGATAAGCACCCCGGCGGTTCCACTATAATCTACCGTTTCTCCAGAAAGGCCACCGAAGAAACCGCCATAGAGCTTACGGATCGTGGCTTCAGCGCTCTGCCTTATCATGCAGGGTTGGACCGTGACCTACGGCGAGAGACCCAGGAAAAGTTCATCCGCGACCAGGTCCAGATTGTGGTGGCGACTATTGCCTTTGGCATGGGCATCGACAAGCCTGATGTCCGCTTGGTAGTGCATTATGACCTTCCAAAAACCGTGGAGGGCTACTATCAAGAAACAGGCCGTGCTGGCCGGGATGGCCTTCCCAGTGATTGTGTGCTCTTCTATTCCTACGGAGACCGCTCTAAGCAGGAATACTTCATCAGCAATATCGAAGACGACGACGAACGGGACAAGGCCCACAGCAAGCTTGGCCAGGTCCTTACTCTATGTGATCTTCAAACTTGCCGACGGGCCTACTTGATGGAATATTTGGGAGAACATTGGCCAAAGACCGATTGTGGCGGCTGCGACATTTGTTTACTTCCTCGAGAGGAATTCGATGCCACTGAGATTGCCCAGAAGATCTTGTCCACTTCCATTCGAACCGGAGAACGGTTCGGTGCGAACTATCTGGTCGACGTCCTGCGCGGCTCCAACAATAAGACGGTGAAGGAGCGGGGTCACCATGATTTACCAGTCTTCGGCATATCCCGGGATATGGATTCGAACGATCTGAAAGAAATGGTGCGGTCTTTAGTCACCAACGGGTTCCTGACCCAACAGAGCAGTGGCTACCCCACACTGTCGGTATCAGCTAGAGGGCGCAAGTTCTTAAAAGACCGGGAAAGTTTGACCCTAACACGTCCCAAACATACAGCTCTGACCATGCCGAAAAGTTTGGATACGTTGAACCGAGAGACGGCCTATGACACCAAGCTCTTTGATGAACTAGCGGCGCTGCGGCTAGAAATTGCCGCCCAGCGTGAGGTGCCTGCCTACCAGATATTTGGCAACAAGGCCTTGCAGCAAATGGCATTCCACATGCCTGTGGACGAACAGCAATTCTCCAATATATCAGGTGTTGGGTATGCGAAACTCAGAGATTTCAGCCGTCCCTTCCTGAAGGTAATCAACGAATATATTCAGGCAAACAGCCAGTATACTGAAATCAAACGAGTGCCAATAACAGCTCCCAAGAGGCGAACCGTATTAGGCATCAATATGAGCATTCGAGAGACCAGGGATTTGATTTCCCAGGGTCTTTCAATGGCAGAGGCGGCTGAAGAAAGAGGAATCAGCGAGACGACGATCCGGAGTCACTTGGAGCGGTTAGTGCAAGAAGGCGGCCAGGTTGAATTGAATCACCTGCTGCCATCAGAAGAACGCCGCATCAAGATAGAATCAGCCTTCAAAGAGATAGGAGAAGCTCGCCTCACGCCAGTCAGGGACATGCTGGGCGAAGACTACTCCTGGGACGAACTGGCGGTGGTACGTCTGGCCCTGAGACAGGGGCAGATTGATGACTAGCCTAGGTTGTTAAATTCCTTATACGTTACATATTCCCAGCCGGCTTCCGAAGGGGAAGATCCAACCAGAAGTCTTTGTATAACTGAGTGTTTTAGTTCACCTGAATGGGTCGCGAAAGGAATTTCGCCAGATCTTTAGTCTCACTAAGCATGACAATTCAGTTGGCCTATCGCACATATTCCGTTGATTGGCGATTGGACTGACAGAATGGATAGCGGCTTCCGCGGAAACGATGTCGTCAGTTAGGCATTTGTAGAGGTAGGTCAGAACCCTGCCCTGGTTATTTAAAACAAGATTAATAATGGCCCACCGATTCCCTCCAACGAGGCTTAAGGCAGAAACCCAGTCTGCCCCTATATCCTTTGCAGGTTCAGAATATTGGGTGGGTTTACAATCCACATCTATGTCTTATAGACATCCTTATCAACAGGTCTTTACAACCTACAACCCTAGAGCGTCGGCCAAACGGCGACGATGCAACTTAGGGTCACCTAGATAATTGTAGAGGGTACGAGATGCGGTGGTGTGCAGGGTTAAACCGTACTCAGTCATACTACCCACTCCCGCGTGGACCTCATGAGCGAAATTGCAGGCTTCATAATAACCCTCGCTCGCTACTGTTTTAGCGAGATGAACACTGTCATCCGCGTCACGGCCTATGTCCAGCTTCCAAAGCGCCTCGTAAGCAGTCCATCTAGCAGCGTCCAAGGCGTTCAGCAGATTGATTATCTGGTCCTGCACTCGTTGGAATCGACCAATGGGAGTTCCGAACTGATGGCGGGTTCGGCTGTAGTCAACAGATAGTTCATAAACAGCCTGGCTCCCACCCACTTGGTAGGCAGAGATCACCGGAATGGCCTTGAGTGACGCTCGTTCCAAGGCGGTCCAACCACCTGTCAATTCCTCGCCGAGGACATTAGTCGAATCTGCGGCAACATCTTCCATATCAATGGCACATTGGTTCCAAGCGAATCCGGGAAGGTGCCTGATTGTGATACCAACACTATCCGCAGGCACTATAACTAGACCAACGTCATTAGTATTCTTGGAACGGACGGCACACATCAGGTGAGTGGCAGTTTCACCATCAAAGACATAAGCCTTACTCCCGTTGAGAGTCAATCTGCCCCCAGTTTGCTCCGCGGTTACTTGAACGTCGCTCTCGAGCCAACCGAACTCTTCTTCAGTGATAGCCGCCACCATGCGGACCTCTCCTGAGGCAATGCGTGGGAGCCATTCGTTCTTCTGTTCTTCTGTGGCGCCCTCCAATAGAGTCAGCGCTGCCACCACAGCAGAACTGATATGAGGGCCTGGAACAGGGCCACGGCCCAACTCTTCAAAGAGCACTCCGGCATCAGTGAAAGAACCACCCTCTCCGCCATACTCAGTCGGGATTAAGATACCCAGCCAACCGGTTTTAGTCAGTTGCTCCCAGGGTTCTTCGGGAGAGATTTCAGTCGGCGAGGCAATCTGCAACAGGGTCTCTTTGGGATATTCCTGATGCACGAAACTCCGTACTGCGGTCTTCAGCATCTCTTGTTCCGGGGTTAGGGACAAATCCATGTTATTCCTCGGGAATTAAGCTGACAACATTCAGAAGTCAGCAGATTTATAATTTACATTAATAACGGTTAACCTAGAGCGCCAGCTTTTTCTTTCACCTCTCGGCCAATGCCTATTCGACGTGACATGATGACCTTTTGGATGTCTGTAGTACCGCCCGGATGGATGGCGACGATACCTGCCCTGGAATGGGCTTCCATATGGCCTTCTGATGCACCAAGTTCCGGGTCAAAGGTCAACGCAGCGGGGCCAAGAATGTCCAAAATGTGTCGGGACATTTTCAGGCCCAAAGTCTTACGCATATACGATGCTTGCGGGCCCTCATAGGTTGTAGATATGCCGCTATGACGCATCCAGTAGTTGCGGAGCTGGAATAGACGCACTATCTCTTGTTCTATATGGACGTCAATCAACTTCTCGCGGGCGTCTTCATCTTTCGTAATGGGTTGACCTCGGCGATTGGTAGTTCGGCAGTAGTCAAACAACCGATCAACAACCGGGTTTCGGGATATCTTGCCTCCGGTACCATGCTCTAGTTCCAGATGGGTAGTGGCGACCTTCCAACCCTCGTTATGTCCACCAATAAGATTAAATGCCGGAACGCGGACATTATCGAAGAACACAGTATTCTTCACTCCAGAACCCGCGCCAGACTCACCGCCGGAGATTAACAGGTCCATGGGCTGAACCGTGATGCCAGGAAGCGTGGACGGGATCATGAACCAACCCAGGTTTTCGTGACGCTTGGCCTCAGTATCGGTTACGGTCAAAGTCCACATATAGTCGCAACCAAGAGAGCTGCCAACATAGACTTTCTGGCCATTTATGATGTAATCGTCGCCATCTTTAACCGCGGTGCTCTTGACATTTGCCAGATCAGAACCAGCCTCAGGCTCAGATAGAAGCTGCCAAGTGCGAACTTCACCGGTAAAAATAGGAGGAAGGAAGAATTTTTTCTGCTCCTCAGAGCCCCACACAACAATCGACGCTCCGCCTAATCTTCCACCTGAATCATAGAATGGAGGGATAGTCAGGCCTGCGGCCTCGGCTTCTTCTTCCAGAACAACCGCGTGGTCAACGTCCAGCCCGCCGCCACCGTACTCAGGGGATGCAGTGGACCAAAGCCAGCCCTTAGCCCCCAGTCGACGGCCAAATTCACGACGCAATTGGTACTGTTCCTCAGTCAGGTCTATGGGGTCAGCTGGGTGAACGATGCCGGGGGGCATGTTCTCCTTCATCCAAGACTTGACCTCCTGACGGAACTCTTCTTGTTCAGGGGTGTATTGGGGTTCGAAATCCATTGTTGTGTCCTTTTTATCTGTCAGCTTCCAGCGGGCAGGGGTCAGGGAGTTATCTTCCCTTGAATCGATTATGAATTATGCCTCAAGCAGCAAGGTGCAACAAGTCTGGTTTCTTATCATGCGGAAATCTATCTGCTGGTATCTATCATACTTACTGTGATTTCAGGGCTCTGCCGGGAAGCGCTCCTGTGTGTTTCCCATTGTCGATAACGATCTTTCCGCTAACTATGACGTGGCTGATGCCCTCCGGATATTGCTTCGGTTCTTCGAATGTGGCATTCGCTTTCACTGTGTCTGGATTGAATACGACGATGTCGGCCTTCATACCGTCCCGCAAGATCCCTCGATCTTGGAATCCAAGCCTCTGCGCTGGTAGCGCTGTCATTTTGCGGACTGCTTCCTCCATTCGGAAGAGACCCTCTTCACGCGAGAACTGGCCCAAGACATAAGGAAAGGTACCAAAAGTCCTGGGGTTAGGCATCTCTCCAGTCAAGACACCATCGGACCCTACCATATGAGCCGGGTGTCGCACGATCTGCCTGATATTCTCGGGGTTTCCAGTGCGCGCGACAAAGCCGACTTCCAGATTCTCCTCTATTAGAAGATCACAGATACTGTCGACCATCCTCTTGTTTTCAAAGTCAGCCATATCGGTCAGAGAACGTCCTTCCCATTCTTTATTTTTATCAGATCCAATATGGCTAAAAATATAATTATCCAAAGTTGAACCCCACATCGGGTTAACCGAGTCACCAATCTCGTCCCTAACTCTGGGGGATTTGATCCGCTCCACCAGAGCATCCGGACCTCCAGCATGGACCCAATAGGGCAGTAGTGAGTGAAGAATGGTGCTGGCTGCAGCGTACGGGTATTGGTCAAAAGTCACGTCCACGCCAGCGTTCCGACCCTCATCAACCAGATCAATCATGCGGGCTCCCATCCCTTCCACTGGACTGTGATAGTGCGAAATGTGTGCCGGTACGCCTCCACGCTGGCCGATCTCGATGGCCTCCCGAAAAGGGTCCAGCAGCTGATCTCCCTTGGTGTACCGGGCATGGGACATATAAAACCCGCCCAGGTCCGAGATTGCCTCGCAGATAGACACCAATTCGTTGGTATCACTGTAGGCACCAGGGGGGTAGGTCAAACCAGTTGAAAAACCAAAGGCCCCATCCTCCATACCCTGGCGCGCTAACTGCTGCATCCGGCCCAACTCCTGGGGTGTGGGTGCTCGGTCTTCCCAACCCATCGCCTCTATACGTATTGCGGCGTGAGGCACCATGAACGCCACGTTGCAGGAGGAGCGTCCATCTAGAATGTCTAAGAACTCCTTGACGCTGCTCCATCGGGTCTCCGGCGGCGGCATTCCATTAATCGCAGCTAGGAAAGTGAGCAGCTGCTCCAACTTTACCGGGGAAATTGGAGCGTATGATAGACCATCCATACCAATTACTTCAGTAGTAACACCCTGCCGGACTTTGGCATGATGCTCTGGGTCGGTCATGAGTTTGAGTTCAGAGTGGGAGTGCATGTCAATGAAGCCAGGGCAGATCACCGAGTCCGACACATCAATCACCCTCGCGGCTTCAACCTGAGATGTTTCTCCCTTTATTATGGTGACTATATCTTTGGTAATTCCCAAGCTAGCGCGATACCAGGTTTGGCCGGTACCGTCTACGATTCGCCCGTTTCTAAGCAGAAGGTCGAACATAGTTTCTCCAATAGAATTATTTTACTTACCGTAAAGTTGGCAGACATCCATCAAGCGCCCATAAAGTATCACATCAATGGGTATTCTGGCCCCATGCGTTGGTTGGTCATAAGTTCATGATAAGGTTCCTTGCCAGTGGCTACCGTCGAATATAATATTAATGACAATCACAATCGGCCTGAGGCTATTATCTAGCCGAAAAAACAGGAGGCTCAAAATGGGAACAGCCGGTATAGACCACTTGGCAATGCCCACTGCCAACGCAGAGGCGCTGATAGCTTTTTATAAAAAGCTGGGTTTTGAGATCAATGATGAAGCTGAATGGAGAGCTGGCGAGGCCAATATTTTCTCGATCCAAGCAGGCGATTCAAAGATCAACGTACACCCGGAGGGCTACACAGCCAGCCTCAGAGGAGACACAGCCGTTCCAGGCTCCGCTGATATCTGTTTCGTATGGGACGGGACGCCTGAAGAGTGTCAGAAGATGCTGAACGATGCTGGAGTGGATATCATTCGCGGCCCTGGACCTCGAAAGGGCGCCAGAGCACGGGGTGTACTGCCAGCGGTCAGTATGTACGCCCGAGATCCAGACCATAACCTGCTGGAGTGGATGATCTATATTTAGGACGTGCTAACGACAAAAAAGGGGATATACGTTGGGTACGATCTTGTTAATGGATTTCCATGTTTA